>Ga0209585_10001012_pt1 | contig 10901 bp, 7 predicted proteins | sample NGEPerone_FD_185491 | JGI IMG/M metagenome (GOLD analysis project Ga0209585, IMG submission 185491) | Arctic peat soil microbial communities from the Barrow Environmental Observatory site, Barrow, Alaska, USA - NGEE Permafrost154B-one... | ecosystem: Environmental > Terrestrial > Soil > Wetlands... | reverse complement strand
CCTCGTCCTGTCGGTGCGCGCCAACGAGGCCGACAAGATCGAGGCCCTCGACGAGGGGGCCGACGACTATCTGACCAAGCCCTTCTCGGCCGGCGAGCTGCTGGCCCGCATCCGGGCGTTGCTGCGCCGGGCGGCGGCACTCACCTCGCCACCGCCGGTCGTCACCTCGGGCGACCTGGAGATCGACATCGCCCGCCGGCGCGTGCGGCGGGCCGGAGAAGAGATCGCGCTCACGCCGACGGAGTTCGACATCCTCGCCTTCCTCGCGCGGAACGCCGGCCTCGTGGTGACCCAGCGCATGATTCTCGAGCACGTGTGGGGACCCGAATGGGTCGAGGACGCGCAGACGCTGCGCGTGCACGTGAGCAACCTGCGCAAGAAGATAGAGCCGCACCCCGGCGGGCCCCGCTACATCATCACCGAGCCCGGCGTGGGCTTCCGTTTCTCCCTCCCGGAGGAACCCACGACCTGAGTCCCCGACGGCCGCCCCGGCACCGCCGGATCGTGCAGGAACTGCAGCACGCCGCTCACGCCCGGCACATTACGGCCGCCGCAGCCTTGATGAAACATTAATACGGCGGCCGTGCGCGTTCACGGCCCCTTTAGGCACCTCCGGGTACCTTCCTGGTGTACCTGTGATGCATCCGCATGGATGCGAGTGGACCGGGAGGCATGAGATGGTGCTCGTGGAGATCCTCATTGACGGCGTGTTCATGGCAGCGCTCCTGACGGCCGTCGCCTGCCTTGTCTACCTCGTCTACACGACGGCGCTCGAGCGCCATCTGCTGCGCACCCGGCGAGCCCCGGCGAGCGCAAATGCGGCACGCGCAGTCGCGCGCAGCGTCTCGTCACCGGCCGCGGCTTCGCCCGCGGCGACCCCCGATCGCTGGCATCGTGGCCCCGGCAGCCCGGCTTTTCCCAAGGGCAGGGGCTGAGCTTCTCGGGCCCCACCCGGCTGACCGCGACTTCAACTCCCATGACCGGCAGACCCTCTACAGCGTACTGTGACGTCCCGAGCCCGAAGCCGGGCACGCCGGGCCACATCGCCCAAGGACCTGCGTCGTACGTGCGGCGAAGCGACGCCGGTGTGGGATACCCAGCGCTGGTGAAGAACTCCCATGGCTGATCTCGCCTACATCGTCCTCGCCGTCCTGTTCTGCGTGCTTGCCATCGCGTACGCGCGCGTCGCGCCGCGTCTGTAGGAGGAGCGCCTCGTGAACGCGGCAGACCTCGTCCTCGGCCTCGTGGCGGCGGCTCTGCTGCTCTACCTGCTGTACGCCCTGCTGCGGCCCGAGAAGTTCTAGGCGCGGGCGACCAGCACATGGCCTGGGGCATCCTTCAGATCGTCATCTTCTTCGTCCTGCTCGGGCTCATCGCCAAGCCGCTCGGTACCTACATGGCGCACGTGTACCGTGGGGAGCGCACGTTCCTGCACTTCGTGCTGCGACCGGTGGAGCGCTTCATCTACCGGGTGTGCGGCGTCGACGAGCGGCGCGAGATGGGCGTCACCGGCTACTCCATCTCGCTGATCGTCTTCAACTTCATCGTCCTCCTCTTCATCTATGCGGTCCTTCGCCTGCAGGGCCACCTGCCGTGGAACCCCGCGCACGTCCCCGGCATGAGCCCGTGGGTGGCCTTCAACACGGCCGTCAGCTTCGCGACCAACACGAACTGGCAGGTCTACGTGCCCGAGAACTCGGTGAGCTATCTCACGCAGATGCTCGCGCTGGCGCGCGAGAACTTCGTCTCGGCCGCGGTTGGCATGGCCGCCGCGGCGGCCTTCATCCGCGGCCTCACCCGTCATTCGTCGCGCGAGCTCGGCAACTTTTGGGTCGATTTCACGCGCAGCTTTCTCTACATCCTGCTCCCGATCTCCATCGTCGGGGCGCTCTTCCTGGTCTCGCAGGGCGTCGTGCAGAACCTGAGCGGCCCGACACATGCGGTGACCCTCGAGGGAGTGACGCAGACGATCGCCCAGGGACCATTTGCCTCCCAGGAGATCATCAAGGAGCTGGGCACAAACGGTGGCGGTTCCTACAACGCCAACTCTGCTCATCCGAACGAGAACCCGACGCCGCTGACCAACTTCGTCGAGATGCTCGCGATCCTGGCCATCCCGGTCTCCTTCACCTACATGTTCGGGAAGTTCGCGAAGAACCAGCGTCAAGGGTGGGCGCTCTTCGCCGCGGCGATGGCGCTGGTGGTGATGAGCGTCGCCGTCATGTTCGTCAGCGAGCAGTCGGGCAACCCCAATCTCACGAAGGCGGGCGCGACGCAGGCCGCCACCTCGACGCAGGCCGGTGGCAATCAGGAGGGCAAGGAAGTGCGGAACGGCATCGGAGCGTCCGTCCTGTTCTCGACGGTCACCACGGTCACGTCCACGGGCGCGGTGAACAACGCCCACGACAGCCTGACCCCGCTGGCCGGTGGCATGGCGATGCTCAACATGGCCCTCGGCGAGGTGGTCTTCGGCGGGGTCGGGGTGGGCATCATGGGCCTGCTGATCTTCGCCGTGCTCGCGGTGTTCGTCGCCGGCCTGATGGTGGGCCGCACGCCAGAATACCTGGGCAAGAAGATCGAAGGTCGCGAGATGAAGCTCGCAGTGCTGGCGACCCTCTACTTCTGCGTCACGGCGCTGGGGCTCGCGGCGATCGCCGCGGTGGTGCCGGCGGGCAAGGACGCCGTGCTCAACCACGGGCCGCACGGCCTCTCCGAGATGCTGTACGCCACCATCTCCCAGACCGGCAACAACGGCAGCGCCTTTGCCGGCATCACGGTGAGCGGCAAGTTCTGGTCGACCGCCGGCGGCCTGATCATGCTGTGGGGCCGCTTCTTCTTCATCATCCCGTGCCTGGCGCTCGCGGCTTCGCTCGGAGCGAAGAAGGCCGTCCCCGAGTCAAGCGGCACCTTCCCCACCACGGGCCCGATCTTCGTCGTGCTCGTCGTGGGCACCATCCTGATCGTGGGCGCGCTCACCTACTTCCCGGCGTTCGCGCTGGGGCCGATCGTGGAGCAGTTCCTGATGAACGCCGGCCACCTCTTCTCGTGAGCTGCGTGACGCGATGACTGACGACATCGACATGCTCGGCAGGCCACGCCGCGAGGCCTCCATGCGGGGGCTGATCTGGCCCGCCGTCGGCAGCTCCTTCGTGAAGCTCGATCCTCGCGAAGTCGCCCACAACCCCGTGATGTTCGTGGTCGAGGTCGGCAGCGTGATCACCGCCATCGCCTTCGTCGCCGCACTCGTCTCCGGACACGGAGACGCCGCGTTCGTCGGCATGGTGAGCGGCTGGCTCTGGTTCACCGTGCTCTTCGCCAACTTCGCGACGGCGATGGCCGAGGGCCGTGGCAAGGCTCAAGCCGACACGCTGCGCAGGACGAAGACCGAGACCCTGGCGAACGTCGAGGTCGACGGGGCTACGAAGCAGGTCGCCGCGAACGAGTTGCGCAAGGGAGACGTCGTGGTCGTGGTCGCGGGGGAGGTCATCCCCGGCGACGGCGACGTCATCGAGGGCATCGCCTCCGTCGACGAGTCGGCGATCACCGGTGAGTCGGCGCCGGTCATCCGCGAGAGCGGAGGGGACCGTAGCGCCGTCACCGGCGGCACGCGCGTGCTGTCGGACCGGATCAAGATCAGGATCACGTCCGACCCCGGCCAGACCTTCCTGGACCGCATGATCGCGCTCGTCGAGGGTGCGGAGCGGCAGAAGACACCCAACGAGATCGCGCTCAACATCCTCCTCGCCGGACTCACGATCATCTTCCTGATCGTCATCGTGACGTTGCAGCCCTTCGCCCTTTACAGCCACGCAGCCGTCTCGGTGACCGTCCTGATCGCCCTGCTGGTCTGTCTCATCCCCACGACCATCGGCGGTCTGCTGGCAGCGATCGGCATCGCCGGCATGGACCGCCTCGTGCGTCACAACGTGCTCGCCATGTCCGGGCGCGCCGTCGAGGCCGCCGGTGACGTCGACACCTTGCTCCTCGACAAGACTGGCACCATCACCCTCGGCAACCGCCAGGCATCGGAGTTCATCCCCATGCCGGGAGTCACCGCCGAAGAGCTCGCGGACGCCGCTCAGCTCGCCTCTCTCGCCGACGAGACGCCGGAGGGCCGCTCCGTCGTCGTGCTGGCCAAGCAGTTCGGCATCCGCGGCCGGCACATCGACCCGGAACACGCCGAGTTCGTGGAGTTCACTGCACAGACGCGGATGAGCGGGATCGACCTCGACGGCCAGTCGATCCGCAAGGGAGCCGGCGATGCGGTCCTCGCATGGATCCGCCAGCAGGGCGGCGAGGCACCGCCGGAGCTGGAACTGACGCTGCAGGACGTCTCCAACCAGGGCGGCACCCCACTCGCCGTGGCGATCAACGACCGCGCCCTCGGCGTCATCCACCTCAAAGACATCGTCAAGGGCGGCATCCGCGAGCGCTTCGACCAGATGCGTGCCATGGGCATCCGCACGGTGATGATCACCGGCGACAACCCGCTCACCGCGGCGGTGATCGCCAAGGAGGCCGGCGTCGACGACTTCCTCGCCGAGGCCACGCCCGAGACGAAGATGGAGCTCATCAGGCGCGAACAGCAGCAGGGCAAGCTCGTGGCGATGACCGGCGACGGCACCAACGACGCGCCGGCGCTGGCGCAGGCCGATGTGGGCGTCGCCATGAACACCGGCACCATGGCCGCAAAAGAGGCCGGCAACATGGTCGATCTCGACTCCAACCCCACCAAGCTCATCGAGATCGTCGAGATCGGCAAGCAGTTGCTCATCACGCGCGGCGCACTGACGACGTTCAGCATCGCCAACGACGTGGCCAAGTACTTCGCCATCATCCCGGCCATGTTCATGGTGGCGTTCCCGGAGCTCGACGCGCTCAACGTCATGCGACTCCACTCAGCGAACAGCGCGATCCTGGCGGCGGTGATCTTCAACGCCATCATCATCGTGCTGCTGATCCCGCTGGCCCTGCGCGGCGTGAAGTTCCGTGCGATCCCGGCCGCGGCCCTGCTCCGCTACAATCTGCTCGTCTACGGACTGGGCGGGGTCATCGCGCCGTTCGTCGGGATAAAACTCATCGATATGGTTCTCGTGGCCGTCCATCTGGCGACCTGAGCGGAGATCATGAGACACCACCTCAACATCGCGATCCGCATGACCATCGTCACGGCGATCCTGCTTGGTCTGCTCTATCCCCTGGCCATCACGGGGATCGCCCAGGTGATCTTCCCCGGCGCCGCCGACGGCAGCCTCGTCAAGGTGGACGGTCGCGTCGTGGGCTCGAGCCTCATCGCCCAGTCCTTCACACAGGCCAAGTACTTCCACCCGCGTCCATCGGCCGCCGGGGACGGGTACGACGCGATGGCCTCGTCGGCCTCCAACCTGGGGCCGACCAACCAGGCGCTGATCGACCGGGTGAAGGCCGACGTCAGCGCGCAGATCAAGGAGAACTCTGGCCTGCGCCTAGGCAACGTGCCCGTGGACATGGTCACGACCTCAGGCAGCGGTCTCGACCCGGACATCACCGTCGCCAACGCCCGGGCTCAGGCGCCGCGCGTGGCGGCGGCGCGCGGCATGTCCATCGCCGCCGTCCTGCGCCTCGTCGCCGAGCACACCACGGGTCGACAGCTCGGCTTCCTCGGCGAACCGCGCGTCAACGTCCTGCGGCTGAACCTGGCGCTGGACGCAGCCCAAGGGATCAAGGGACCCTGATGGCCGCCGACGACATGACGGACGAGATCTACTCACTGCGCACCCTGCGCAAGCGCGGGCACCTCAAGGTCTTTCTGGGGTACGCGCCGGGCGTGGGCAAGACCTTCAGCATGCTCTCCGAGGCGCACCGCCGCGTGCCTCGCGGCGAGGACCTCGTGATCGGCTTCGTGGAGACGCACGGCAGAGCCGAGATCGCCGAGCTCGTCACCGGTCTGGAGCAGGTGCCGCTCAAGCGCCTCGAGTACCGCGGCAAGCAGTTCGAGGAGCTCGATACGGCCGCGGTGATCGCCCGCCGCCCCGAGTGGGTGCTCATCGACGAGCTGGCCCACACGAACGTGCCGGGCACCACCCATGCCAAGCGCTGGCAGAGCGTGGAAGAGATCCTCGCCGCCGGCATCAGCGTGATCACCACGGTCAACATCCAGCACTTCGAATCCCTGAACGACACGGTCTGCGAGATCACGGGGGTCCGCGTGCAGGAGACGCTCCCCGACTCCGTGCTCGACCACGCCGACGAGGTCGTGCTCGCGGACCTGACGACCGATGCATTGCTCAACAGGCTCAAGCGCGGAGTCGTCTACGACCTCGACAAGATCCCGGGCGCCCTCGCCAACTTCTTTCAGAAAGGCAACCTCGTCGCGCTCCGTGAGCTGGCCCTGCGCAAGACGGCGGAAGAGGTGGACGACAGCCTCGAGCGGATCATGGCCGGCGACGAGGCGGTGCACCCCTGGGCCACGGAGGAACGGATCGTCGTCTGCGTTCGCCCCAGCTCTGTCGCGGCGAAGCTCGTGCGCCGCGGCCACCGCCTCGCCAAGCGGTTCCAAGGCAAGTTCTGGGTCGTCTATGTGCGGACGCCCGGCCAGCTCGGCGGGTCTGGTCGCCGGCAGGTCGAGAGCCTCTTCGAACTCGCCAGAGAGCTTGGGGGCGAGGGCGAAGAGCTGAGCGCCGACTCCATCGGCGACGAGATACTCCGCTTCGCGCGCGAGAAGCGCGCGACCTTCATCGTGATGGGCCAGTCGCGGCGCTCGCGCGTCGACGAGATCGTGCGTGGGTCCCTGATCGCCCGGATCATCCGCGAGATCGACCACGTCGACGTGCTCGTGGTAGCCGATCCGAGCAGGGCCCTGCCGGTGCCGATGGAGGAATGAGGCGCCAGCCGGCGCGCTGGATTCCCCGTCTTTATGACTTCTTTATGCTGCAAGGCACCTTCTTTACGGGGTCTTGACAGCGACCGCTCGCGACGCCCGCTCCGCTTGCACTCCCTGCCCCGGGCGGGGGTACACTGCCCGGAGCAAACCTGTCACTCCGCCGATCCGACTGACCGACTTGACGTCACCCGCGACCGACATCTGGGCGCTCCCCGAAGAGCGCGTCTACGAAGCACTGGGCGCTTCGCCGCAAGGCCTCACCGAAGATGATGCCTTTGCGCGGCTGACCCAGCACGGCAAGAACGTGCTGCCCACGAAGGTGGGTCGGCCGATCATCTTCAAGTTCCTCTACCAGTTCACCAGCCTGTTCGCGATCATGCTCGAGGTGGCGGCGGTCCTCGTGTTCATCGCCGCCATGCTCTCCACCGGGGCCAGCAGGCAAGACAACATCAACGTCACCATCGCGATCATCGGCGTGGTGCTCCTCAACGCCACCATCGGGTTCTTCCAGGAGTACCGCGCCGAGAAGGCCACCGAGGCGCTGCAGAAGCTCGTGCCGGCCAATGCCAAGGCGATCCGCGACGGCGACGTGACGATCGTCGCCGCTGCCGACCTGGTGCCCGGCGACATCATCGCCCTGGAGGAGGGCGACAGCATCAGCGCCGACGCGCGCGTGGTGCGCCAGTACGAGCTCTCCACCAACAACATCGCCCTCACCGGCGAGTCGGACGCGGTGCGCAAGACCGCCGACGCCATCGTCGAGGAGGAACTGGCGACGATCAACATGCCCAACCTCGTGTTCATGGGCACGAGCGTGTCCTCCGGGACCGGGCGGGCCGTGGTCTTCGCGACCGGCCTCAAGACCGAGTTCGGCCGTATCTACTCGCTCACGGCCGGAGTCTCCGAAGAGAAGTCCCCGCTGATGCGCGAGATCGACACGATGGCGCGCACGGTCTCGACCATCGCGCTGGTCTGCGGCGTCGCCCTCTTCTTCATGGGCAAGGTGCTGGGTCTTGACTGGGTCGGTGCCTTGTTGTTCGCCTTGGGCGTCATGGTCGCGCTGGTCCCCGAGGGCCTGCCGGCGACGCTGTCGGTCGCCCTGTCGATCGGCGTCCAGCGCATGGCCAAGGCGAAGGCGCTCATCAAGAACCTCGCCGGCGTGGAGACCCTGGGCTCGACCAACGTGATCGCCACCGACAAGACCGGCACGCTGACCAAGGCCGAGATGACACTCAAGACGATATGGGCCGACGGAGACGAGGTCGAGGTCACTGGCGCCGGCTACGCCCCTGACGGCGATTTCGTCGTCGGTGACACGACGCTGCCCAGAGACGAGGCGCGCCGCCGGCTCGAGCCGCTGCTGCGCGCCATGACGTTCTGCAACGACGCCAAGGTCATGGCGCCCAAAGACGACGACGGCTGGCGCGTGATCGGCGACCCGACTGAAGGCTGCTTGCTGGTCGCCGCGCAGAAGGCCGGGTTCGACTTGCTGGCGGAGCTGATCGAGCGGCCGAAGATCTACGAGCTCCCCTTCGAGAGCGTGCGCAAGCGCATGTCGGTGGTCCACGTCGAAGGCGACGGCCAGCACGCCTTCGTCAAGGGCGCGCCTTCCGAGACCATCGAGCGCTGCTCGCACATGCGGCTCGGCGGCCGGGTGGTCCTGCTCACCGACGAGCTGCGAGCGCAGATCGTCGCGCAGAACGACGAGAGGTCGCGCCAGGCCCTGCGCGTGCTCGCCGTCTGCGAGCGCGACCTCCCGAACGAGCTCACCGACTACAAACCCGACACCGTCGAGATCGACCTGACCTTCCTGGGCCTCGTCGGCATGATCGACCCGCCGCGCCCCGAAGTGAGCGCGGCGGTCGAAGAGGCGCTCGGCGCCGGCATCCGCATCATCATGGTCACCGGCGACTACGGCCTCACGGCCGAGGCCATCGCGCGCCGCATCGGCATCGTGCGCGGCGACAAGCCCGTGCGGGTGATCACCGGTGTGGACCTGGACGACATGGCCGAAGGCGATCTCCAGGCCGAGCTGCAGAAAGACCAGGATGTGATCTTCGCCAGGGTCGCCCCCGAGCACAAGATGGAGGTCGTCACCGCCCTCAAGGACCTGGGCCTGATCGTCGCCGTCACCGGCGACGGCGTGAACGACGCCCCCGCCCTCAAGAAGGCCGACATCGGTGTCGCCATGGGCCTCAGCGGCACCGACGTGTCGCGTGAGGCGGCCACGATGATCCTGCTCGACGACAGCTTCGCGAGCATCATCAAGGCGGTGGAGCAGGGCCGCGGCGTGTACGCCAACGTCAAGAAGATGGTGACCTACATCTTCTCGCACAACATGGCCGAACTGTTCCCGTTCGTCTTCGCGACTGTCGCCGGGCTGGGCCTCGTGCCTCTTGGCGCTCTGCAGGTCCTCGCCATCGACCTCGGCTCCGACGTCCTCCCCGGCCTGGCGCTGGGCACGGAGCACCCGGAGGCGGGCGTCATGAACCAGCCGCCGCGTGCCCGCAGCGAGCGCCTCATGAGCCGCGCCACGCTGGCGCGCGTCGCCTACATCGGCGCCATCCAGTCGGTGTTCGCGGTCGCCGGCTTTCTGTACGTACTCCTCTCGCACGGCTGGCAGTGGGGTGACATGAGCTGGATGGACCCGTCGAACGCGGACTACCTCGTCTACTGCGAGGCGCTGACGATGACCCAGGCGGCGATCGTCGCCGGGCAGTTCGCCAACGGCTTCGGTTGCCGCACCGAGCGCGAGTCGCTATTCAAGGTCGGCCTTTTCACGAACAAGTTCCTGGTCATCAGCGAGTTCGTCGGCATCGCGATCATGTGCGCGATCGCCTACGTGCCGTTCCTACAGCACATCTTCAAGACCGCGCCGCTGACGCTCGCCGACTGGGGCTTCCTCGTCATCGCCGCGGTCACTTTGTTCTTCGCCGAAGAAGCGAGAAAATGGCTTCTGCGCCGCAAGGACGCTAGGGTCGCGGCAGCTGCAGCCACCGCTACCGGGAGGGAGTCCGCCTCATGAAGGTGATCATCGTCGGGTGCGGCCGCGTCGGAGCTTACACCGCGGCCAGCCTGAGCCGCCTCGGCCACGAAGTCGTCGTCATCGACAAGGACTCCGATGCCTTTCGCCTGCTGCCGGCCGGATTCACCGGCACCACGATCGTCGGCTACGCTTTCGAGAGGAGCGCGCTGGAGCAGGCCGGGATCTCCGAGGCGGACGCCCTGGTGGCCTCCACCGCCGGCGATAACACCAACGCAGTCGTGGCCCGAATCGCCAAAGAAGTGTACCGGGTCCCCGACGTGGTGAGCCGCATCTACGACCCCCAGCGCGCCGAGATCTACCGGCGCTACGGCATCCAGACGTTCGCCCCGACGGCGTGGAGCGCCGGCCGGATCATCGAGTTCCTGGTGAGTGGCGATATCGAGCGCGAAGAGAGCTATGGCAACGGTGAGGTCGAGATGATCGCCGCCTTCGTGCCCAGGCACCTGGTCGGCAAACCGGTTAACGACCTGCGCATCCCAGGGGAGATCCGCGTCGGTCTGATCGTGCGCATGGGCAAGAGCATGCTGCCCGTGTCCGGCACCGTGTTCGAGGAAGACGATCAGGTGTACGCGCTCGTCCACCAGACAGCGGTCGAGAGGTTCCAGAGGATGATGGGGTGGAAGGCATGAAGGTCATCGTCGCGGGCGCAGGTACGCTCGGGCGTCGGGTCGCCCGCTATGTCGGCGAGAAGCACGACGTCACCATCGTCGAGCAGAGCCGTGAGCGTTGTGAGTCCGTCACTGAGGAGTTCCAGAGCTGCGGCAACGTCCGCGTTCTGCGCGGCGACATCGACGAGCCGGCGATACTCCTCGAAGCGGGGGCAGACCGCGCCGACGTCTTTGTCGCGGCCACCGGGCACGACGAGGACAACCTCGTCGGCTGCCTGCTGGCCAAGAACGAGTTCAAGGTGAAGAAGGTGATCGGCGCGGTACGCAACCCGCGCAACCGCTGGCTCTACAACCGCAGCTGGGGCGTCGACGTAGCGCTCGACTC
>Ga0209585_10001011_pt1 | contig 10902 bp, 11 predicted proteins | sample NGEPerone_FD_185491 | JGI IMG/M metagenome (GOLD analysis project Ga0209585, IMG submission 185491) | Arctic peat soil microbial communities from the Barrow Environmental Observatory site, Barrow, Alaska, USA - NGEE Permafrost154B-one... | ecosystem: Environmental > Terrestrial > Soil >... | reverse complement strand
CGGACCTCGCAACCAGCGGCCCGCGCGGCCTCGACGGCGCGGTCGGCCAGCCATTCCGGCGTCTTGGTGCTGGATGGGGTGACGGTCAGCACCCGAGCGGTCCAGGTGGCAGCCGCGGTGTGCCGCGCGACCTCCACCGGCCAGTACTTCCCGAGCAGGACGAGCATGTCAGCGGGTCCGGGTGCCGGCTTACCCGTTGCGCGCGTGGGGTGCCGGTAGGCGCCGAGCAGGTAGCCCTCGACCAGGGCCTCGGTCCGGTCGGTCCCGCCGTCGGCACCGACGGTCGTCACGACCTGCCGCAACCCGCAGGTGGCGCGCGCGATGGCAGCCCCCGCCCGGCGCAGGTCAGCAGGCTCACCGGACCCGACACCCACCAGGACGATCCGCCGGGGCAGCCCGGCCCAGGGCAGCGTGCGCCCGCCCAACGCCTGCGGCAGGTGCACGGTGTGCGCACTGCCGGCGCTGCCGTCCGCCTCGGCCCGTTCGGCCAGGTCAGCCAGGTCGATGCCGAAGCGGGCCGCCGCCTCGGCGGTACCCGTGCGGGGCTGGACGCCCTCGTCGCGCTCGGCGGCGGGTGCGATCGGCAGGACGACCGCGTCGACGTCGTCCGCCGTCAGCAGGGACGTGCTCGCGATGCTCCCGCGCCGGACCGTCACGCGCGGCAGGTCGGCTTCCACCGGGACCACCGCAGGGCCGGCAGCCGCACGGCGTCGACCGGTCACGGTGCTCCTTCCAGGCAGGATCCCTGGCGCTGCGTCAGCTGACCACGGTTGTCAGGGCCTCGCCCAGCTCGCGGGCCTCGGTCGCGTTCAGCTCGACGACCAGGCGGCCACCGCCCTCGAGCGGGACGCGCATGACGATGCCGCGGCCTTCCTTCGTGACCTCGAGCGGCCCGTCACCGGTCCTCGGCTTCATCGCGGCCATCAGCGTGGTCCTCCTCGTTGGTCTGTCCCGTGCCTCCGGCCCGCCGGCGCACGAGGCGCGCGGGGGACCCGGGAGGACGGATGTCCGAGATCAGTCTAGTTCACCTGGGCGGTCGGTCACGGTGGCCAACCCGAGGGTGGGACCAGTCGCCAGAGGAGCCCGACCCAGCCGACCTGCCCCGCCACCCCGAGCAGGACGAGCGCGGTCAGGGCGAACCGCCACCGACGGGACCGCAGCGCCAGGGCCGCGGCGAGCGCCGCGAGCGGGAACGCGAGCAGCAGGAAGCGGAGCAGGCTGGTGCCGGGTTCGATCGCGACCAGCAGGTAGCCGAGGTAGCCCGCCGTCCAGCCCTGCAGCTCCGGACCGAGCCGGCGCAGCGGGGGCGCGAGCACCGCCAGCACAGCCAGTCCCAGAACGGCTGCCAGCAGCAACCACCACCACCCACCCACCAGCCAACGTGCGACGTCGAACCAGGGCAGCAGCGGGACGACCTCCCCCCTGCCACGCCATGCGCCCTGCACCTGTGCGTAGGCGTCCGGCTTCCCGGTCAGCGCACCGACGGCCGCCGGCCAGACCACTCCGGAGACGACGGTGGCAACGCCCAGCCCGGTGACGGCCAGCCGGTCGCGGGCCGGGAACTCCTCGTCGCCGCGCAGCGCCGCCCGCAGTCGGGCCACCGCATGCGCCCCGACGGCCATCGCCACCGGCAGTGCGACCGCCCGGGTCAGACCGAGGCCGAGCACGACCGGCACCGCCGCCAGGTAGTGCCGCCGCAGCAGGCACCACAGGGCCGTCGTCAGCAGCAGCAGCGCCAGGGACTCGGTGTACGCCACCTGGAGCACGGGGGCGGCGGCGAACGTTGCCAGGACCGCGACGGTGGCCAGCGGCAGGCGGCGCGCGAGGCTGGACGGCCACTCCTGCGGGGCGCGGTCGACGGCCGCGACGACGACCTGATGCACGACAAGGGCCGCACCCGTTCCAGCCACAAGGGCCAGGGTGGGTGCGACCACCTGCCAGTGCGCACCCGTCACCGCCATCAGCGCCCGGGCCAGCGCCGGGAACAAGGGGAAGAACGCCCAGGCGCTCTGCAGCACCCGTCCGTCGCTCCCCGTCGGCAGCACGTCCGGGTACCCGTCCTCGGCGATCTCGCGGTACCACGAGGCGTCCCACATCAGCCCCGTGTACTGGGTGTAGGACGGCGCCTGGGGCGTCCACAGGTTGGCTGCCTGCGTCCGGGCGACCACCAGCAGCACGACGGCGCTCACCAGACGGGCGCCCAGGTACACGACGAGCACCTGCACCCACCACGGCCAGTCGGCCGGGCGCAGCGCCGCGGTGCGCCACGCGATCCCGGGCCGGCGGACGGCCGGCGGGTGCGTCGCCATCTCAGGCCAGACCGCGAACGGCGCGCGCCGGCGGGCTGTCGTCCCGTAGCACCGCCACCATCTCGACCACCCGGCGGGTCGCCAGCACGTCGTGCGCCCGGAACACCGTCGCACCCAGCCAGGCAGCGACGGCCGTTGCGGCCAGGGTGCCCTCCAGCCGCTCGTCGACCGGCACGTCGAGCGACTCACCGACGAAGTCCTTGCGCGACAGGGCCATCAGCACCGGGAAGCCCAGGGCAACCAGGATGGGCGTCCGCCGCGTCAGGTGCAGCGAGTGCCAGGTCGTCTTGCCGAAGTCGTGGGTCGGGTCGACGAGCACCGACCGCGGGTCGACCCCGGCCGCGACCGCGCGCCGCGCCGCAGCGCTCACGGTGGCGACGACGTCCCCGAGGACGCCGTCGAGCGAGTCACCGGCGTCCGGCCCAGGACCGCCCGGCGCAGACGACGTACCGCGCCGGAACTGCGTGCGGAGCGGGTCGGTGCGCGGGGGCAGCCCACCGGTGTGCGAGCACACGATGCCCGCCCCGTGCGCCGCGGCGACCGCAACCAGCTCAGGGTCGTGCCCCGCCCAGGTGTCGTTGACCAGGTCGGCGCCCGCGCTCAGCACCGCCTCGGCCACCTCGGCCCGCCAGGTGTCGACGCTGATCGGCAGCTCGGGATACCTGGCCCGCACCCAGCGCACCAGCGGCAGCACCCGGTCGATCTCCGCCGCCGCGTCGACGACCGGTCCCCGGCCCGCCCGCACGCCACCGATGTCGACCAGGTCGGCCCCGTCGGCGACGGCGCGGGCCACGGCCGCCTGGGCCGCCGCGTCGTCGTCGTGGTGGACGTGGAAGGAGTCCGGGGTCCGGTTGACCACGGCCATCACCGCGGCACGATCGGCTGCCAGGACGCGTCCGCGCAGCCACAACGCCACCCCGCGCTGGGGCACGCCGACCCGGTCGCTCACCGGCGGTTCGAGGCCCGCTCGGCCTCCTGCTCGGCGGCGGCGTTGGCGGCCACCGCGGCCTCCTCCTCGGCCCGCAGCTCGGCATCGCGTTCACAGACCAGGTGCACAGCCTCGGCGGGGTCGTCGACGAGCTGGATCAGGTCGAGGTCGGGAGCGTTGATGTTGCCGCGTGGCACGACCGTTGAGCGCATCCAGCCCAGCAGACCCTTCCAGTAGTCCTTCCCGATCAGCACGATCGGGAAGCCGGTGACCTTGTGGGTCTGCACCAGCGTGAGCGACTCGAACAGCTCGTCGAGGGTGCCGAACCCGCCCGGCAGCACCACGAAGCCCTGGGAGTACTTGACGAAGCAGGTCTTGCGGGCGAAGAAGTACCGGAAGTTGACCCCGAGGTCCACCCAGTCGTTCATCCGCTGCTCGAACGGCAGCTCGATGCCCAGGCCGATCGAGAGCCCACCGGCCTCGGATGCCCCGCGGTTGGTCGCCTCCATGATCCCCGGCCCGCCACCGGTGATCACCGCGTAGCCCGCCTGCACCAGCGCCGCCCCGACGGCGACCGCCAGCGCGTACTCCGGCTCGTCCGGCTTGGTGCGCGCCGAGCCGAACACGCTCACCGCGGGGCCCACCTCGGCGAGCGCGCCGAAGCCCTCGACGAACTCGCTCTGGATCCGCATCACCCGCCACGGGTCACCGTGCACCCAGTCGGGCTCGTTGCCGCTGGCCAGCAGGCGCTGGTCGCTGGTCGTCCGGGGCACCTGGCCGCCGCGCAGCAGGACCGGGCCCTTGCGGTACCCGTTGCCGTGCGGGCCAGGGGGTTGCTCAGTGCTCATGGTCCGACTCTAGGAGGTCAACCAGGCGCTGAGCCCCGCGAAGCAGGTGAACAGCTGGTGCACCGGGCAGCGCTCGTCGTCGGCGTGCGCGAGGGCCGGGTCGCCCGGGCCGAAGTTCACCGCCGGGATACCCAGCTCACCGAACCGCGCGACGTCGGTCCAGCCCTCCTTCGCGGCGGGCGGCCGACCGGTTGCGGCACTGGCGGCCGCGACGAACGCGGCCACCGCGGGATGGTCCAGCCCCGGACGGGCCCCGCCGGCAACGTCGGTCACGACCACGTCGTAGCCGTCGAAGAGCTCGCGCACGTGGGCCTCGGCCTGGGCGGCCGAGCGGTCCGGGGCGAACCGGTGGTTGACCGACACCACGCACTCGTCCGGGATGATGTTGCCCGCGATGCCGCCCCGGACGGCCACCGCGTTCATCCCCTCGCGGTACACCAGCCCGTCGACCTCGGCGGCACGGGGCACGTACGCGGCCAGCCGGGCCAGCACGGGTGCGGCTCCGTGGATCGCGTTGACGCCCAGCCATGCCCGGCCGGAGTGCGCCGCCTTGCCGTGGATCCGCACGTCCGCCCGCAGGGTCCCGTTGCAGCCACCCTCGATGCCGGCCCCGGTCGGTTCGCAGAGCACCGCCACGTCACCGGTGACCCACTCCGGGTGGTTGCGGACCAGTCGGCCGAGGCCGTTGCGGGTGGCCTCGACCTCCTCCTGGTCGTAGAACACCCAGGTCACGTCGCGGGTGGGCTCGGTGACGACGGCGGCCAGCGCCAGCTGGACCGCGACGCCGCTCTTCATGTCGACGGTCCCGCGTCCCCAGACCTGCGCGTCCTGGCCGGATCCGCGCAGCTGCGACGGGAGGTTGCCGGCCGCCGGCACGGTGTCCAGGTGCCCGGCGACCACCACCCGCTCGGTCCGGCCCAGGTGCGTCCGGGCGACAACGGCGTCTCCGTCCCGGAGCACCTCCAGGTGCGGGAGGACGCGCAGGGCGCTCTCGACGGCGTCGGCGAGCGCCCGCTCGTCGCCGCTGACGGAGGGCACGTCGCACAGGGCACGGGTGAGGGTGACGAGGTCGCCGGTGAGGTCGAGGATGGGCTGGCTCACGCGCCGACCCTACTGCGGTCGCCGCAGCCCGCCGGTGTGCGCGTGGCGCGGGTTCGGCCCACCGCCGCACCCCCTCTAGGCTTGCGGCCATGACCGATCCGCCGCCGCCGGACGCGACCGCCGCGTGGGGACACGGCCTGGCCACCGTCACGGCCGATGGGACCGTGCTGGACGTCTGGTACCCCCGCCCTGCCCTCGGCCCGCACGCGGCCGACGACGCCGAGCTGCTGGACCGCCTGCGGGCGCTGGCCAACACCGACGAGGCCCGCGGCGTGCGGACCGAGGTGGTGACGACCGAGATCCAGCTGGCCGGCGCGCCGTCGGGCACCGCCGATGCCTACCTCCGGCTGCATCTGCTCTCGCACCGGCTGGTGCGCCCGCACGGTCTCAACCTGGACGGTGTCTTCGGGGTACTGCCCAATGTCGTGTGGACCGATCGCGGGCCGTGCTCGCCCGAAGGGTTCGAGGAGACCAGGTTGCGGCTGCGCACGGTCGACGGCCACGCTCCGACGGTCTTCGGCATCGACAAGTTCCCGCGGATGGTGGACTACGTGGTCCCGTCCGGCGTCCGGATCGCCGACGCCGACCGGGTGCGTCTGGGCGCCCATCTCGCCGAGGGCACCACGGTGATGCACGAGGGCTTCGTCAACTTCAACGCCGGGACGCTCGGCGTCTCGATGATCGAGGGCCGGATCTCGGCCGGGGTGGTCGTCGACGACGGCAGCGACATCGGCGGCGGTGCCTCGATCATGGGCACCCTGTCCGGTGGTGGCCGGGTCACGATCGCCATCGGGCGCCGTTCCCTGGTCGGCGCCAACGCCGGGCTGGGCATCAGCCTCGGTGACGACTGCGTCGTGGAGGCCGGCCTCTACCTCACGGCGGGCACCAAGGTGACCCTGCTGGGCGGGGACGGGCCGCGGGTGGTCGCCGCGCGCGACCTGTCCGGCCGCGACGGGCTGCTCTTCCGTCGCAACTCGGTCACCGGTGCGGTCGAGGCGCTGCCCCGGCCGGGCGTCGGCGTGGCCCTCAACCCGGACCTGCATGCGAACTGACGTGTCGATCTCTCCTCGGGTCGGCTCGCCGGCCGAATCCCCCCGACGCCGCGCGGCCCGCCGACGCCGCATTCGTGCGCTCGTCGCGACGGTCGGCTTCATCGGGGTGGTTGGCGGCGCCGCCGCCGGGATCGCCGCCCTGCTCAACCGCGCGGACGCCGTGCCGCAGGTGATCAGGTGCGCGGCCTCACTCGAGGGCACGGACTGGTACCTCCAACCCGACCAGGCCGACACCGTCGCTCTCCTTGCCGGCCAGGCGATGCAGCGGGCACTGCCGGCGCGCGCCCTGACCATCGCGATCGCCACCGGGATGCAGGAGTCCAAGCTCCGCAACATCACCCACGGCGACCGGGACTCCGTCGGGATCTTCCAGCAGCGCCCCTCCCAGGGCTGGGGCACGGTCGATCAGATCATGGACCCGGTGTTCGCCACCACCGCCTTCTACGACGCGCTTGCCAAGGTGGACGGCTACCAGGACCTGCCGATCACGGAGGCCGCCCAGGCCGTCCAACGATCGGGCTACCCCGAGGCGTACGGCGCGCACGAGGCGACCGCAAGGGCGTGGGCGTCGGCCATGTACGGGTACTCCGCCGGCACGGTGACCTGCACCTTGGCTCCGCCGGACGACCCGGGCGACGCCCAGGCGCTGCTCGCCCGGGCGCTACGGGACCTGGGCATCGAAGGCACCGTGACCGAGGCGGGGGTGGTCCTGGACGCCGCGACGCTGATCGCCTCCCCCGACCATGCCGAGCGGGTCGGCTGGGCCGTCGCCCATTGGGCCGTGGCCGTCGCCCAGCCGTTGGCGGTCACCGAGGTGCGGTACGGCACGTCGGTGTGGGACCGCGCCGAGGGCACCTGGACGGTGGTGCCGGATGCACCGACGGACCTGGCGCCGGGTCAGGTGCTGGTGGTCCTGGCGGACTGACGCCGGCGGGACCGCTCCGGGTGCCGGCTTCAGCGGCCGTGGATCTCCAGGTAGTCCCGCTGCACCGGACCGGTGTACACCTGGCGCGGTCGACCGATCTTGGTCGCGGGGTCCTTCATCATCTCCCGCCACTGGGCGATCCAGCCCGGCATGCGGCCCATCGCGAACAGCGGGGTGAACATGCGCGTCGGGAAGCCCATGGCCTTGTAGAGCAGGCCGGTGTAGAAGTCGACGTTCGGGTAGAGCTTGCGCTCGATGAAGTAGTCGTCGTGCAGCGCGATCTCTTCCAGGCCCATGGCGATGTCCAGCATCTCGTCGCGCTTGCCGAGCTTGGACAGGACGGTGTCTGCCGCCTTCTTCACGATCGCGGCGCGCGGGTCATAGTTCTTGTAGACGCGGTGGCCGAAGCCCATCAGGCGGACCCCCGCCTCCTTGTCCTTGACCCGTCGCATGAACTCGGTCGCATCCCCGCCGGCGTCGCGGATCTCGGTGAGCATCCGGAGCACCGCCTCGTTGGCGCCGCCGTGCAGGGGTCCGGAGAGGGCATTGATGCCGGCCGACACCGAGGCGTACATGTTCGCGTGGCTCGAGCCGACGATGCGCACCGTCGACGTCGAGCAGTTCTGCTCGTGGTCGGCGTGCAGGATGAGCAGCAGATCCAGCGCCTTCACCATCACCTCGTCGGCCTCGTACAGCGACCCGTTCGGCTGGAAGGCCATCCGCAGGAAGTCCGCGACGAACCCCATGCCCCGGTTGGGGCCGATCATCTGCTGGCCCAGCGCACGGCGGTGCGCGTAGGCGGCGATCGTCGGAGCCTTGGCCAGCAGCAGCACGGTGGCGAGCTCGACGGTGGCCGGGTCGAACGGGTCGACGCTCTCCGGGTAGTAGCCCGGCAGGGCGGACACCGCGCTGGACAGCACCGCCATCGGATGGGCGTTGGCCGGGAAGGCACCGATCAGCGCCTTGAAGTTGTCGTGCAGGTGGGTGTGCCGCTCGACCCGCTCCACCCAGCCGTCCAGCTGGCCGTACTTGGGGAGCTCACCGTGGATGAGCAGGTAGGCGACCTCGAGGAAGGACGAGTTCTCGGCCAGCTGCTCGATCGGGTAGCCGCGGTAGAGCAGGATGCCCTGGTCGCCGTCGATGTACGTGATGTCCGAGGTGCATGACGCGGTGTTCATGAAGCCGGGGTCGACCGTGACCAGGCCGGTCTCCTTGAGCAGGGCGGAGACCACGACGCCGTCGTTGCCGGCCGTGGCCGGCAGGCGGGGCAGGTCCAGGGTCACGTCATCGACGCGGAGCTGGACCGATCCGGTCACGGGCTGGGTCATGCGTCCTCCTTGTCGACCCTGCCGGCGGCAACCGGGGGTCCTGCACGCGGGCCTTGTCGGCCCACGACGACGGTACCGGGGGCCGCCGCAGCAGACCCCATCGAACTGGGACCTAGGTCCTAGTCTCCGCCCCATGATCGGCCATGGTCACCATGGGGGCACAGTGGCTAGGTCAAGCGCTAGTAAAGCAGATGGTGGGCCCCTGTGTCGCGCCCTTCATGCCCCGGTCAACCGGGCCGCCGCACGGGCGATCGACTCGTCCGACGCCGTCAGGGCGATGCGCACGTGACGCCCGCCGGCCGGGCCGTAGAACGTCCCTGGAGCCACCAGGATCCCGAGATCGGCGAGGTCGGCAACGGTCTGCCAGCTGTCCTGGCCGGGACCGGGCATCCGGGCCCACAGGTACAGCCCGGCAGCGGACCCGTCCACCACCAGCCCGGCGTCGTCCAGGGCGGCCAGCAGCAGTCTCCTGCGCCGCCGGTACCGCTGCACCTGGGCCGCCACGTGGTCGTCGTCGGCCAGTGCGACGGCGGCCGCCGCCTGGACCGGGTCGGGCATCATCATCCCGGCGTGCTTGCGCACCTCGAGCAGGCGCCCGACCAGGGCCGGGTCGCCCGCGACGAACGCGGCGCGGTAGCCCGCGAGGTTGGACTGCTTGGACAGCGACTGCACCACGAGCAGACCGGTGTGGTCCCCGTCGCACACCCGGGGGTCGAGCAGGCTCGGCACTCCCCCACCTGCCCAGGGCTCCTCCCAGGCGAGCAGCGCGTAACACTCGTCGGCGGCCACCACGGCACCCGAGCGACGCGCCGCCGCCACCACCGCGCGCAGCTGCTGCACGCCCAGGACGTCCCCGGTGGGGTTCGACGGCGAGTTGAGCCAGACCAGGCGCACGTCGCGGCGGTCGGCCCAGGCGGCGACGTCGTCGGCCGGCAGCGCCGTCGCCCCGGCAAGACGGGCGCCGACGTCATAGGTGGGGTAGGCAACCTCCGGGTGCACGACGACGTCGCCCGGGCCCAGTCCCAGCAGGGACGGCAGCCAGGCGACGAGTTCCTTGGAGCCGATCGTCGGCAGGACCGCGGCCGGGTCGAGACCGGGCACGCCGCGACGTCGCGCGAACCACGCCGTCACGGCCTCCCGGAAGGCGGCCGACCCCTGCGTCGTCGGGTACCCCGGCGCGTCAGCGGCGTCCGCGAGCGCCCGGCGGACCGCCTCCGGCGTCGGGTCGACAGGCGTGCCGACCGACAGGTCGACGATGCCGTCGGGGTGCGCCCGCGCCCGCTCGGCGTAGGGCGCCAGGGTGTCCCAGGGAAAGTCCGGCAGACCGGCCGTGAACAGGCCCACAGCCGTCAGACGGCTGGTATCTGCGGGGGCAGCGCCGCGATGATCGGGTGGTCGTGGTCGATCTCACCGAGCTTGGCCGCGCCGCCCGGCGAGCCGAGCACGTCGAAGAACTCCACGTTGGCCCGGTAGTACTCGCTCCACTGCTCGGGGACGTCGTCCTCGTAGAAGATCGCCTCGACCGGGCAGACCGGTTCGCAGGCACCGCAGTCCACGCACTCGTCCGGGTGGATGTACAACGAGCGCTTGCCCTCGTAGATGCAGTCGACGGGACACTCCTCGACGCATGCCTTGTCCTTGACGTCAACGCAGGGCTGGGCGATCACGTAGGTCACGGGCGATCCCTCCGAAAGAGCACGGGTCGGACTTAGTATCCCCCAGGAGGGCGCTCGGCCCGACCGGGAAGGCTGCCATGGACAAGGGGTGGACCGACTGGCCGGTGGGTGCGCGCGTCGTCGTCCGCCGAAGGCTCCCGGACGGGCGGTACAGCGACGTGCTGGGTGAGCTGCTGGCAACGGACGACGACGGCGTCCGGGTCCGGACCCGCCGCGGGGACGTCTCGGTCCCGGGGACGGAGATCGCGGTCGGCAAGGTGGTACCGCCGGCCCGGCCGGGGCGCGGCCGTCCCCGGACACTGCCGCCAACGCAGCCAACGCCGCCAACGCAGCCGGAGTAGCGCCGCGCGGGTCAGCCGGGGGGTGCCCCGCAGACGATGGCGTTCTGCGGCTTGTACCGGACGGTCCAGGACTCGGTGCTGTTCTCGACCCCGTTCAGCAGCACCCTGCGCGTCACCGTGACCGTGAAGCCCGAGTTGCCGGCGGACTGCGCCTCACAGGTCGGCGACTGGGAGTACACGGTCGTGGGGGACGTCACGCCGGAGCGGCCGCTGGTGGTGGACTCGACCGTCCAGTACGGCGTGCTCCAGATCCGGACGTACACCCGGCCGCCCTCGACCCAGGACTGGACCAGGGCGCCGTAGGGTGTGTTGTTCTGCCACCGCAGGTTGATCTCCGGCGTGAAGATCGTCGACTCGCGGCCCTCCGGGTACCGGGAGAACCACTCGCTGTGCG
>Ga0209585_10001010_pt1 | contig 10903 bp, 15 predicted proteins | sample NGEPerone_FD_185491 | JGI IMG/M metagenome (GOLD analysis project Ga0209585, IMG submission 185491) | Arctic peat soil microbial communities from the Barrow Environmental Observatory site, Barrow, Alaska, USA - NGEE Permafrost154B-one... | ecosystem: Environmental > Terrestrial > Soil >... | reverse complement strand
TCTGAGCACGAAAAACGCGCCGAACCACCACGGCGCAACATGCGCGCAGACGACGCCGGCGCACCTGCCGACACTGCGCCGCCTCTCCCTCTCTCTAAGGAGAGGCGCGCTGGCGCGCGCAACGACCCGACAGAGACCAAATGCCCGCTCTGCCCGACCGGCATGGCACCCCCAGGCCGCGGCATCTGCCCAACCTGCGACGACCAGACAAGGACAACAGCCACATGACCACCGCCCGCCGTGATCCGACCCCATGGACATCCGCGGAACTGTTCGACCCCATGGACAACGCGTTGAACCTCTCTAACCGCGGGCGAAGTGAAGTCGACTACCTCACACCCTTCCGGGCGCTCGATGCCCCGGTTGAGCGGTGCGAAGTATCACGACCGGTATCGCGGGTCGCTCCACTGGTGTTCTTGGCGCCTGCGTTGTGCTCATCAGGCCATGAGTTGACTGGTAATCACACGTCCCCCCTCATCGTCCCGCCCATGTCCCGCACAGCCTCGCTCGCGTCGTGCCCTGCACTTGCGGGTGCGCTGTGAGGTGCCCGAAGGGCGCCGCGGGTTGCGGACGAGACCACGCTGGATGCACTGCCCACAACCGTGCGGGCGGCCCGTGTGGCGCGCAACCCATGAACGGCACCGACCCGAAGCGGTGCCGGTCGCACCTCGGCCGCCGGCCGGAGCTTGTGAGGGCCGAGTGGGATGCGCGGCAGCGCGGTGAGCGGATACGCGCCGAGTACGACCTGCCGGCGCAGTCCGATCCGCTCCAGGAGCTGCTGCGTCTCAGCCGGGAGGTCATCGCCTGGAAGGACGCCATGCGGGTGATGGTCGGTGGACTCACGGAGATCCGGTACAAGAGTGGCGCCGGTGAGCAGATCCGCGCCGAGATCCGGCTGTACGAGAACGCGATGGACCGAGCGGCGAAGGTGCTGACAGACATCGTCCGCCTGGGCATCGAGGACCGTCTGGCCAGGATCGACGAGGCGCAGGTTGCCCTGGTGTCGACAGCGGTGCTGTCCGCGCTGACCCGGCTGGCCCCGGTGATCGGGTACGACGCAGATCACCCCGAGATCCGCGCCGCAGTCTCAGAGGAACTGCGAGCGATCCAGCGCGAGGAAGAGCAGGCGACACCGTGAACCCGAACACCATGAACCTGGGTGCCATCTCCGACGTGGTGGGGCATGTCCCGCAGGCGCGGCACCGGTTCTACGACGACCCTGTGGGGTTCGCCGATGCCTGCATTAAGTGGCCGGTGGGTCAGCGGTTGACGGCCTACCAGCGTGAGATCTTGGCCGCCGTGCCGAAGCGTAAGCGTGTCGCCGTCCGTGGTCCGCACGGGTTAGGCAAGAGCATGGCGGCGGCCATCCTGGTCCTCTGGTTCGCGACGACCCGTGAGGCGTCCGGCATCGACTGGAAGGTTGCGTCCACCGCCGGCGCGTGGCGGCAGCTCGAACGGTACCTGTGGCCGGAGATCATCAAGTGGGCGCGGCGACTGGACTGGGCCGCCGTGGGGTGTGAGCCGTGGAACGAGCGCACCGAGCTGCTGTCGCTCAACATCAAGCTGAAGCATGGTCAGGCGTTTGCGGTGGCGAGCGACAACTACGCCCTGATCGAGGGCGCGCACGCCGACAGCATCTTGTACCTGCTGGACGAGTCCAAGTCGATCATCCCGGCGATCTTTGATGCCGCTGAGGGCGCGTTCGCCGGTGCGGGTGCGGGCAGTGGCCTTGAGGCGTTCGCGTTCGCCGCGTCTACCCCTGGCGAGCCGGTGGGGCGCTTCTTTGACATCCATGCGCGCAAGCCGGGGTTTGAGGACTGGTGGACGCGTCATGTGACGGTGGATGAGTCGATCGCGGCGGGGCGGATCTCACAGGACTGGGTTGACCAGCGGCGCAAGCAGTGGGGCAAGGACCCGGTCTCTGCTTCTGCATGTGATCCGCTGAGATGTGTTCCGGCGCGGAAACCTCCGGTCATGCTCGCGCCTTTCCCCCGCGTGCCTCATGTATTGGCCCTGTCACTGCGGCTGTCGTACCGCACGGCCGCGTCATCGCCGTCAACCGGGGGGGACCTGTGCGTCCATGGATGCTCGGCCCGCCTGCGCTGCGCTGCGGCGCCAGTTGACTGCTCGCGGCCAACGGTAACGGCCTGCGCTGTCAGAACCACTACACAAGTACAGGAGGTACGAAATGGCTACGAGCAAGAAGACCGAGGCAACCGTGCAAGAGACCACATCAACGGAGGACACTTTCCGCAGCTACAACCGGGTCGAGCTGGCAGGCCGACTCACAGCGGACCCCGAGCTGAAGCACACCGCGAGCGGCAAGGCTGTGTGCCGACTGCGTGTCGCCACCAACAGCACCAAGGTCGCCGAGTTTCACGACGTAGTCACCTGGGAACAGCTCGCAGAAGCGACCGCGACCCTTACCAAAGGCGCCAAGGTCGTCGTCGAAGGCCGCATCCAGACTCGGTCGTGGGAAGCCAAGGATGGCTCCAAGCGCCGAGCAACTGAGATCGTCGCCAGCAAGGTTAGCGCCGCATAGCGGCCTCCCGCTCACGAAGGGCCGGGCCGAAAGGTCCGGCCCTTCCGCCGTGCCAACCCAGGTCCTGGTCAGGGCGCCGTGGCCTGACGATGCCGACTGTCAGTAAGGACCGCTGACCGTCAACGTTCGCCAGTAGCCCAGCATGCGGTCACTGCCACGGGGACCATATGAAAGATCGACAGATCGAAAACGAATGGTGGTGCCCGCAGGCTGCCGATGACATGCCCAAGCCGATACCCTTTCCAAGAAGGTCGATCGAATCGAGTAGCCCGAGACTGGGCAAGCCGACGACGTCGAAGGGAGACAGAACTCGCGACGGATGAGGAGCAGAATCGTGGCCGATCTTCGTTGGCTCAAGGCAGGAAATGCACTGATAAGTGAGAACACCAGCGTGCGCTCCGGATCCCAAGTCTTCGTGCAGGGCCGGCACTATGAAAACGTGAAAGCGCTTCCTGATCAATTCACGGTGCACCGAACGTATGGACGACTCATGACGCGCTACCTTCGCTTGCGGAACAGGCCGGTGACGCTGAAGCTAGCTGACCTCGATGCCACCCCAGAGACCGACACATCAGTCATGTCACAGCCATGGATCGTCCCAACCACTGGCAAGCGCGACAAAATGCGCGTCTATGCGTTCGACCGCTTCGGAAACGAGTCGTACCGAATCACGGCAAACTCCGTGGCCGACGTACGTGTGGGGCCGAACATCACGATTCTCGGGACTGGGGGCAGCGTTGGTGACGTCACCGTTGTGGCATCCGTCGATCCAGTCATCGACTTCACCATCCTCCTACCGTGGGCGACAGAAGCCGGTCAGCCCATTCAAGGCATCGTCGAAGAGATGGCCGACGTCCTCTACCAGGACTTCGCCCTTGACGAGGCGACGGGCCAGGCACCGGAGAGTCTTTATGGCTACGTCGCTTGGGCGATGCCACCAGAACCGCCACGAGGATGGTCGATAGACCTTGCGGTATCTCGCGCGAGTCTGGATGCAGGCGAGTCCCTTACATTCGGCATTCGCTTCAGAACACCGACGCCTGGAGCGTCAGCGTTTGCTATTCAAGCGACTGCCGACATTGATGGCTCAATCGAGACCGTCGTTTCCGATCTGATGGTCATCGAGGCCCACGACGCTGACACCGTGCTGCTAACGCACCTATAGCTCGGTCACAAGCCGAGTGCCTCGGGGCCACGCGGATCCATGAATGGCTCCCCCGCAAACGGGGCGGAGAACTGCCCTTTCCTGTAATGGCGGTCACCCCACACCACGAACTCGCGCAACTGACGAGCGGTGCCTGTCACTTCAAACACCGTCATCGAGGAGTGAGCAGGCCGGGCCTGATCATTGGTCCACCGGAATTGCAACCCCTGTCGGCTGCAGAAATCAGCAGCCTGGCGCGCGAAGCGCCTGCCATTGAACACGAACCTCACGGTCTGAAGGGCATCGTTGCCCTGTGCCTCGCTCATCCCCTCTCCTTGGTTTTGTCATCAAAACTCACGGAGGGTACTCCGAGGTGCACCACATGTGGGCGCCTGCCTTCGTGGCGTAGTCAACGGCACTCCAGCCAACCGCCCTCCACCCTGTCGGCTTCGAGAGAGTTCAGACGGCGAGCCTCAATGGTCCGCCCCGAGCAGCCGGGCGCATGGTCTCGTTGACCTTGGATTCCTGTCCCCGTTCAGCAGTCCCTTCCTTGGTCGTGTCCCCGTCCAGTCGCCTGTATCGCAGACCGGTCCCGAGTGTTCCGTCAACCGTGAGCCCTGCACGCTCATGAGGATTCGGGCCGCCTTCGGCGCCGGTTGACGGCTCGGGTCCGGCCTGCGCCTGGCCTGCCTGTCGGAACCACTACTCAAGGAGGAACAGCCATGAAGAACACAGTCACCACCGAGGCCCCTGAGACCACACCGCGCACCCGTAGCCAGTCCTGGTCCGTGAACCAGGTGAAGCTCGTCGGCCGTCTGGCCACCGAGCCTTCCAGGCGGGACACCACGGCCGGGCTGTTCGCATCACTGAGGATCGCCACCAACAGCACTCGGTTCCCCGAGTTCCACGACGTCGTCCTCTGGGGCAAGGACGCAGCGCGCTGCGTCCAGGACCTGACCAAGGGCCAGGCGGTCCAGGTCGAGGGCCGACTGCGCACCCGCACCTGGACTTCTGCAGACGGGACCAGCCGTCGGACCACCGAGGTCGTCGCATTTCTGGTGGTCCCCGTCGAGGCGGACGTCCAGTAGGACCTCCTTGAGAGGGACCGGACCCTCAGGTCCGGCCCCTCTTTGCGTTAGTCCAGGTCCAGTCCCTCAAGGAGGGACTTGGCGCGACGGCGCGCGCGAAAGGAGATGACGCGAAGATGGGACCCGGTCACGCCCAGTCTCAGGGCTGCCTCATCCACCGATAGCTGGTTGAGGTACAGGTACCGGAGCACTCGTCGATCGAGTGCAGGCAGGTGCCGGCCGAACTGGTCGAACCAAACAGACTCCAGCACAGGATCCATTGAGGCGCCGTCGTCTCCCTTATCGAGACGACCGGTGAGTTGTTCGACGGTGCGATACCGCCGCCGCAGTGTGCGGATGCACACACGCACGGCGACGATGTTGAGCCATGCGGTCAGGTTGGTGATCTCCGTATGGTCTGCGCGGAGCCATTCGATGAATGTCTCCTGCGCGGCGTCCTCGGCGTCGGCCGGATGCGAGAGACGAGCCAGGCAGACGCGATACACGCCGTCCCAATGCTGACTGATCACGAGCGCAGCGTCGCCTGCCGCCGAATGGTCTGGACGATGGGACGAAGGCATTTCGTTTGTGTAGTGGTCGCAACTGGCTCATTCCGTTACCGTTGCTGTGTAACGAATTACCGACTTCCCGCCAGGACTGTCTACAACGTGGCGCGCCGATCTCTCGCGCTCAACGACAGGGAGCGAGAGAGACCTCCCAACGATGCTTTCTCAGACCACGCCGTGGCCAGATCCAGTTGCATCAAATTGACCGCCCAAAATGATTCACCACTACTGACGGATGCACTACTGCTCGGTTGCGCTAAGGCCATTCCGAAACGAGGCGGTGACGAGTCCGCAACTTCGTGGTTGTGGCCACCAACGGCCGTAACGAAAGACACCCCGCCGAGCCACTGACTGAGTGTGAATCTCAGAGCCCGAGTCGCACCGCGCACTGTGATGGCCGCGATGAGGCACGCGAGAACCCGAGGTGTGCGTCATCTCCACCAACGTACGGCTCGCCCGTGGACAGCCATGATCACCGTCCCGCTGGCGATGACCGCGACCAGCCTGCTCGTCCTCTGGTGGACGTGGCCACCACTCCTGCTCTGCGCCTGGTGGTGGGCCGATCGCCACCCACGCTGGGCCTGGGTCATGGCTGTCGAGGCCGGTGTGCTGGGTACGCAATGGGCCTACCTCGGTGTCTACGCCCTCGGCTCGTGGCCGACACAACTGCTCGTCGTTGGGGCCTTCTGGACCGCGTACCCGCTACTTCTGGCCCTGGTCTGCTGGCACGCTCGCCGTCGCCAATTGCTGGACGCGTACGACGGGTACTGAGCGTCCGTGGCGCCATCGTGTAGCTACCGGAAGCGGGACTGTTCCCCCCGGACGGATCCGAGATGGTGGGTCAGCGCCCAGATCGGCCCCCACCTGCCCGCTGTGGACGTGTGAGGCGGTGCTGCCAGCCGGGCGCTCTGAGGTCCTCTCGCGACTGGCCATGACTCACCTGTCGCCCGGATGCGCTTCTGCACCCTGCCAGAGACCTCGCTTTGCGCCGCAAGCCTGAACGGTGCTCGCTGCGCTCGGGCATTGCGGCTCGCTCGGCCTCCGGACGGACGGGATGCATCGCATCCGATCAACAGGGAGGTCATCATGACCAGCAGTCGCAAGGAAGAGGTCCTCACATCACTCACCGACGGCATCGCCGCTCTCACCAGCTCTTCACGGTGGGAGACCTGGCTACGGGCGCAGAGTCGTTTCCACCACTACTCGTTCAACAACGTCATCCTGATCCAGATTCAGGACCCCGACGCAACGCGCGTGGCTGGCTTTCACACCTGGAAGGCTCTGGGCCGCAGCGTCCGCAAGGGCGAGAAGGCCATCTGGATCCTGGCTCCCATGACGCGCAAGGTCGCCGCCGACGACGCCGAGCAGGCCGACGAGACGAAGCCTGGCGCACGGGTACTCAGCGGGTTCAAGCCGGTGCCCGTCTTCGACATTCGCCAGACCGATGGTGAGCCGCTTCCCGAGGTCTGCAGCAGACTGCAAGGCGACGAGCCCGGCGTCTACACCCAGCTCATCGCGGTGGCCCACTCCATCGGGTACACCGTCGAGGAGGACTACCTCACCGGCGCCAACGGAGATTGCAGCTTCACCGAGCGGCGGATCCGCGTCGAGGTTCGCAACGATGCCCGGCAGCAGGTCAAGACGCTCGCGCACGAGCTGGCCCACGCGATGCTGCACGAAGACTTCGACAGCCGTCCACTGGCTGAGCTGGAGGCAGAATCCGTGGCGTTCATTGTTATGTCGACACTCGGAGTGAATTCGGAAGAATATTCCTTTGGCTATTGTGCCTCATGGGCCCGAGGTGGTGCGGTAGCCGTTGCTGCCATCAGAGCTTCTGCGACGCGCATCCAAGGCGCGGCCAATACGATCATCACGATGCTGGATAAGGACACGAAGGCCGCTGCCGCTTGATGCCGTTCTCAACACTGTCGTGTGGTTTCGCGGCTCTTCGGATTTCAGCGGGGTCTGGTGGTCTGAGGAAGCTCAGGGCCTGGCGCTCAATGAGTCCGTCGGATCGGGACTTTTGCCTCTGGTCTGGCCACGGTCTCCGCGTTGGCATAGATTTCATCCTTACGGGCACGACTATCCAGCCCGGCGGGGGAACGGGAAGTTCCTGGCTCCCTGTACCACTTAGTAGGAACGGAGCAAGACGATGAAGAAACTAATTATTGCGAGCATGTTTGCGGCGGGGATGCTGGTGACACCCATGTTGGCGACCGGGGCAGTAGGGGCCAGCGGGGCGACGAATACGCAGGACAACCCGAACGCGTCGTGTCTCGCGGGGGCCGCGACGACGGGTCCGCAGGGCGCTGGTCTCGCTGGCAACCCCCACTCCCTATGGTTCGCTCCGACTCCGTATGGACAGATCGTGAAGATTTACGCTCAGATCCCGATCGGCAGCGGCGCCTGCCCCTGGTAGCAGGCTCGCAGCATCCTGCAATTTGATGGAGGGCGTCGGCTCACATGGGTCGGCGCCCTTCATCGCGTTCTCCGGCGAGAACGTCGCGTTCGGACTCACGGTGTTCACTGAGTACAGATCTGCCGATCGGCGTCCGTCGCGGGCTGGGGTGCCGCGATCGACCGGCAGCACCGAATAATCGGCGATCGGCATCACCTCGTGGGTGCTCGCGATCGTAAGTGGCTGTCCGAAACCGTCATGAGGAGGCAGCGCAAACGTGCCGTTACCGGGGCGGGTTCTGGGTATCCCATACCAGTGAGGCACGGTCCGGTCCACCTGGCATCGAGTGCTAACTTTCGCGAACGGCACACCCCGCTGAAATCCGAAGAGCCGGTTTCGCTCGATCTTCCGCCAATGGGTGGGTGGCGCCTTCCGCAAAACCGCTCTGTTTCCAAGTGCCAATCTGCCCATCGCGTCAAGGAGATACCCCTTGAGGTCGGTACTGGTAGTTCCGCGCTAGTCAACATGGAAGGACCGCCGCACCGCGCAAGGTCGTAGGTTGCGCGGGCGGGCGAAGCACGTCCCGCACAGAGCTACATACGTGGAGGGCGGTCCCATGAGTCAGGTTACGAGGTTCGTCGGGTTGGATGTCCACAAGGCAACGATTTCGGGCGCGATCGCCGAACCGGATGGCTCGGTCACCGAGTACGGGACGTTCCCCAACGATCCGTCAGCGATCCGGAAACTCGTAACGCGGCTCTCCTCGCCCGGGACCAAGCTCAAAGTCGCATATGAGGCCGGGCCCACAGGCTATGCAGTCCATCGCCAGATGACCGGTCTTGGGGTGGAGTGTGTCGTGGTGGCACCATCGTTGATTCCCCGTCGGCCGGGAGACCGGGTCAAGACGGACCAGCGGGACGCCGTGATGCTGGCGCGCTTGTTGCGCAGTGGCGACCTCACTCCGGTATGGGTTCCCGATGAGGCACACGAAGCACTGCGCAACCTCGTTCGTTCACGAGGTGATGCAAAGGCTGATTCGTTGCGCGCCAAACACCGGCTCAGCAAATACCTGCTCCGCCAGGGCGTACATCCACCCGCCGGCGTGAAGGCGTGGTCAGCGAAGTACCACACGTGGCTCAATGGTTTGACGTTCGCTCACGTCGCCGATCAGGTTGTGTTCGAGGACTACCGTGCGGTTCAGCGCGCTGCTGATGAACGAGTTCGGTGTCTTGAGACAGCGCTGCTGCAATGCGCCGAAACGAGCGCGCACATCCGAATGATTGCGGCGTTGCAAGCGTTTCGTGGCATCGGCTTCCTCACGGCAGTAACAATCGTTGCCGAGTCGGGTGATCTGCGCAGGTTCGCGAATGCCCGCCAATACATGTCGTACGTTGGCGTGACACCCAGCGAGTATTCCAGCGGCGCTTCGCAACATCGAGGGCGAATCACCAAGACGGGCAACGGCCATCTTCGTCATGTTCTCGGTGAAGCCGCACACCATGCCCGGTACGTGCCGGCGCTGAAGGGCGCTGTCAAGCAACGTCAAGAGGGCATGCCCAAAGATGTTGTTGATCTGGCATGGCGAGCGCAGCAGCGACTACACCTCCGGTACCGCCATCTCTCGGGCCGTGTCGGGCGACCCAAGGCAATCACCGCCGTTGCCCGTGAGTTCGCCGGGTTCGTCTGGGCGCTGGGCCAGCTGATGGAGGTGCCTGCAGCGTGATCAATCGGGTGCTGGCGCAGATCGCAGTCGAGGTTGACAGACTCTCCGAGAATCCTCGAGAAGCTCTATGCGATCGTGAACTCGCGCTGCTAGTCCGAGGCAGCTCGGTGACGGCTCACTGTCATGCGGCAACGGCTCTGCTGACCCGCGAATATCAGAGTGATCATCGTCGCCTTCCACTGCTCCCGGCTGCGTCCTGCGCCACGCACCCGCGACGATTTGCACCGTTCGCCCGAACTCGAAGGCGGCTACCCCTTGACAATTTCTTCCATATCAGAACTTGTGCCCAAACCGCTGGACTGAGGGCATCATGTCGCTATGTCTAAGCCGAAACCCCAGCGGTCAATTGGTATGGAAGTCGCATCGAGACTCATTGTCTCGCTGTTCTACTCAATGGCAGTTGATTTCATTCTCCGTTCGCTCATCCTGGCCGACAGCGCTTCCATGATCGTTAGCCTGGGAGCTGGTCTGGTCCTCTTTGTCGCACTCGTTCGGCGGGAAATGCGCAAACGGGAGTCAATCACCGCCAATAGGTGATTGACTCCCGTGGACACAGGGCGGAAACCGCCAAGTCGAATGGGTCAATCGGGCACCCCGTTGGCGCAAACACCAAGGTCGACCAGCAACTTATCGATGCGGTTGACGACTGATCGGTGGCGCTCAATTTCGTGGCCCCAGCCTCTTTGCCCCGCATCAGCAATCAGTTCCAGCTCCAGCGTGCGACGCTTGCGAAGCCTCGGTATGTACTCCGGGGTGGTGACGAACTTTGCGCACGACAGAGCAAGATCGCATTCGCACGGGCCTTCCTGCGGCAGCCGTAGACAGCGTCCCAGCTCCAATTCTGTCTTCAGGAAGTTGGTCTTGAGCCAGTCCACTGCGGCCGCGTCCAGGCTTCCTTCCCGCACGGCGGTTGCATATGGTCCGGCGATGGTGGCAGAGGGGCCGAGGACGGCTTCGTAATCGTTCAAGACGGTTTGGTCGCTGATCTGCGCGTAGACGAGTGACATGCTCGCGCTGCGGTGGCCGAGGACCGCCATGATCGTGTGCAGACGTGCGCCTCGCTCTGCGAGTTGCGTCCCAACCGTGTGGCGGAACCGGTGTGAGCTGACGGTAGCGCGTCCGTCCGCCGTCACGAGTCCGGCCTCGGTGCACGCGGTACGGAGCGATCTGGCGAACAGCGTCTCCAGTGATAGGAGCTTTCCGTGCCGAACGAACAGGTAGCGCACCAGCCGGGAAGTGTGGCTATCCGTGAAGGGGCGATCGCCATCATCGACACGACAGGCCATCACCTCCCGCAGCGCGGCAGCCGCCTCGGGATTCAGCGGCACCATCCGCTCCCGGAAAGTCTTTCCCGCCGGGATGCGGATGCGCGGAGTTCCATCCGGATAGCTGTCGAGACAGTCCAACTCCAGACGCCGGATCTCACCCCGTCGCGCGCCACACCAACGGGCGGTGAGTAGTGC
>Ga0209585_10001008_pt1 | contig 10914 bp, 10 predicted proteins | sample NGEPerone_FD_185491 | JGI IMG/M metagenome (GOLD analysis project Ga0209585, IMG submission 185491) | Arctic peat soil microbial communities from the Barrow Environmental Observatory site, Barrow, Alaska, USA - NGEE Permafrost154B-one... | ecosystem: Environmental > Terrestrial > Soil >... | reverse complement strand
GGTCAGCCTGCCCAGGCCGCGGCCGAGTCTGCCATGGTGACCGCCGCACGGATCACGACCCTCAGCGCGGCCGCCATCATCCTTCTCGGCCTGCTCGCGACTTTGGCGTTGCCGCCGATGAAGCCAAGCATCAGGAGGATTCGGTGCAGGCTGCCCCAAGCCCCCAGGCTGCGCTGGAGTGATGACGGCTAACGCGCCAGGACCATGCCACCAGCCACGGCCAGGATGACCAAGGCCAGAGCCAGCCCAGCCTGCGCGGAATGCCGCTGGTGAGTGACCGCGGCCGGTTCAGGGACGTGCTTGGGCGCGGGGGACCGCCCGGCGTCGCTCCGTCCTCCGACACGTTTGGCTCTCACGGCATGCAGCACAGCGAAGACCAGCAGCGGCAGGAACGCGGCGAATGCGCCCACCACGAGCACCGAGACCAGGAGCCGCACCAGGTTGGGGACCGGTAGGACGCAGATCATGAGGCCGGCGTTGATGAGCACCGCACGCAAAGCGTTGCCACGGTCCATTCGCGCCTGGGTTCCGCGCAGTATGTTGGGTCCGCCGCCAAGGACGACGGGCACCAGGAAGGACAACGCGCCGAGCAGGACCTGTGCGGCGAACCCGGCGGCCAGGGGAATGATGAGCAGTCCCAGATGGTCGGTGACCGACCGCCAGGTCGAGCTGTTGGCCAGTATGGTGACCAGGCCCAGCAGAGACCCAACGAGCCAGATCAGCGCCGCCATGACCGACCACGTGGCATAGGCCGACGGCACCTTGGTGTGGGCAACCTGTGCCAGCGGCCGGATGGCCCAGAGGACTCCGCCCAGGTATGCCGCCACGCCGGCCGCCGCCAACGTCTGCAGTCCGAAGAGGGCACCAGCGGCGGCGAGCACGACGGAGCCGACAAGGATCGGAAGAGCCTGTCGCGCGACCCGTTCGGCGCCCTGTGCGATGCGGGTGCGCAGCATCGTCGGCCACAGGGTGACCAGCGTGCCCATGACCGTCAGACCGATCCAGCCCAACAGGTTCAGGGTGATGTGTGCGACCACCAACCGTCCGTGCCACGGCTCGACCGGGTCACGGGCCAGCACAGCGCCCAGCCCGGCGCCGATCGGCAGCGCGAGCGAAGCGTAGATGTAGTAGCGGACGGTTGCCCCGAAACGCGACGCCAGTGCTGATCGGGCTTGCAGTGCCAGCGTGATGCCGTGCGCTGCGGCTGCGGTACCCACAACCACGGACCCCGCCAATGTGAGGATCCAGGCAGAGGTCACCATGCCGGCGACGACCGTGAGGACGCCTACGTTCAGGGCGAGCATGCGGGCGGCCTGCCAGCGCCGCGATCCGGGCGTGGCACGGCGCCGCAGCAGTGCGTCCGCGAAGTGGGAGCTCCAGACGAAGATCGCGTTGGTGACGGCGCCAAGCAACAGCAGGTGGACCAGCAACCAGGGTGACTCTGGGACGTAACGTCGGACCAAGGTGATCGCGAGCACAGCAGCGAGCCAGGCGGCAACCGGTGCGTTGGCGCCAAGGTGCCATCTGGTTCGGTCACGCAAGGCCATCGGGGCTGGCGGCTCGAGTGTCATGAGGCGGTCTCGCGACGCGGGAGCATGTCCAGACGACAGGCCCCGGGCTCGGAAAAAGGCTGCAGCGCAGTGCGTTCCGTTCGCTCAGGGTCGCTGCCCAGCTCTTGGAGAGCGCCGCGTACAACACCGAGGTGGACTCCACACACCACCTCCGGATACTGGTGGGCTGCCTCCAGCAGGGGGCAGTGGCGCAGCTTGACGACGCTGATGCGGGCATCCGGACTCGGCGCGAACCCGAGCTCCTCAAGCAGGGTGACCACCTCACGGCGGGCTGACTTGGCGCTGGCTGTGATCGCTGTGCGGGGTATCGAGTCCTCACCTGCAGGAACCGCCCCCACCGATGCTGCAGTTGCAGTCGTTGAGGATCGCCGGACGAGCTCACGACCCCACATCCGGCCCGCCTCGATGGAGTCGGCGCGGGGTTGCCGGCTGGTTCGGGCGATCTGCGCGGCAAGCGCGCAGGCAAGAGCGGCATACTCGCGGGCCCCCGGTTCGGAGCCGACCTCAGGCTCGGCGCCGTAGAGCCAGGCGGGGCGCCCACGCCCCTGGGCTGGAGCACGGGTTCGAACGGCCAGTCGGTCGTCCACCAGACCGTCCAGATGTTCGCGAATCGTGTTCGGGTGTTGGCGTGTCAGCGCCGAGAGGGCACTGACGGTGCAGGGCTCGGGCTGGTCGATCAGGACGTCCAGAACGCGGGCCCGCGGGGCCGAGAGGTGCCCTCGTCGCCAGCGCACCCGTGCAGTGGGTAGCGGACCGTATCCCGGCCGTGGGCCTGCCGTTGACGCCAGATTATTTTCCACGGAGCAAAGTGTAATAAACTTTGCCCACGCTTCGCCACACAGGGCGGGCAGGTGCCCAGAGGGTGACTCATCGTGTTTGAGCCGGAGGAGTCCCATGAGCATGGTCGTTGTCGCAACAAGCGCCGCAGATGCCCAGGCCGTTGAGGCCGTCAAGAATCATCACGCGCAACTCGCCGGTGCCCTTGCCGTCCGGGTGGAGGCGCTGGTCCAAGCTGCGGCCCGTGGCGATCTGCCTGGGGCCGGCGCCGCCTCCGATGCCCTGGTCCGGTGGTGTGACGCCGAGCTCATCCCTCACGCGCTCGCAGAAGAGCAGGCCATGTACCCGCGGGCCCAACAGGACCCTCGAGCCCAGCTGTTGGTCGACGCCATGCTTGCCGAGCACCGGGACCTGGTCGCGCTGGTGGAGGCCCTTCGACAGCCCAGCGGCCCGGTGAGGGCTGCAGCCAACGCCCAGGCTCTCCGGTCGCTGTTCGCCTCGCACCTGGTCAAGGAGAACGAGCAGATACTGCCGCTGCTGGCCGAGTCCCCCGAGGTCTCACTGGCGGTCATTCTCGAGGGCATGCATGAGCTGCTCGGCGCCCAGGACCAGGGTGAGGGCGCCGACGCGGTCGACGAGGGCGGATGCGGGGTCGAGTGCGGCTGTGGCCATCAGGACCAGGCCGGGGCCCTGCCCGAGCTCGATGCGCGAGCGGTGCCACACGCCATACGGCATGCCACGATCTTCGGCGCGTTGGACTCGGTCAGCGCCGGGAGCGGTCTGGTGCTGGTGGCCCCGCACGACCCGCTGCCACTGCTGGCTCAGCTGGAGCAGCGCTCGCCGGGCCTGTTCAGCGTCGACTACCTCGAGCGTGGTCCCGACAGCTGGCGGGTCCGCTTCGTGCGCGCCTGAGGATCGCTCCGAAACCATTGTGAGGACCTTCAGCCCCGTCGATTCCCGCCCTGACGTAGACGATGCGAATCTCGGCGCTGTCAAGCGCCAGAACGGCTCAGCTCGCGACCGTCAGCGCTGCAGGATCGTCTTGTTGTCAGCCGCCAGCCGGACCGACTCGGCGATGCGTCTTGCTCTCGTCTGAGAACGCTTGGCGCTCTTGACCCACCACAGCGTGGCCCTTTGCGCCGAGGCGGTGAAACTGTCGTAGTTGTGCTGCGCCTGCGGGGTGTCGGCCAGAGCCTGAGCGAGGTCCTCTGGTACACGGAGCGCGTCGACATCCTCAAGTGCCGACCAGGATCCGTCCTGCTGTGCTGCGGTGACGGCGCGCAGGCCGGCCTCTGTCATCAGGCCCTGTGCTGTGAGGGACTCGACTCGGGCCTTGTTGGCCCGTGACCACGTGCCGCCACGGCGGCGGGGAGTGAACATCACGGCAAACCGAAGGTCGTCCAGAGGGCTGAGCCTGCTGTCGATCCAGCCGAAGCAGAGCGCTTCCTGGACGGCGTCGTCCAGGCAGAGCCGCTGCGACCCGGAGGCCTTCGTGTCCATGACCAGCAGCACCTCCTGGGCTGAACCATGGTTGGCCGCCAACCACTCGCGCCAGCCCGCCCGGCTCGTCGGATGCAGCTGCGCGACATCGGAGGTGGGCATAGGGCCTCAGGCTGAGCCGTACATCAGTGATCCGGGCGTGGTGAGTTGCTTTCCCGTCTCGAGCCAGGTCTTCAGTCCGGAAAGGATCATCGGCCAGCCGCCATAGAGCTGGGCGTTCGCACCTTGGCGCAGCCGGTCGTGGGTCACGGTCAGGTGGCAGCTGTCGCCAACGGGCTCGATCTCCCAGGTGATCCTCGAGGTGCCTTCGTTCTTCACGTCCTCCCCCCAGAGCGCGACCATGGTCTGGACCAGTCTGTGCGGGTCGACCTCGAGGTTCTGGCCCTCACCCAGGGGACCAGGGGCGCCCTCGTGGGTCATCTCGAAGCGAGATCCTGGCGTGAAGTCCGAGCTGATCCGGTTGCCGAACTGGTACTTGCTCCTGATCTCGGGGTCGGTGATCGCCTCCCAGAGCCGCTCCGGGGTCGTGCGGATGTAGATCTCGAAGACCTTTTCCATGGGGCTTCTCCACTCTGTTCGGCGACGGCTCAGATGCGGATCTGAACACGTGTCGACCGGCGTTGCCTCGACGCTTCGAGAATAGGTGATCAACCTCGCAGGGGCCTGGACCGATCGGGGCAACGCTCACCCAATTTCTCGGAGGTGTCCAGCCGGCCGATCACTCGTCTTCGGGAAGGAGCATGCTCGTCATCATGGATACGACGTGGGACATCGAGGGCATTCGTTCGCAGTACCCGGCGCTCAAGAACGGCACGGTATATCTCGACGGTGCCGGTGGAACGCAGGTGCCCGAGTCTGTGATCGAGGCGATCTCTGATGCCCACCGTAGCGGGCTGAGCAATGTACACGGCCCCTTCGCGGCGAGCCGCCGCTCGGTGCAGCTGATCGCGGACGCCCGGGAGGCGGTCGCGGATCTGACCGGCGGGCCAGCCGGTGGGGTTGTCCTCGGACCCAACATGACCACGCTGACCTATCGCATGGCCGGAGCCCTGGCCAAGACCTGGTCGCCCGGCGACGAGATCGTGCTGTCAGAGCTCGACCACGACTCGAACGTCCGGCCGTGGGTGCAGGCCGCGGCCTCCGCCGGCGTGACGGTGCGCTGGGCGCGGGTGGATCCGCTGACCACGGATCTGCCCGCCGGTCAGTATGCCGAGCTGGTCACCTCGCGCACCAGACTCGTGGCCGTGGCCGCGGCCTCGAACCTGATCGGGACCATGACCGACGTCGCGGCGATCAGCGCGACAGCCCACGCCGCAGGGGCCATGGTCTATGTCGACGCGGTCGCCGCTGCCCCGCACTTCCGGCAGGACATGACGTCGCTCGGAGCCGATTTCATCGCCGTCTCGGCATACAAGTGGTGCGGTCCGCACGCCGGGGCCGTCGTGGCCTCGGTTGGACTGCTGGAAACCCTTCACCCCGACAAGCTCGAGCCGTCGTCCGACGACGTGCCCGAACGGTTTGAGCTCGGAACCGCGGGCCTGGCCAACATGGCGGGCATCACCGCGGCCGTTGATCACCTGGCGGATCTGGTCGCCGGAACCGGAGATCGGAGGCAGCGACTCGATCGTTCCTTCGCCGTGTTGAGGGCCCGGGAGAACACCACGGTGCGTGGCGCGATCGGCCGGCTCACCGCCATACCAGGGGTCCATATGGTCGGGGCACCAACTCTGCGCACGGGGACCATCTGCTTCACGGTGGACTCCCTCGCCCCCGGTGAGGTCGCGGCGCGACTGGGGGAGCGGGACATCTGCGTGTGGAGCGGTCACGCTTACGCGTGGGAGCTCACCAGGGCACTGGGGATCCGCGACACCGGTGGCGGGATCCGGGTCAGTCTTGCGCCATACACCGCGGAGTCGGATATCGAGCGGTTGGTCAGCGCCATGACCTCGATCGTGTCCGAGTCGGTCCACGACTGATCTCGTGGGCGCCGGCCTGCCAGCCGTGCTTGGACAACCGTGCGTGAGTATCTACGGGGTAGGCCAGGCTGCGACCCATGAGCCGCAGGAGCGCCACCAGTGTGGGCGGCGCCGCCACTTTGGCCAGCACCGTGACCTTCAGGAGCGAAACCCCGCCCGAGCCGGGTCAGGCCATCCAGGAGCTGATCGTTGCCCTGGACCTCGACGAGTTCACCAGCCGTTTCCTGGCCTCCCGTATCGACACCCTGTGCCCGGTGCGTCCCGCTCTGTTCGTCCTGATGCGTCCCGGCGGGGCATCGATCGTGCCGGTGTGCTCCACGATCCGGGCGCTGCGGATAGTGATGGGCAGCCACGACTGGTCTGCGCGCACGGGCGGGTCTGGTCGATCACCTTCTGGCTGGTGTCGGCGTTGTGATCGATGCCGGGTTGCCGCACCCCATCGCTGTGCCACCATCCGCCTATACATCCGCTGAAGCCCGTTAATCTGATCTCCAAAGGTATTCAGTGTCTGAGCGCTGTTGAACTTCCGCGGTACGAAGGGTGTTACAGGCATGATGCAAAGATGGGGCCACTTTGTGGCCCGACGAGCATGGACCGTCCTCATCGCCGGATTAGTTCTGGTCGCCGCGGCCGCGGTGTTCGGCCTCGGGGTATTCGGCAGCCTCAGCAGCGGTGGCTACGACGACCCGGCCAGCGCCTCGGCCCGGTCCCTGGTCAAGGAGCATGCGACCTTCACCAGCCACGACGCCGACATCGTGGTTATCTACTCCAGCCCGTCGATGAAGGTCAGCGACCCGGGCTTCCAGTCGTCGGTTTCGAACGTCATCAAGGGGCTGCCCAAGGGGTCGATACAGCGTGTCACCAGCTGGTACCAGACCCCGTCGCCCGCGTTGATCAGCAAGGACCAGCACGCGACCCGGATCATCCTCGCCTTGAGCGGCACCTCGCAGAGTCACAAAGCCACTCTCTACGACCAGGTCAGCCCCCACCTTGACGCCAAGGGGCTGACCACGTCGGTCGGCGGACAATGGGCCGTCTTCCGCGACGTGAATCACAGAGTCTCCAGCGACATCGCCAAAGCCGAGGTGATCTCGATGCCGATCGTCATCATCTTGTGCCTGGTCTTCTTCGGTAGCGTCACGTCCGCCTTGATGCCGGCCTTTGTCGGTGGCGTGGCCATCTTCGGAGCCTTCGCTTTCGTGCGCGCCATCACCACGGTCACGGACGTCTCGGTCTTCTCCATCAACATCATCACCCTGATCGGGATGGGCCTGGCAATCGACTACGCGCTGTTCGTGGTGAGCAGGTTCCGCGAGGAGCTCGCCAAGCAGCCCGGCACCGAACGTGAGAAGGTCAACGCGGCCATCGCTGCCACCATGGCAACCGCCGGCCGGACCGTGTTGTTCTCCGGCCTGATCGTGGCGGCGTCCCTGGCCTCACTGCTGATCTTCAAGCAGAGTTTCCTGCGCTCGATGGGCTACGGCGGAGTCGCCGCGGTCCTCGCCGCGATGCTGGCAGCGCTGACCCTCCTGCCTGCGCTGCTCGCCGTCCTGGGACCGCGCATTGAAGCCGGTCGTATGCCGTGGCGCCGCGGCTCGCGCCTGCGGGCCGATGCGGGGCAGCCCGGCGCCGACACCGATGGCGTCGATGAGGATGGTGCGTGGGCGAGGCTGGCGCACAGCGTGATGCGCCGACCCGTCGCATACTTGCTGGTCATCACGGTCGCCTTGCTGGCCCTCGGTGCCCCCTTCCTGTCGGTCAGGTGGGGCAGTACCGACGAGCGGGTCCTGCCGGCCAGCGCACCGAGTCGGGTTGCCGCAGACCTGGGCGCCCGTGAGTTCGGTGGCGGGACCTCCAGTGCCAACATCGTGGTCGAGGGAGCGAGTCGCCCTCAGCTCGTTGCCTACCTCGGTCGGCTCGGCGCAGTCCGCGGGGTTCGGTCGGCTCAGGTGATCGACCAGGTCGTCACCGCCCCCGGCGGCGCCCGTACGACGAGCCTGGTCCAGGTCAGCTGGCCGGGGGAGAGCCAGAGCCAGCAGTCGCAGCAGTTGGTGCGGGACCTGCGAACGGTCGATCCTGGCGCCGGGGCCAACGCCCTGGTCGGTGGCGCATCGGCGAGTGCCGTTGACCTCGTCGACTCGATCGGTGCGCGTCTGCCGTGGATGGGCCTGTTCGTCGTCGCAGTCATGCTGATCCTGCTGTTCATTGCCTTCGGCTCCGTGGTCCTGCCCCTCAAGGCCGTCGTGATGAGCGCTCTGTCCCTCACCGCCTCGTTCGGGGTGGTCACCTGGGTCTTCCAGGACGGTCATCTGTCGGGGCCTCTCGGCTTCACCTCAACGGGCTACCTGGACGTCACCCAGCCGATCCTCATGCTTGCCATCATCTTCGGCCTGTCCATGGACTACGAGATTTTTCTGATATCCCGAATCCGTGAGGAGTGGGACCGTACTGCAGACAACACGACGTCGGTGGCGAACGGATTGCAGCGCAGCGGGCGCATCATCACCAGCGCCGCGCTACTGCTCGCCGTGGTCATCGGAGGTTTCGCCACCTCCGGCATCGTGATCATGAAGATGATCGGGATCGGCATGCTCGTCGCCGTCCTGATCGATGCCACCGTGGTGCGTGCCCTGCTGGTTCCGGCCACGATGCGGTTGCTGGGCACCCTGAACTGGTGGGCCCCCGGTCCGCTGCGACGATGGTGGGAGCGTCACGGAGTAGCCGAGTCGCAGGGTGCCGTGCAGGGCTAGCTCTCGTTCCAGGTGTTCTGGACAAGGCGCGCGGCCTCTTGCGAGTTGAGGCCGAGATGTCTGACCGTGTGAACGTAGTCAGTGGCGGCTGCTTTTGCGAGGTCAGCGGCGCCGGAGGGGGCTCGTGGCTCGTCCAGGACGTCGCTGCGCACGAAGGTGCCACCGCGACCGTGTGTCGCGATGACCCCATCGGCTTCGAGTTCGCGGTAGGCCCGCGCCACGGTGTTGTTCGCCAGCCCGAGATCGGCTGCGAGCCGGCGGACCGTGGGAAGCTTGGTCCCGGTGCTGAGCTGCCCCGCCGCCACCGCCGAGGCGATCTGGGTCCGCACCTGTTCGAAGGGCGCGGTGGCCGAATCAGCGTCGATGCTCAGGTGGAATGGGCTCACGGCGTACACCGTATGCCGTCTCGGTTCCTCACCATTGGTGTGGCCTCGAGGACCGCCGAATCACAGGGGTATTCGGCCCGGGGTATGTCCATATTGAGAGACAGGATTCCCGAGATCTGGTTATCGGTTCTACCCTTCTCCTAGGTCATGAGTGTCAGCGACAAGCCCCGGCTCGCTGGCCGGCAACCCTCCACCGCGGTGGGGTGCCCCGGGTGAAGACCTGGCAACGCGCCTTCGGGCGCCGCGCAAGCGCGGGTTCGCTGTTCGGTGTACCCGCTTTCACGTCACAGACTGAAAGGCAAGGGAATCCGATGAGTGACAACAACGCCAACTGGTCCTTCGAGACCCGCCAGGTTCACGCAGGCCAGGCCCCGGATACGGCCACGGGGGCCCGGGCGCTCCCGATCTACCAGACGACATCGTATGTCTTCAACGACTCCGAGCATGCCGAGAACCTTTTCGCGCTCAAGGAGTTCGGCAACATCTACACCCGCATCATGAACCCGACCCAGGATGCGGTCGAGCAGCGAATCGCCTCGCTCGAGGGTGGTGTGGCGGCTCTGCTCGTGGCCTCGGGCCAGGCAGCGGAGACGATCGCGATCCTGAACGTCGCGGAGGTCGGGGACCACATCGTCGCGAGCCCCCAGCTGTACGGCGGCACCTACAACCTGCTGAAGTACACGCTCAAGAAGCTCGGCATCGAGACGACGTTCGTGCAGGACGTGGATGACCTGGAGTCGTGGCGCGCCGCGGTCAGGCCGAACACCAAGGCGTTCTACGCCGAAACGATCAGCAACCCGTCGGCGAATGTCCTTGACATTGAAGGCGTTTCGGCAATTGCGCACGAGGTTGGCGTGCCGCTCATCGTTGACAACACCGTCGCCACTCCCTATCTGATCCGCCCGCTCGAATGGGGCGCCGACGTGGTTGTCCACTCGGCGACCAAGTACCTCGGCGGCCATGGCACGTCCATCGCTGGTGTCATCGTGGATGGCGGCACCTTCGACTACGCCAAGGACCCGGCCCGGTACCCGAGCTTCAACGAGCCTGACCCGAGCTACAACGGGCTGGTCTACGCCCGCGACCTCGGGGTGGGCAGCCCGCTGGGCGCCAACCTGGCCTACATCCTCAAGGCGCGGGTTCACCTGTTGCGCGACCTGGGGCCGGCCATCTCGCCGTTCAACGCGTTCCTCATCTCGCAAGGGGTCGAGACCCTGTCGCTGCGAATCGAGCGTCACGTGGAGAACGCGATCAAGGTGGCCAGTTGGCTCGAAGCACACGGCCAGGTCGAGTCCGTGGCCTACGCCTCGCTGCCCTCCAGCCCATGGAAGGCGTTGGCGGACAAGTACGCCCCCCGTGGTGCTGGTGCCGTCGTCGCCTTCGAGATCACCGGTGGTGTGGAGGCTGGAAAGAAATTCGTCGAGGCATTGAGCCTGCACAGCCACGTGGCCAACATCGGCGACGTGCGCTCGCTGGTCATCCACCCGGCGTCTACGACTCACTCCCAGCTCTCGGCTGAGGACCAGCTGTCGTCTGGGGTGACTCCCGGTCTGGTGCGACTGGCGGTCGGCATCGAGTTCATCGATGACATTCTGGCGGACCTCGAGCAGGGGTTCACCGCGGCCAAGGACTGAGTCAAGCCCGTATGACATAGTCGTTGCACCGATTTTGTGGCTGGGCTGGTGCTGCTCACTGTGGGCAGCACCAGCCTGACCTCAATCGCCCAGACTTCGTGAGTGGCGCCGATGCGCAATGGTGGGCACCATGTTGGTCATGGCAGGACAGGACGACGTAGCTGACTGAGGCGATGGCTTTCGTGCCGGTTTGCCGGTCCTCATGACTGAGCGAAGGATCCTTAGTGCTCGGGCACCGAGAATCCTTCGCTGTGTACAGTCTGAGGGCCGGATACCCTGAATGTCATGTCATCCGAGCGCGTGTCGCAGCCTTTGCGCGC
>Ga0209585_10001007_pt1 | contig 10929 bp, 4 predicted proteins | sample NGEPerone_FD_185491 | JGI IMG/M metagenome (GOLD analysis project Ga0209585, IMG submission 185491) | Arctic peat soil microbial communities from the Barrow Environmental Observatory site, Barrow, Alaska, USA - NGEE Permafrost154B-one... | ecosystem: Environmental > Terrestrial > Soil > Wetlands... | reverse complement strand
GCTCTCCTGGTTCTGGACTCCCTGCGGTACTGGGTTGAGCAGTGCCACGTCGACGGCTTCCGGTTCGACCTTGCAGTGGCACTCGCACGTGGTCGCGACGACGCGTACAACTCGGACCACCCGTTCCTGGTCGCGCTGCGCACAGACCCGGTTCTCTCGCGGGTCAAGCTCATCGCCGAACCGTGGGACCTGGGCGTACACGGGTGGCGCACAGGCCAGTTTCCACCGCCGTTCGCCGAGTGGAACGACCACTTCCGTGACGCAGTGCGCACATTCTGGCTGCCGGATGTCGAGCGGTCGGCTCAGTTCGCCCCGGGCAACGGGGTACGCGAGCTGGCGACGCGACTTGCCGGCTCTCAGGACCTGTTCGGCACACACGATCGTGGGCCGACCGCCTCGATCAACTATGTCGCCGCGCACGACGGGTTCACCCTGGCCGACACGACCATCTATGCGTACAAGGACACCGGAGCCAGTGTCGAGGGCGACCACGGCGCCATCGATCCCCGTGATCCCCGTGAAGCCCAGGAAACGCAGGGAGATAGCCGGTCCTCGCCCCACATCGAGGAAATGCCTGGGGTCAGCTCTCCACCGATGGCTTCGCGGCAACGCGCAATCCGTAACATGCTCGCCACCGAGCTGCTGGCCACCGGGGTGCCGATGATCAACGCCGGAGACGAGTTCGGCCGTTCTCAGCAGGGCAACAGCAACGCCTACTACCAGGACAACCCCGTGTCATGGTTCGACTGGGATCTCGAGCCGTGGCAGCGTGACCTGTTGGGTACGACGCGCTTCCTGACCAAACTCAGAGCGACCAATCCCGTTCTGCGACAATGGTCCTTCTTCACCGGGCACGTCTCCTACCGTGACGGCGTGGCCGACCTGCAGTGGTTTGCAGCGGACGGTCACTCGATGCACGACGGCACATGGGACGACCCACACACCCGGACACTCACGATGTTGCTCGACGGCTCGAAGGTCGGCGGAGAGTCATTTTTGATCGTCTTCCATGGAGGCGCCCTGGACGCCGAGGTCACCCTGCCGGCGCGAGGCCCCGGGGTGGCGTACCGCACAGTCTGGGACAGCGCGTGGGATCTGCCCTTGGAGTCTTGGGACACGGTGGAAGCGGGGCCCGTCATCCTCACCGCGGCTTCGATTCGAGTTTACAGTCTGGTTCTCGAAAACTGATGGCGCGGAACTCGTTGCCAGGCAAGGGGTTCCGCGCCCTCAGAACTTGTGGTCAGGCGTTGGCGACGAGGCCCATCTCTGCCGCGCTCGCCATACCGTCGTGCTTTGGCAAGACCCTCACGGTGTAGCCGAAGATGCCGGTGCGGGTCAGCACGAGGTCGCCTTCGAAGCGGTGCCGGCCATCCTCGTAGGTCTCGGCGAAGCCCAACGGCGCCGTCTCGATGTCCCGCAGGGTGTCGGACTCAGAGGCGCGACCGTGCACCAGCTGGACGTCGACATCGTCAGGAGCCAGATCGCCCAAGGACACGAACGCGCTCACATGAAGAGTGTCTCCAACTTGCGGAGAGTCCGAAACACCTGAGGGCTCAACGTGATCCACGCGAACACCGGGCCAACTGGCCCTGGCCCTGGCCTTGTAGGCGGCCAGGTCCCGCGCACCCGCCCAAGTCTTCCCGTCCATGGCCAGGCCCGCACGGGCGGCGGGGCCGTAAAGCTCCGTTACGTATTCCCGAACCTGGCGGGACGCCAGTACCTTGGGGCCCAGGGTGGACAACGTGTGTTTCATCATCGACAGCCAGCGCTGGGGCAGGCCGTCGTTGTCGATGCCGTAGAACCGCGGTGTGACGGAACCCTCGATGAGGTCGTAGAGCGCGGCCGCCTCGATGTCGTCACGGCGGTCCGGATCCTCCACGCCATCCGCGGTCGGGATGGCCCAGCCGTTCTCGCCGTCGTACCACTCGTCCCACCAGCCGTCGAGGATCGAGAGGTTGAGCCCACCGTTGAGTGCCGCCTTCATGCCCGAGGTGCCGCACGCCTCGAACGGGCGGAGCGGGTTGTTCAGCCATACGTCACAACCGGGGTAGAGGTACTGCGCCATCGCGATGTCGTAGTTCGGCAGGAACACGATGCGGTGACGCACCTCGGGATCGTCCGCGAACTTCACCATCTGCTGGATGAGCTTCTTGCCGGTCTCGTCGGCCGGGTGGCTCTTGCCGGCGATGACCAGCTGAACCGGACGCTCGGGGTCGAGCAGGATCTTCTTCAGTCGTTCGGGGTCCCTCAAGATGAGGGTGAGCCGTTTGTAGGTCGGGACTCTGCGCGCGAAACCGATGGTGAGCACGTCGGGATCCAGGATGTCATCGGTCCAGCCGAGCTCCGCCGGGCTGGCACCACGCGTGAGCCAGCTCGCCCTCACCCGGCGCCGAGCCTCGACGACGAGCTGTTCGCGCATGTCCCGCTTGGTTGACCAGATCTCGTCGCCCGGGATGTGACCAACGACCGCCCACGCATTGTCCTCGGCGACCGCAGCGGTCCCCAAGTGCTTGGCTGCGAGCTCGTAGACCCTGCGGTCAACCCACGTCGGGGCGTGAACACCATTGGTGATGCTTGTGATGGGAATTTCAGCGTCGTCAAACCCGGGCCAGAGACCATCAAACATCTGACGGCTGACGGCGCCGTGAAGCTTGGAGACCCCATTGGCCCGCTGGGCCAGACGCAGCCCCATGACCGCCATGTTGAACAAGCCGGCCTCGCCGCCGGGGTAGTCCTCGGCGCCGAGCTCGAGCATGCGCTCGATGGGCACGCCGGCGACGGCGTTGTCGCCACCGAAGTACAGCCGGATCTGTTCAACGCTGAAACGGTCGATGCCCGCCGGGACGGGCGTGTGCGTGGTGAAGACCGTGCCCGCGCGGACCGCCTCGAGGACCTCGTCGAAGCTCATGTCTTGCTCGCTGCACAGCTCGCGCATCCGCTCGATGCCCAGGAAACCGGCGTGCCCCTCGTTGGTGTGGAAGACGTCTGGAGCTGGTGCGCCGGTCAGCCGCGACCACAGACGCAGGGCGCGGACGCCACCGATACCGAGTAACATCTCTTGCTGCAGTCGCAGCTCGCCGGTGCCGCCATAGAGGCGGTCCGTGATCCCACGGATCGCGTCGTCGTTGTCCTGAACGTCGGAGTCGAGCAGGAGCAGAGGAACACGACCGACCTGGGCCTTCCATACATGGGCGCGAAGCACCCGGCCGCCGGGAAGGTCGAGGGTGATGACGCAGGGTGTTCCGTCGGCCTCGCGCAGCAACGCCAGAGGCAGGCCATCCGGGTCCAGCACCGGGTACGTCTCCTGCTGCCAGCCGTCGAGCTTCAGCGACTGCTGGAAGTAGCCGGTCTTGTAGAACAGGCCAACGCCGACGATGGGCAGACCGAGATCCGAGGCCGCCTTGAGGTGGTCCCCGGCCAGGATGCCCAGGCCCCCGGAGTACTGCGGCAACGCCTCGGTGATGCCGAACTCGGGACTGAAGTAGGCGATCGCAGCCGGAGCGCCCCCTTCCACCTCGGCAGCCCAGCTCTGGTACCACCGGGGCTCACTCAGATAGACCGCGAGACTCTGGATCGCGGCGTTGACCTTGGCCACGAAGGTCTCGTTGGAGGCAAGTGCCTCGAGCTCGTTGGCCGAGAGCGCGGAGAGCATGGCGGTCGGGTCCTTGCCAACCGTGGACCAGCGCACCGGGTCGATCTCGGAGAACAGGTCTCGCGTGGCGGGGTGCCAGCACCAGCGCAGGTTGCTGGCGAGCTCTCCCAAGGCGGTGATCGACTCGGGCAGGACGGTGCGGACGCTGAAGCGACGGATAGCCTTCACGATCACAAAGCATAGGTGACAGATCGGCGATCCTTTGCAAGTTTTTGCAGTTTCTTTCATGTTCTTGCAGAGCGGCCCCGCGCTGACCGATCGAGGGATTCAAGGCATGTGCGGGATACGCGGGGCACGGGAACGGGTAGCGTCGAGTGCGTGACAGCGAGCCCCCTGCCCCCTGCTCCCCCGCCTTCTGCGGCTCCTCGCCGTGCAGTCCCCCACCCTGCTGTTCCACGGGTCCTCGGCCGTATTCCGGTCTTCCAGGTCGCCCCCTGTGTCGAGCACGGTACGTTCCCCGCCAAGTCGGTGGTGGGCGAGCCGTTCGACGTGACCGCGACGGTTTTTCGCGAAGGGCACGACGCCGTCAACGCGACGGTGGTCCTGACCGACCCCGACGGCGACGAGCGACACGTGCCTATGACGCTGGTCAACCCCGGGCTCGACCACTGGTCTGCCACCATCAGCGCGGACCGGACCGGACTCTGGTCCTACCGGGTAGAGGGCTGGGCGGATCCGTACGGCTCCTGGGCGCACGACGCGGCCATCAAGGTTGCCGCCGACGTGGACACCGAGCTCATGCTTGTCGAGGGCGCGCTGGTTCTTGAGCGTGCGCTCAACGAGGTCACCCGCACGCACGCCCAGACCAAGCTGCTGGCCAACGCGATCGTCGCACTGCGGGACACGACCCGCCCTGCCCAAGCACGTCTGCAAGCAGGACTCGCCCCCAAGGTCCGTGCAGAGCTGGCAGACCGTCCGTTGCGTGACCACGTGAGCCCAAGCGCGGAGCACGACTGGCAGGTGGAACGCGAGCTCGCCCTCTATGGCGCGTGGTACGAGATCTTCCCCCGCTCCGAAGGAGCGACCCAGGACCCGTTGACCGGCGTGTGGACCTCAGGAACGTTGGTGACTGCGGCCCGGCGCCTCACGGCCATCGCGGACATGGGATTCGACGTCGTCTATCTGACCCCTGTCCACCCGATCGGCGAGGTCAACCGCAAGGCTCCGAACAACACGCCGAACCCTGGACTCCTGGACCCTGGGTCCCCCTATGCGATCGGGTCGGTCGATGGTGGCCACGATGCCATTGCGCCCGAGCTGGGGACCTTCGCCGATTTCGACTCCTTCGTGGCGGAGGCGTGGGGACTCAACCTCGAAGTGGCCCTCGACCTGGCACTGCAGTGTGCACCGGACCACCCGTGGGTCAGCAGCCATCCGGAGTGGTTCACCACGCGGGCCGACGGGACGATCGCCTATGCCGAGAATCCGCCCAAGAGGTACCAGGACATCTATCCGGTCAACTTCGACAACGACCCGGCCGGCATCTACGCCGAGGTCAGGCGAGTGGTCCAGGTCTGGATCGACCACGGGGTGACCATCTTCCGGGTGGACAACCCGCACACCAAGCCCCTTGAGTTCTGGCAATGGCTGATAGCGGACGTCGCCAAGGATCATCCAGACATCCTGTGGTTGGCCGAGGCGTTCACGAAGCCGGCGATGATGCATGCCCTGGGCAAGGTCGGTTTCCAGCAGTCGTACACCTACTACACGTGGCGCAACCAGAAGTGGGAGCTCGAGGAGTACATCACCGAGCTGACCGGCGAGGCTGCGACATATATGCGCCCGTCGTTCTGGCCAACCACGCACGACATCCTCACGCCCTACATGCAGTACGGCGGGCCGACGGCGTGGAAGCTCCGCGCGGCGCTTGCGGCAACCATGGTGCCGACGTACGGGATCTACGCCGGGTACGAGCTCGTCGAGCATGTCGCACGACCCGGCGTCGAGGAACAGATCGACAACGAGAAGTACCAGCTCAAGGACCGTCACTGGTCCGACTACGAAGAGGGCGGATCCAAGGCGGGGCAGTCATTGGCGCCGTATCTCAAGACGCTCAACGAGATTCGCCGCGCGCACCCCTCACTGCACTGGTTGCGCAACCTGCACCTCCACCACGCGGACGACGAGAACGTCATGGCGTTCTCCAAGCGCCGCAGCGTCGACGGCAGGGACGACGTCATCCTCGTGGTCGCCAACGTCGACCCCCACGCGACGCGTGAGACCAACGTGCACCTCGACATGGAGGCCCTGGGCCTGCGTAACGGCGACACCTTCATCGCGCACGACCTCATCACTGGCGCCCAGCGGCAATGGGGCCAAGACAACTTCGTCCGGCTCGGCCCCGATGTCGAGCCCGTTCACATCATTCACATCAGAAGGTTCTGATGCAGGAACTCGAGGAGCTCCTGCCGTCGTGGATGGTGCGACAGCGCTGGTATGCCGGAAAGGGCCGGGTTCCGCTCCTGCGGCGGGTCGGCGGTCTACGGTTCCAGGACCCTGCCGGAGAGGTGGACGTCGACGTCCATCTGATGCTGGACGAGTCCGGTCAGAGCCCGACGATCTACCAGGTCCCCTTGACCTATCGCAGCGCCCGACTCGCGGGTGCCGACCACGCGTTGGTGGCGACCGTCGAGCCGAGCAGCCATGGCCGCGATGCGACCCGCTACGTCTATGACGCGCCGCACGACCCCGTCTTCGCCACTGCGCTGCTGCAGCTGATGCTGGGCGAGGGGACCACAACACCTGGCGAGGGCGCAGCATCGGACGAGTCTTCGTCGGGCATGGCATCGGGCGTGGCGCCGGGTTCGGCGATCGGCCGCGGCCATCGGGTCTCGACAGCCATCCCGGGCCAGGTCATCGCCTCTCACGTCCTGAAGGGTGAGCAGTCCAACACGTCGATCATCCTTGAACTGGCTGATGCCTTCGGTGCTCCGACAAACCCCTTGATCTGCAAGCTGTTTCGCGTGTTGCACCATGGCGACAACCCTGACGTCGTGGTGCAGTCGGCGCTTGCCGCTGCAGGGTCGACCCACGTACCCCGCTCGGTCGGCTACGTCGTCGGGGAGTGGCCGGACACCAGCGCTCCGGACGGCATGGCCCGAGGTCACCTTGCGTGCGCCCAGGAGTTCTTCCCCGATGTCGAGGACGCCTGGCGAGTGGCTCTCGCTGCGGTGGCCGCAGATGAGGACTTCAGTGAGCAGGCGCGCAGCCTGGGCCAGACCACTGCGGAGGTCCACGCGACCCTGGCGCATGCCATGACCACCGTGACCGCATCTGACGAAGACGTCGCCGCCTTGTCGCGGAGCATGCGCGCACGACACGCCTCGGCAGTGTCCGAGGTTCCCGCCCTCGCCGCCTACGACTCGATGGTGCACGCCTCGATCGAGCGGGTATCGTCTGCCAAATGGCCTGCGCTGCAACGGATCCATGGCGACTACCATCTCGGACAGGTGCTCGAGGTGCCTTACCGCGGATGGGTCCTGGTCGACTTCGAGGGCGAGCCTCTGCGCCCCCTGACTGAGCGCACGCGTCCGGACCTGGCCCTCCGCGACGTGGCGGGGATGCTGCGGTCGTTCGACTATGCCGCAGGCTCCTGGGAGCAGATGCATCCGGGCCGCTCCGCAAGGGATTGGGCCGATCGAGCGCGGATCGCCTTCCTGGAGGGCTACGCCAAAGAATCAGGACGCGACCCCCGTGAGGATGCCGTGTTGCTCGATGCGCTCGAGCTGGACAAGGCCCTGTACGAAGTGGTCTACGAGGCCAGGAACCGCCCGACGTGGCTCACCATCCCCACCACCGCCATAGACCGACTGTTCGCCGGACGAAGGAGCGATCTGCGACTGTGACCAGCGCACGCGATTCTCAGGCCCCATCCACCGCACCATCTGCGAAGCCCGCCAGCCGTAGCGAGCTCGAGCGGGTGATCGTCGGAACACACCACAACCCGCACGCCGTTCTGGGGCCTCACCCTCACAAGGGCGGCGTGACGGTACGCACGCTCAAACCGTTGGCGGACAAAGTTGTTGTCGAGAGTGCCGATGGCACGCGTACCCAGCTCCACCATGAGTTCGAAGGAGTCTGGGTCGGCGTCCTGCCCACGGCAGAGGTCCCCGACTACCGGATCCGGGTGACATACGACGACGGGATCATTCACGTTCACGACGACCCCTACCGCTTCTTGCCGACGTTGGGTGAGGTCGACCTGCACCTCATCGGCGAGGGTCGCCACGAAGAGCTCTGGAACGTCCTGGGCGCACATGTGCGCGACTACGACGGGCCGATGGGCCCCGTGCGGGGCACCTCGTTCGCGGTCTGGGCGCCGAACGCTCGTGCGGTCCGGGTCGTCGGTGACTTCAACCGGTGGGATGGCTCCGTCCACCCCATGCGCTCGTTGGGGTCCACCGGCGTCTGGGAGCTCTTCATCCCGGACGTGACCGAGGGCAACCGATACAAGTACGAGGTTCTCGGCTCGGACGGCTCACGACGGACCAAGGCGGACCCGATGGCCCGCGCCACCGAGAGGCCTCCGGCGACGGCTTCGATGGTGACCTCCTCGGCATACGAGTGGCAAGACACCGACTGGATGAAGGCACGTTCGGCAACCAACCCGCACACCGGACCCATGAGCGTCTATGAGATTCACCTGGGGTCCTGGCGTCAGGGTGAGAGCTATCGCGACCTGGCCGAGCACCTCGTCAACTACGTCAAGGACCTCGGGTTCACCCACATCGAGCTGATGCCAGTGATGGAACACCCCTACGGTCCTTCCTGGGGCTATCAGGTCACCAGCTACTACGCCCCGACGTCTCGCTTCGGCTCGCCCGACGACTTCCGTTACCTCGTGGACACCTTGCACCGCAACGGGATCGGTGTCCTGCTCGACTGGGTGCCCGCGCACTTCCCCAAGGACGCCTTTGCCCTCGCCCGCTTTGACGGCCAGGCGCTGTACGAGCACCCCGACACCCGGCGTGGCGACCATCCCGACTGGGGCACGCACGTCTTTGACTTCGGACGTCCACAGGTGCGCAACTTCCTGGTGGCCAATGCCGTCTACTGGCTCGAAGAGTTCCACATAGACGGCCTGAGGGTTGATGCCGTCGCCTCGATGCTCTACCTCGACTACTCCCGCGAGCAGGGCGAGTGGGTTCCCAACATCTACGGCGGCCGCGAGAACCTCGAGGCTGTGCAGCTGCTGCAGGAGACGAACGCGACGGTCTACAAACGCGTCCCTGGAGCGATCACCATCGCCGAAGAGTCGACCTCGTGGCCTGGCGTCACGCGCCCAACTCACCTGGGCGGCTTGGGGTTTGGGCTCAAGTGGAACATGGGCTGGATGCACGACTCACTGGGCTACATGGCCCACGAACCGGTGCATCGACAGTTCCACCACCATCAGGTCACGTTCTCGATGATGTACGCCTGGAGTGAGAACTTCGTGCTGCCGGTCAGCCATGACGAAGTGGTTCACGGCAAGGGCTCTCTGCTGCGCAAGATGCCCGGCGACCGCTGGCAACAGCTGGCCAACGTGCGTGCCTATCTGGCCTACATGTGGTCCCATCCCGGCAAGCAGCTGGTGTTCATGGGTGCCGAGTTCGCCCAGGAGTCGGAGTGGGCCGACGGCCGCAGCCTCGACTGGTGGCTGCTGGACCAGCCAGCGCACTATGGAGTCCACGGTCTGGTAAAGGACCTCAACAGCGTCTACCGATCGCGTCCTGCGATGTGGGAGCTCGACCACGACCCACAGGGCTTTCAGTGGATCGACGCCAACGACGCGGCCGGTAATACGTTCTCGTTCCTACGGTTCGGGTCGGCAGGCGCCGACGGCGTTCGGCCCGCGATGGCGAGCATCGTCAACTTCAGTGGCGAACCGCACTACGCCTATCGCCTCGGCCTACCGCATCCCGGGCAGTGGAACGAGATCCTGAACACCGACGCCGAAAGCTATGGCGGATCGGGTGTCGGCAACCTCGGGTCGGTCCAAGCCGAGGCAATGCCATGGCACGGTCAGCCGTATTCCGCTCTGCTCACCCTGCCGCCGTTGGGCGCGGTGTGGCTCGAACCGGCAAGCCTCACGGATACTCCGGTGCCAACGGAAACCACGGAAACTACGGGAACCATGGGAACTACGAAGGCTTCACAGCCGGTCACCCGAAGACCGGTCACCCCGAAGACCGGCAAGGGAATGGCATGAACGACGCTCGCGCAGGACAGCTGGCGTCACCGGCGGACCTCGTCGATGTCGCCCACCTCGTCACGGCCTATTACACGAGCTCTCCGGACCCCTCGGATCCCGACCAGCGCGTGTCCTTCGGCACCTCCGGACACCGAGGCAGCAGCCTGCGGAACGCGTTCAACGAAGCGCACATCCTGGCGACCACCCAGGCGATCTGCGACTACCGCAGGGCACAGGGCTACAACGGCCCACTGTTCCTGGGGCGTGACACCCATGGGCTGTCCGAACCAGCCTGGGTGTCCGCGCTCGAGGTCCTCGTAGCCAATGACGTGACCGTGCTCGTCGACGACCGGGATGGCTACACACCCACGCCGGCGGTCTCGCATGCGATCCTTCGCGCCAACAGAGGCAAGTCCCTGAACGGCCCCGGACTGGCAGACGGCATCGTGGTCACGCCGTCGCACAACCCTCCGAGCGATGGCGGATTCAAGTACAACCCACCCAACGGGGGGCCGGCGGACACCGATGCGACGAAGGTGATCGCGGACGCCGCCAACACGTACATCGAGTCCGGGTTGGCGGGGGTGGAGCGCATCCCGTTCGCACGCGCTCGCGCCGCAGCAACGCCATACGACTTTCTGGGGATCTACGTCGACGATCTGCCCAATATCGTTGACATTGCACGCATCCGAGAGGCTGGCATTCGCATGGGCGCGGATCCCCTCGGCGGAGCAAGCGTCGACTACTGGGCCGAGATCGCCGACCGTCACACGCTGGACCTCACGGTCGTCAACCCGCTGGTCGACCCCACGTGGCGCTTCATGACGCTGGACTGGGACGGCAAGATCAGGATGGACTGCTCGTCTCCGTTCGCCATGGCCTCCCTGATCTCGCGCCGCACCGAGTACGACATCGCCACGGGCAACGACGCAGACTCCGATCGCCACGGCATCGTCACCCCGGACGCCGGACTGATGAACCCCAACCACTACCTCGCGGTGGCGATCCAGTACCTCTTTGGCGGGGGTCGACCAGGGTGGCCGGCGGCGTCCGCGATCGGCAAGACGCTCGTCTCCTCGTCGATGATCGACAGGGTGGCCGCCGC
>Ga0209585_10001006_pt1 | contig 10929 bp, 7 predicted proteins | sample NGEPerone_FD_185491 | JGI IMG/M metagenome (GOLD analysis project Ga0209585, IMG submission 185491) | Arctic peat soil microbial communities from the Barrow Environmental Observatory site, Barrow, Alaska, USA - NGEE Permafrost154B-one... | ecosystem: Environmental > Terrestrial > Soil > Wetlands... | reverse complement strand
ATCATAATCTGTAAGAGGCGATGGTTGAATACTCTTTACGTTAGGCAACATTTTCAATTGCACCAGTTCATCATCGCTCAGGCCTATCTGGTAAGTATTGGTACCTATCATTCTCACCTGGTTTTTATTTTGATCATCCATATTATCCTGTATTCCCATACCATTCAATTGATCTGGATCAAGAGGAGTAGATGTGTTCACCAAATAATTAAATTCATGATGCCTGGGCAAAGGTTGCTCAACGCCGTCAATATAAACATTCCTGCTTTTTACCTGCAAAGTATCTCCGGCAACACCCACACATCTTTTAATAAAATTTTCTCTTTTATCAACAGGGCGTGTAATGATCATATCGCCATATTGATCGAGCACCCGTTGCCTTGCTTCCTGCTCCGAAACATGATCCTGCATCATTCTACCCTGAATTTCCTGGTAATAGGTTATTTGCGAACCGTGTTCATTATCATTGATCAAAGTATCGTTAACCGGAAAATTAAAAACGACTACATCACCTCTTTTTACCGGTTTGGCAAACCAGCGGGTATAAGGAATTTCGATCCATTCCACGTAAGATTTTGTATTGGTACCCATGATGGTATGGTGCATAAAAGGTAATGCCAATGGCGTATTGGGAATGCGGGGCCCATAGGCGAACTTGCTCACAAATAAAAAATCATTAACGAGTAAAGTTTTTTCCATTGAAGGTGTTGGAATAGTATAAGCCTCAAATACAAAAGTTCGGATTAAGGTAGCGGCTACTATGGCAAACACGGCCGCGTCTACCCATTCGCGTATGGCGCCTTTTTTATAATTTTTTACAACAGCTATACCGGCATATCTTTCATTATCTGAAAAGCCGAGATATGGGAAATAAATAAAAGGGAAAAAAACAGTAAGGAAATGATGAAAAACTCCGAAACGTCCAAAATGTTCTACAAATTTTATTAAAAGCCAGATGGTGATAAACTGTCCGGCTATAGGAATTAATTGCAGGTAGAACCATACTTTTTTCAATTCCATTTTTTCTACCATACACCATGTATTGTATAGTGGAATTAATGCTTTCCAGGGAGTGATACCGGCTTTTTTAAACATTCCGTATAAACCGATAAGGGAAATAATAAATGTTACAATAAATAATAGTAAACCTATGCTCATTAGTTAATTTTTTGTAATGCTGACAAAAGTACCATATAAAAGTTCTTATTAAAATAATCTATCGAAATAGTTATCATTAGTTTAACAATGAAAAGGTAACAGGCAATTATCCATCAAAAAAATGATGCTATTAATTCAATAATTCTCTCAATATCACATTCACTTTATCGGCTCTGTTCATCAGCAATAAATGGCCTCCATCCTCAATTACATAATCTGCTTTGATATATTTAATTGGAAAAATATGGTCTTTTCCTCCATGTATATGTACAATGTTTTGTGGATACCAATTATTTTTCCATTGCAAAATCTGTTCAATTGCCCAGACAGTATATTTTGGATTAATATTTTTTCGGTATTCCTTTACCAATGTTCTTTCTTCTTTGGTTTCTACGCCAAGGTTATAATCTTCAATTGGCGTAAGGAATGTATATGGGCGAAGTGGAAGGAATTTATTGATATGCAATTTCCCTGCAATGCGCATGGACAAAGGCATTTCATGGATAGTTTCTATACTGGAAATAAGGATGATTTTTCCCGGGGATATGATTTTTGAAATTTCAACGCACATCATTCCACCAAAAGATAAACCAACTAAAATGGGATCAGGATGCAATATCTCTTCTCTCATCCTTTGAGCGTAAGATTGAATTGATTCGTTTTTTTCAGGAATTTTCCAGGGAATAAAATGAATTTCATTTTTCCCAAAGTCTAAATTGGCGAATACACGTTCATCTGCACCAAAACCACTTATGCAGTAAATATGTTTCATGTGTTCATTTTTTGTCTTTCATTTGTCACATAGAATAGCCTAAATGATCATCCTGGTTGGTGAGTAACATTCCTCATGGCTATTTCATAAATAATTACAGTCTTTTTTTAAAAAAATTCATTTTACTTTTTGGGTAAAACATAATTTTCTATATCCTCAACAGTAATTGTTTTTCCGGAAAGAATAACCAATCTCTCCACTACATTGCGCAGCTCACGTATATTGCCGGTCCATTTATATTTTTGCAAAAGATCAACAGCTTTTTTATCAATAGCTTTTTTGGGTTGTCCGTAATCTTTAGCTACATCTTCTAAAAAGCGATCTACCAATAAAGGAATATCAGAAATACGTTCGTTTAATGAAGGCACATGTAAAATGATAACACCCAGGCGATGATATAAATCGAGGCGAAAATTTTTATTATCAACTTCTTTTAAAAGGTCCTTATTGGTTGCAGCTATTACTCTTACATCTACATTAATATCCCTGTCGGCGCCCACCCTGGTAATCTTTCCTTCCTGCAAAGCACGTAATACTTTTGCCTGCGCATTCAAACTCATATCTCCTATTTCATCCAAAAATAAAGTGCCGCCACTAGCTTGTTCAAATTTTCCAATGCGTTGTTTTACTGCGGAAGTAAAACTCCCTTTTTCATGTCCGAACAATTCACTTTCGATTAATTCTCCGGGGATAGCTGCGCAATTAACTTCAACCATCGGGGCGTTTTTACGGGAGCTTTTTTCATGAATCCATCTTGCTACCAATTCTTTACCCACACCATTTTCACCGGTAATTAATACACGGGCTTCTGTAGGCGCTATTTTATCGATGGTATCTTTTATTTTTTTTATCGGATTGGATTCACCCACTATTTCCTGCACCTTACTCACCTTACGTTTCAGCACTTTTGTTTCTGCTACCAATGTGGTTTTATCCATTGCATTGCGCAGGGTGATCAACATACGATTGAGGTCTGGTGGTTTAGAAATATAATCGTACGCGCCTTTCTTTACCGCTTCCACAGCGGTTTCTATATTTCCATGCCCGCTGATGATAATGATGGGAACTTCATGGTTAATTTCTTTTGCCTTTTCAAGAAATTCAATTCCATCAAGCTTGGGCATCTTAATATCACAAAGTACAAGGTCGTAATCTTTTTCTTTAAATTTTTTCAGTCCTTCCTCCCCATCGGATGCTTCATCAATTTTATAGCCCTCATACCCAAGTATTTCCGTTAAGGTTTTTCTGATTGCTTTTTCGTCATCAATAATAAGAATAGATGGCATGTTGAATTATTTAATTATTGGGGTATATTGTTTTATTGTTGAATTATTTGTTGTCTTTGCTTGCTCTTTATCATTTTCACTTTTTAATAATTAATTGTCAATCAAGAAGCCTCCATCATCAAATACGCTTTTATAAATCCATCAAGTTCACCATCCATTACCGGACCAATATTTCCTACTTCATAATCTGTTCGATGGTCTTTGATCATTTTGTAAGGATGAAAAACATAACTGCGAATCTGGCTCCCCCACTCTATTTTTTTCTTCGAGGCATTCGATGCATTTAATTTCTCCTGTCGCTTACGCATCTCTTCTTCATAAAGCCGGCTTTTGAGCATTGTCATTGCCTTTTCACGGTTTTCACCCTGGGTTCTTGCCTGCTGGCATTCAACAATTATACCTGATGGTTTGTGAGTTAACCTTACAGCCGTTTCTACTTTATTTACGTTTTGTCCGCCACTGCCGCCACTTCTGAAAAATGCCCATTCTACATCTGCAGGACTTACTTTTATTTCTATGGAATCATCAATTAAAGGATAAACGTAAATACTGGCAAAACTGGTATGCCGGCGGGCATTACTATCAAAAGGAGAAATGCGCACCAGGCGATGAACGCCACTTTCTGCTTTTAAAAATCCATAAGCAAAAGGGCCGTCAAATTGTAATGTCGCGCTTTTTATTCCCGCGCCATCGCCTTCCTGGTAATCGAGTTCTGTTACACTCCAGCCCTGTTTTTCGCCATACATCCTGTACATCCGCAGGAGCATATCGGCCCAATCCTGGCTTTCTGTACCACCGGCCCCGCTATTGATTTGAAGTATAGCAGGCATTTCATCTTCAGGCTGATTTAAAGTACTTTTAAACTCTGCTTCTTCCGCAGCTTGAAAGGCGCTTTCGTAAGCAACTTTTACCTCCTCTTCTGAGGCTTCCCCTTCTTTCCAGAAATCGAAAAGTACGGCAAAATCTTCCACTTTTGATTTTACATCAGTATACAAATTTAACCAGTACTCATTCAATTTTATGGATTTTAAAATTGAAGTAGCGCGTTCGCTATTGTCCCAAAAACCTGGTGAAAGCGAAAGTTGTTTATCGTTATTTATTTTTTGTTCACGATTCTCAACGTCAAAGAAACCTCCTCAAAACCACAAGACGGTCTCTCAAATCTTTTAATAATTCTGTTGTCATAGCCGCAAATATAATGATGATCGTGTTAATGATTCTTTATCTTTATAAGATAAGAGATAATACCTTTTTTTCTTAAATTTATAGAGACAAAACATCCCCGATGAAAAAATATCTATTCTTACTTATTTTTGGCCTCATAACTAACTTTACAATGGCTTTACCTGGCCATAATACATTTTTAAACCCCGCTTCTGACCCGGTAAAAAAAATTGTAAAAGAAATCGCGAAATCAAATATTTACGAATTTACACCTATGACAGGCAATGACATTTCTAAATCTCAGCAAAACAAACGATATGAAGCTTTGCTAAAAACCGCCTCTGTGGAAGAACTCACCAAACTCGCCACTAAACACAAAAATGCGGTAGTAAGGCTGTATGCTTTCCAGGCCCTGGTTTTGAAATTAAAAGATATTCCCAAAGAAATTATTGACCAATTTAAAAATGATGCTACTATGGTCGATACCTTACGTGGTGATATTGCAGATAAAACTCCTGTGAATAAAATATCGGTAACGTTTTTATATTAAGCTAAATTCTAAAATGATAACAAATGGACTATTTATATTTTTTTGAAAGAGACCTGAATAAATTAAGTGAAGAAATCAATTTGTATAAAAATGAAAATGATCTATGGAAAATAAAAGAAGGCATCAGCAATTCGTCCGGAAATATAACGCTGCACCTTATTGGTAACCTGAATCATTTTATAGGAAAAACTCTGGCGAATACCAATTATATCCGTGAACGCGATAAAGAATTTTCCTTAAAAAACGTTCCCCGTAAAAAATTGACTGACGAAATAAATAATATTTCAACTATCATTAAAAACACATTGCCTGAATTATCAAATGATGATTTGAAAAAAGATTTCCCAATTAAGATAAATGACCAGGTTCTCTCCACAGAAAATATGTTGGCCCATTTACTCACACATTTAAATTATCATCTTGGGCAGGTTAATTACCATCGGAGAATGATTTAAACGATAGCTTTTCATCTTAATTTAAATTTCTTATCCCACATTGTCTTTCTATTACCATAAAAAAGGCCGGTAAAAAATACCGGCCATAATATGATTGAAAATCATTCAGCATTTAATAATGCACAGCAGTACCCCTTTGGGCCAATATTGCTTCACCAATAACCTGGTCCAGCGCCTTTAAAGTTTCATCAACATAAATATCGCTGCCGATCGTTTTTAAGAATTGTGCTTCTTTTTTTACTTGAACCGTATCGCCTGCGATTGCCATGGAATCTACTTTTAGGCTTTTTACATTCAGGTTCGCCGGTAATTTTGATTCATCCTCTAAACGTTTGGAAGCATCTCTTACTTCTTTTTGCATTTCCCTGTACTTAACGATGTTTAGCGGAACTTCCTCATTCCTGTATTTATCAAGCAGGGATACAGTTTCTCTTATACTTTTAAAATTGTTGTTTTTATTTATTTCTTCATTTATTTTATTTACAACCGGTGAAAAGCTATAACCCGGATTCCACAAAGTGTAACTGGCTTTCGGAATTTCGTCCCAGGCTAAAGCATCAGGATTATCCTTTTCGCGGAATTTAGCATTCTCCATTCTGTCAGGAATAATAATATCAGGAACTACCCCACGTAATTGAGTAGCACCGCCGTCAATTCGATAAAATTTCCTGAAAGTAAGTTTAACATCCCCAAGTCCTTCATCAGGATGAGCGAACAAAGCATTTTCGGCCTGGGGATCAAGTGAAATACTTCTTTGAACCGTACCTTTTCCATAAGTAGAAGTGCTGCCAATTATAATTCCACGATGATAATCCTGTATGGCTGCTGCAAAGATTTCTGAAGCTGAAGCACTTAATTCATCAACCATAACGGCTAATGGGCCAGTGTATAAAACATCTTTATCCTTGTCTTCTAAAATACTCGCTTTTTCATCGCGCCCTTTTACCTGAACTACCGGGCCATCTTTTATAAACAGGCCTACCATATCTACCACATCTGTTAATGATCCACCGCCATTTCCCCTAAGGTCAATTACAATTCCATCCACATGTTCCGCTTTCAATTTTTCAACTTCTTTAGCAACATCAGTAGCGCACCTTCTTCCGGAGGGATCATTAAAATCCGCATAAAATTCCGGTAAATAAATATAGCCTACTTTATGCGCTCCATTGATGATGACGCTTTTTGCAAAAGTATCTTCCAATGAAATTTTATCCCTCAACAGAGAAACCACTTTTACAGTGCCATCGGCTTTTTTGAGCGTAAGTCTTACCTCAGAACCTCTTTCTTCGCCCCTGATCAACTTTACCGCATCGGTCAATGAATACCCGGTTACATCTACCGGTGTTGCTGCACCTTCACCAATTTTTAAAATTTCATCTTCAGGAGTTATTTCTCCTGATTTCCAGGCAGGCATCCCAGTGATAAGACTCGCAATTTTTATTTTACCGTCCTCTTCTTTTAATTGAGCACCTATTCCAAAAAAAGTTCCGCTGAGCATTTCATCAAAACTTCTCTTATCTACGGGTGCGAAATAAGAAGTATGAGGATCCATACTACTGGTAATGGAATTTACAAAAGTGCTGAACATATCATCGGTGGTATTATGATTTTTCAGCGTTTCAAAATAACGGCCCATTTGCTTTGTAACGATTGCAATAGCTTCGCGTTGCAGGGTAGAATCCGGTTTATACACGGAATCTTTTTTGTTTTTTTCCCTTTCATCCTGGAGGTCAACAAACCTGCCAAGAACCAGGTATTTTAAACGTTTTCTACCATATTCATCCCTTTCGGCTATTGTTTTTGGGTAATTTCTTTTATCACCATCCGTTTGCAAAGATTCATCTTTTGAAAAATCAAAGGGCCTGGTAAGCATTTTTGTATATAATGAAGAAACTTCGTCTAAGCGTTTCAGATAAGTATTACTGATGGTATAAAATGATTCAATAGGTGCGCCATGAATTTCATCATCTATCCTGTTTTCATATTTTTTAAATGCATCTATATCCTGCTGCAAAAAAATGTATTTATCGGGATCAAGGCCTTCTTCAAATTTTTTAAGTACCTCACGGGAAAAATTATCGTCAATCTTTTTGGGATTGTAATGTCCCTGTTCCAGCACAATGCCCACGTTACGTAGAATTCTTTGATATTTTACTTTTGGATCATCATTTTGTTTATCGTTCCTTCCCATTACACCATAACCTACAAACAGGCCTCCCAGGATAAGAATAAGAAGTACAGGAATAAATTTTTTGCTCATAATAAAACTGATTATTGGGTTCATACGTAAAAGTAACAGAAATTAGATTCGTACTAAAAGTAAGAAATTGAATTAACAAAGGTTTTGTAAAATATATAGACGGTTTTCACAATAAATTATTGCCATTTTTATCTAAAATATTATTCATGCAAAAAGAAAAATCCCGCCTAACAAGCGGGAAATTTTTGGGTGGATGATGGGGCTCGAACCCACGACCCTCAGAATCACAATCTGATGCTCTAACCAACTGAGCTACAACCACCATATTATGGGACAGCAAAACTAAATAAAAATTTCATCTAAAAACAAATCTCTTTTTGCTTATATTTTTTTTCAATAAATAAATTTGTATCTCTTTTTATATTAACCCGTTTAAATTCAGGTATTTATTATTTTTTCCTGATATCATTTATTATTCGCAATTTCACCACATGATTTTGGTTAAATACCATTCATGTATATTTAGAAAAATCTTATCTGAATATTTGTTAAGATTTGCAAAAAATTGATCAAAATGAAATGTAGCATGGGGACTGTTTACTTATTTATATTCACTTTAATAATTTCCGGTACTACGATGGCACAAATGCCCGGCAGGGCAGGCGGACAAAATATGAACATGGGTCATTTTTATGGAAAAGTAATAGATGCCAACAACAATAAACCTTTGGAAGCAGCATCAGTACAACTTACCCAAAATAAGATGGATACTGTGACAAAAAAGAGAAGGGATTTTGTGGTGGCCGCAATGTTGACTAATAAAAAAGGAGAGTTTAGTATTGATAAACTTCCTGTTTTGACATCATATAATATTTTAATTACCGCTATTGGCTTTACGCCTTTTACTGAAAAAATCGCTTTCAATTTAAAAATGAATGGTGGCGATATGAGCCAAATATTAAATGCCGTGGATAAAGATCTGGGCAATATAAAGATGGTACCTAATCCTCAACAATTGGCCGGAGTAGTAGTTACAGCCAATCCCCCGCTACTTCAAATGAATATTGACAGAAAAGTTTTTAATGTAGATAAAAGCCTGACAAGCGTTGGCGGAACCGCAGTGGATGTAATGAAAAATGTACCATCAGTAAATGTGGATATTGACGGAAATGTTACTTTAAGAAATGTGACACCACAAATATTTATTGATGGCCGCCCCACCACATTAACGCTTGACCAGATACCCGCTGATGAAATAGAGAGCGTGGAAATTATTACCAATCCTTCTGCAAAATTTGATGCGTCAGGTGGTGGCTCTGGTATTTTGAATATTGTGTTGAAGAAAAACCGTAAAGCGGGTTATAATGGAAATGTCAGGGCCAATATTGATTCAAGGCTTAGCCATGGATTTGGCGCCGATATTAATATTAAACAAGGTAAAATAAATTTTTTCGCTAATGGAATGTACAATCAGCGTAAATCTGTAAGTATCCAAAGTACTACCCGAACCGATTACATTAATACTACTAAAGCAGTACTATCTCAAAATGACAAATCCGATAGCAAAGGCCATTTCGCTTTTGGCCGCGCAGGCTTTGATTACTTCCCTGATAACCGGAATACGTTTACTCTTTCCGGCGTAATAGTTGGAGGATCATTTACCAGTACCGACAAGCTCGATATTACCAGGGATACCACCATTGGTTCTTACCTATCTAATGAAACCGGATTAAGCAATACAAACGGAAATTTTACTTTTCATAATTACGGAGGAACTTTCAGCTTCAAACATAATTTTGCAAAAGCAGATAAAAATATTACCGCTGATGCTAATTATAATTATAGCAAAAGCAGTAACCGGTTAGAAGTAGCTACTCAATATTTTAATCCTGATAATACGCCAAAAGGCCCTAACGGCCAGCAAATGAGCTATGGTGATGGCCTTACCAAATATTTTACGGCACAGACGGATTACTCTGATCCTATTACAGATAAAATAAAACTTGAGGCCGGATTAAGGGGTTCAGTAAGAAATTACAGTAGCGATAATCAAAATTTTTTTTATGATCATTCTATAAACAATTATGTATCGGCACCATTTCTTAACAGCAAATACAATTTCAAAGACCAGGTGTATGCAGGGTACGTGACTTTTTCCCAAAAAATAAGCAATTTTACCTATCAATTAGGAGGCCGGGTAGAAAATTCCAAATACACGGGTACCCTCGTTGATTCTAACCAGGTTTTTGAAAATTCTTATCCATTCAGCTTTTTTCCAAGTGTATTCCTGACACAAAAAATTAATGACAAACAGGATCTGCAATTAAATTATTCAAGAAAAATAAACCGCCCGAATTTTTTCCAGTTGATACCCTATTATAATTATAGTGATTCGCTGAATATCAGTCGCGGCAACCCAACGCTGGTACCAGAGTTTACTAATTTATTTGAACTCTCTTACCAGGTGAATTTAAAAAATGGTAATAATATTATAGCTACTGCCTATTTCAGAAATACAGATAATCTTATTGCTAATTACCAATACCGCGATAAGAACCCGAACCCGGGCGCAAACGACTCAATTCTTGTTTCTACTTTTGTAAATGCAAACCGATCAAATGCTTATGGACTTGAGGTTACAGCCACTAATAAAATTGCTGACTGGTGGAGTTTAACTTCAAATGTGAACCTATATAATTCAACAATAAATGGCAAAAATCTTCAGAGTAATTTAAGCAACCAACAAGTTAGCTGGTTTGGAAAACTCAATAACACTTTTAAATTGCCTGAAAATTACACCATACAACTTACCGGTGATTATACCAGTAAAACCATTTTGCCACCCGGAAGAGGCGGCGGCGGCGGAGGCAGGATGTTTGGTGGCGGAAATTTATCAACCGCAAATGGATATACTGATCCTGTATATGGATTTGACATAGCCATTAAAAAAGATTTCTTAAAAGATAAATCGGCTTCTGTTTCAGTAAGTATGAATGATTTTTTAAAAACAAGAGTTTACAAGGTGCATTCCCGTTCCGATTTTTCCCCTAACATTTATTCTGTCCAGGAAAATGAAAGACGCAGAGATCCCCAAATAGTAAGGTTAAATTTTAACTGGCGATTTGGTAAATTTGATGTTTCCCTTTTCAAGCGTAAAAATCTGAAAGCAGACCAGGAAGGATTACAAAATGGTATGCAGGGAATTCAATAATCATTTTTCTTTAATTATATAATTGGAAAAGCCTTTGCACTTGCAAAGGCTTTTCTGTGTAAAACTTAATGGCATGTTAATTGACTCTATAATTTTTTTAACCTTAAATCAATCTCATGCAAAAGATTTT
>Ga0209585_10001005_pt1 | contig 10930 bp, 9 predicted proteins | sample NGEPerone_FD_185491 | JGI IMG/M metagenome (GOLD analysis project Ga0209585, IMG submission 185491) | Arctic peat soil microbial communities from the Barrow Environmental Observatory site, Barrow, Alaska, USA - NGEE Permafrost154B-one... | ecosystem: Environmental > Terrestrial > Soil > Wetlands... | reverse complement strand
TTTTTGATTTTACTATTTAATGAGTAATGGATTGGTTTAACAAGAATTTTCGAAGAAAATTAAAGGCCCCGCCAGGAACGATCAAGAGGTTTTTGTGCATACAAAAACACATCTTGCATTGTCCTCTTCGATCGATCTCCATATCTTTCCAAGAGGGGTTGCTCTTGTGCGAAAAAAGAGGGAAATCTCACTTTTCAGGTTCCCCTCTTTTTCACTCGTACTGCCTTTTTTCGTCTTTGACATTGTGATCAGCTAACCTTTAGTTTCGCACCTTTTTTGGTTTCCTCCTTGTTGGCTTGTTTTGCCGTTTCGGAACTTTCCTGTTTGAATTCTGAAAAGCCGATCTTCCGTGTGGCGGCATCGACCTGAAGGGTTGCTGAAAAGTTCTTTTCGTTCTTCCCTGTCATTCCGTTGACCGTTACCTTTTGACCGGCAGCCAGCTGATCTTTCTGCTCTGCTGAAAGGGTGGCTCCCTTGATTTTTTCGGGGACCTGGATCTGCTTCGTCTTAAGTGGTACCAGCTCATTGGTCTTGGGATCGATGCTCAGGTAGTAATTCTCCTTCACGCCTTTCTTGTTGGTCAGCTCAATGGTTTTCCCCAGGTTTTTGTCATTCAGCAGTGATGCCATCTCCTGTTTACTAAAGGTATGTCCCATGTACTCCTCCGGGATCGAGAGGCGCTGAATAGGATGCACCTTTACAGAGACTGATCCGTCCTCCTCTTTCTGTAAACGGAGTTTGGCAGGAATCCTGTGCTCCTCATCATTAATCCTGGCATTCACGGTGTAGAGCTTTTCTGAACGGTTTCCGTTCAGAAAATCGGTCAGTTCTTTGGGTTCCATCCTGGAGACAAAGTTACGGTCGATGCCCGCTTTTTCCAGCTTGTCAAAAGGAATCTCATCAATGGTCATTATTGTCTTTTGTTCCATAACACTTCATTTTCAAATAAATAATAAAAAATATAATTAAACAGACTTTTTATCTAGGTTCTCCGGTTTAATAGCAGGTTTTGCTTTGCGGATTTGTGAAACCAACGCCTGGATTTCATTGTAAATCCGGTTGCGGTTACCATCGAGCACCTCGCTGATATTATCAAATTGATAAAAATCAGGTATCTCTCTGTACCGCATTTCTTCCCTTGCCAGTTTTTCGGTGTCAGCACAGATCATACAGTTGAAGTTTTTCTGCGAAATGACCTCACCGAAATTATCGGCCACCTGTCCGACCATACATCCCTGAGGCAGTGTGGCAATTTTTCCCTCTGGTACCAGAAAATCAAGCTGCGTCGAAAAGGTTGATGACTGCGTGTTCTGGTTAATATTGACCGATTGCCGTTCCTGGAGGATCTTGCCCATTCGTCCCTGGATAAACCGGGCCGTCTCACCCGATGCCTGTCCCGAAAGGACATTGCCAATATTGGTCAGGATCGCGTTGGCCTGTTCCTTTCCGTAATCCCTGATAAGCTGATCAACAGTTTGGATTCCCATCAAGGTTGAAATCCGGTTGTTTCTGGCTGTCGCAATGAGAGTGTCCAGACCACGGAAGTAAATAGTTGGCAGCTCATCAAAGATCAGCGATGACGGGCATTGCCCTTTGCGGTTGATCACTTTGAGCATCCGGGTAATGTAAAGAGAAAGTACCGCTCCGTACATCTCCACGCGAAGCGGGTTATTGGCCAGACATAGCACTTTGGGTTGCTCAGGGTTATTGATGTCGAGCGAAAAATCATTACCTGAACAGATCCAGTAGATCTCCGGACTAATGATTTTCGCGATTGCAATCTTAAGGCTACCTAACTGCCCTTCGAGCTGTTCACTTGCTTCGCGCTTGTAGGCATTTACAAACGGGTTGATTACATTGACCACATCCTTTTCTGTGGAAAGCACTTCAAAGAGCTCATCATAATCGAGCTGAAGCAGTTCGATTGCATGAGGCAGTGTGCAGTAAATCCCTTCGCGGTATTTTTTCAGAAACCAGATCACAGCGGCAAAAAAGCTGACTGCTGATTCAGAAAAGAACTCACCCTGCTTGCGTATCCATTCCCTGTTCAGGACAACAGATTGATTAAATGACGCTTACAAATTTTTGTAAACGTCTTTTTTTTTTGCGTGCACACAATTTTCACACAAACGTATAAATTGTCACCAAAATCAACCACCAAATAATCTGCAAAACATTAATAGACAAAGCCTAAGCCATGTCTATTAATTACTTGAAACATATTTCATTATTTACAATTCAATAAAAAAAAGTGTCGTATTAATATTCAACAAATTTAATGCTATTTATTTGTGAATAAATTTTCCAAACAAATGCCTCATTAAAATCGCTTCAAAGAACCATAAACTCAAACAAGACCTTCCACCATCATTTTGGTGCAAAAATTTAATCCGGATCGACATCTAATTAACTGAATATTGCTAACCTCTGTTTTACCGGGCAACAATGTTCTGTGAAGGTTTTTTGGGACAGTCAATCCAAAGCATACAAAAGTTAAATCCAAAAGGATTAAACGGGAACACTTCGATTAAAACGTGCATTAAGGTCATTTATATTCCAAAGTAAAGTTCGAATCTTGTGCCTTTGTTTAAGGTGCTGACAACCTTTATTTCTGCCGCATGCAACTCCACAATTTTAGCAACAATCGAAAGACCTATCCCATATCCTCCAATAAATTTGGCATTGGTGGCACGCTTAAAGGGTTTGAAAATATTCCCGATTTCGTTTTCCGGAATTCCAACGCCAAAATCTGTTATTCCAACAACTACTCCATCATTTAATTTCGAAATTTTCACTTCTACCTCTGATGACGAAAATTTACAGGCATTTTCAATCAGGTTTTTGAAAGCAATCTCCAGCAAACCCGGGTTACCATTAATTATGAAGTCGCCTTCATTGTCAGAATATTCGATTTTCGGTAATATTTTTCTGCCTGGATATTTTACTTTAATGGATTGAATGGCATTAAAAACCAATTCATCAATTCGCATATGCGAAAGTAATATGCTTTTATCTCCATTTAAGTGCGCTAATTCGAGTAAGCTATTTATAAGCAGGTTCAATTTTCGCAAATCTTCAGTTAAACGGGCAATATGCACTTCGTATTCCTCCGGATCTCGTTTGCGGCTGATGATATAATCAGATTCAGCAATCATAATGGCAAGTGGTGTCCGTAGTTCGTGCGATGCGTTCGATACAAATTCATCCTGACTCCTAAATACAAGTTCAAGATCAGACAGCATCCTGTTAAAAGTAATTGCTAACTGCTCAATTTCATCCTGCTGTTTACCCTCATCCAGCCGGCTGCTTAACTTTGACGAGTTGATCTCCTTTACTTTGGCAATGATATTAGATATGGGTTGCATCGCAACTTTCGAAAAGAAATAAGAGGTCCAAACAGAAAGACAAATGCTGAAAAGTATGCTCCAAAGAAGAACCACTTTTAAACCGCTTAGGTTCTCCGCACGGTATTTATCGTATGCCAGCACATAAACATGGTAAAGTTGATTATTCACCCAGTGGTTGTATAATACGGCGTCTTTTTTCCCAATAGAAAAATATTCAGGATTAGTTGAATGAGAACTGTATGAATTACCTATGTTTTTTAAATCATGAATCTTGTCGCTGTAAAGCATTTTATCGTTGGAATCACTCAATACGATCTCCTCTTCTTCGAGTGACTTGGTTGTTTGATAAATCTTTTTTAATAGTGTTGAATCAACTTCCTGCACATTAATCAACAGTATAGCGGTATTCTGGGCTCTGACCAACAAATTTTGCCGGAATATGGATAGCTGGCTGCTGTATGAAAAATAATATACCAACATGCAAAAAACAATCAGTATACCGAGCACCGACAGGGTAAATTGAATAGACAACCTGGTTTTTATATTCATTTTATACTTCATCTTCGCTGCAGTATTCGCCAAATCCACATTTTGTATGAATCAGAGCAGGTTCAAAATACTTGTCTACTTTCTTTCTTAAATCATTCATATAGACGCTGATGATATTCGTCCTTGTTCCGAAATCAAAGTTCCATTCATTCACAATGATAAATTCCATTGAAAGCACATTTTTTTGTGTTTTTCAAGAGTGTTTCCATCATGGAGATTTCTTTGGATGTCAGATCCATTTTTGTACCGACGCAGGTGGCAATTTTTGAATCAAGGTCCTTTTCAAAATCTGCAATTTTCAATTTTTGATTGGGAAAAATTGAAATTTGCGACCGCTTCAGAAAAACATTGAGACTGGCAATCATTTCATTGGAATAAAGACACTTAAGCACGACATCATCAGCCTCTGATTCAAACCTGATCAGATTATTTTCGGGCGTTCCCAGTGCTGTTGGCATGATAATAGGTGTACTACTATTTGTTTTTCGGATTTCGCTGTTCAATTCAGTACCATACATTAAAGGAAGATTGATATCAAGAACAACCCGGTCAATGTCTGCTAGTTCCATCATCCGTTTACCGACATAGTCATCAATCGCGATGTCAGTCAGAAATTCGGATTCATGCAACAGTATCAGAAGAACTTCAATAGGCCTTTGTTCATCTTCAACTACTAAAATGCGGGCATTACTCATTCAAAGGAAATTATTTTGACAAAAATAAGACACTATCTGATCTAAACCGCTTTCTAATGAAATTTTAATAACTTTCTAACCACTTCCTAATCAACTGTCTGCTAATACAATCCTACATTTGCACTGATAATAAAAATCACATCATGAAAAATTTAAAATTACCTCTGGTCTGGAAATGTCTCTTTTTGTTATCTTTGTAATTGCTGTTTTATCGATTTTGAAAATATTTGTTTTCCCGGGTCATTGATATCTGATCAATTTCAGAAATAAATATAGGCTATCTATTCGCATGCTAAATAGATAGCTTTTTTATTTATTTAAACCTCACTGACATAACCGGCAATTAATTCTGAAAATATTTAAAACCGGGAATATTTTTTATTAAAACTTAAATTTAGAATAATCATGAATGACATGGGTATAGCGTTTGAATTGTTGGGAGTGGGAATGGTAACCGTATTTCTTATTTTATCGTTGGTCGTTATATTGGGGAATTTAATAATCAGGTTTGTAAATCGGTTTATACCTGACGTTCAAATTGTTTCCGGTCAATTAGCGGATGCTGTAACGGCTGAAATCCATCCAAAAAAAATTGCAGCCATCGTTTCTGCCGTTAAAATAGTTACAAAAGGAACTGGCCATATTACCAGCATTAAAAAAATTTAGTTATCCTGCCTATCACCTTATCTGCTAGGTGTATATGAAACTGACAAATTTTAGAAATAAAAAAATAATTGAATATAATACAATTGACTTATGAGTGGAAGAAAGATTAAATTCTCATTGGTTTATCGGGATATGTGGCAATCTTCGGGTAAGTACGTACCACGTGTTGACCAATTAGTAAAGGTGGCGCCGCATATTATTGACATGGGATGTTTTGCACGTGTAGAAACCAACGGAGGCGGATTTGAGCAAATCAATCTTCTTTTTGGAGAGAACCCCAATAAATCGGTCCGTGAATGGACAAAACCATTTAATGACGCAGGGATTCAGACCCATATGCTGGAACGCGCACTCAACGGAATCCGGATGAACCCGGTTCCTGCAGATGTACGTAAATTGATGTTTAAGGTGAAGAAAAAGCAAGGGACTGATATTGCCCGTTCTTTTTGCGGATTAAATGATCCCCGGAATATCCTGGATTCAGTCAAATATGCCAAAGCCGGCGGAATGATTGCACAGGCTGCTCTCAGTCTGACTTATTCGAATGTTCACACTGCAAAAAGTTTTATACAACTGGCTGATGAACTGACTAAAGGCGGTGCCGATGAAATATGTCTCAAGGATATGGCTGGCATTGCCCGTCCGGCATGGCTCGGCAAAATTGTGAAAGGGATTAAAGCATTACACCCGGATATTCCGCTTCAATACCATTCACATTCGGGTCCGGGCTTTGCGATGGCTACAATATTGGAAGTTTGTCGCGCAGGTGTTGAATACATTGATGTTGCCATGGAACCTCTTTCGTGGGGTACCGGACATGTTGACCTTTTAGCCGTTCACGCGATGCTTAAAGATGACGGATTTGATGTTCCAGACATTAATATGGATGCCTACATGAAAGTTCGAGCATTGACACAGGAATTTATGGATGACTTCCTGGGATATTACATTGATCCGAAAAACCGGTTCATGAATTCTATGCTGATTGGTCCGGGATTACCCGGAGGTATGATGGGATCGCTGATGGCTGATCTTGAAAATAACCTGGCAAGCCTGAACAAATGGATGGTAAAACACAATGAGCCGGAGTTAACACAGGACGATCTGCTGATTAAATTATTTAACGAAGTTGAATACATCTGGCCCATGCTGGGCTATCCCCCATTGGTAACTCCATATAGCCAGTATGTGAAAAACCTGGCCTTAATGAATGTGATGCAACTGGCAAAAGGCGAAAACCGCTGGAGCATGATTGCTGATAATATTTGGGATATGCTGTTAGGCAAGGGCGGTAAATTGCCGGGTGAATTAGATCCTGTCATTACAAAATTGGCAAAAGAAGCCGGCAAGATATTTTTTATGGGTCGCCCACAAGACCTTTATCCAGATGCCCTGCCTAATTTCATGAAGGAAATGAATGAAAATAGCTGGGATTTTGGTCCGGATGATGAAGAGTTATTCGAGCTGGCGATGCATCCGCAACAATATCGTGCCTATAAGTCTGGCGCTGCTAAAAAAGCATTTGAAGAAGATCTGGCAAAACGTCGCTTGGAAGGCGGTGGTCTTATTGCCGGAACTGCGGCAGCCAATTCTATGACCAATTTAAAGCCTTCAACAATGTTTATTGATGTTGAGGGCGAACGATTCAAAGTGTCAGTTGAATATGGAGAATCGGGCTCTTCTGCTGAAGTTAAACCAGCGGCAATCCCGGCTTCTGCATCTCAGGAACCAGTAAAAATGATTATTGCGCCACTCGAAGGAAAATTCTACCTGACCAAAGAAAGCGCTGAAGTTGCGATTAAAGTTGGTGATTTGATTAAAGTTGGAGACCGGATTGGTTATGTGGAAGCGATGAAAACTTATAATGCAATCCATTCGGACGTTGCTGGGGTTATCGTTGAGATATGCAGTATCACAGGTACTGACGTTGAAGAAGATGACGTTTTAGTTAAAATAAAATAACCAAACAGGAAACAATGAGTATATTAGAGAATCTGTATAAAATGACAGCTTTCCAGGATATAATTGACAATCCTGGTTATTTATTAATGCTAGCGATTGGATCCTTTCTTTTGTATTTAGGAATTCATAAGAAATATGAGCCTTTGTTGCTGGTTCCGATCGCTTTTGGCGTCATCTTGGCAAATCTTCCCGGAGGAACAATGGGCGTTGTCCCTGCCGATATGGTCACTCTTCCGGGCGGTCAAACAAAAAACCTGCTTGATATAGCGCATGAATATGGAATCATGAATTTTCTGTATTATGCACTGATAAAAACAGGGTTTTTACCACCGATCATATTTATGGGCATCGGTGCATTGACCGATTTTGGGCCGATGTTACGAAACCTAAAACTGGCATTTTTTGGCGCTGCGGCACAATTGGGGATATTTACAGTTTTAATTGTCGCTATTCTGTTGGGATTTACTGCTAAAGAGGCTGCTTCACTCGGAATTATAGGGGGTGCCGATGGTCCTACTGCTATTTATACAACCATAAAACTTGCTCCGCACTTATTGGGACCAATTGCAATTGCAGCTTATTCCTATATGGCATTGGTACCGGTAATTATCCCGCTTGTAGTGCGACTGACATGTTCTAAGAGGGAACTTTTGATTAACATGAAGGCGATGGATAAGCAATATCCGGCAAAGCTGAAAATTAAAAACATGAAAGCTGTAAAAATTGCTTTCCCAATTATACTTGGAATTGTAATTTCACTTTTTGTGCCTTCATCAGTTCCACTTCTGGGAATGTTACTCTTTGGTAACCTGCTGAAGGAAATCGGAACAAGTGTTGCAAGGCTAAGTGAGGCTGCAACAGGTTCAATACTGAATACTGCCACTATTTTTCTTGGATTAACGGTTGGAGCAACCATGACTGCCCAGGTTTTCCTTGATTTTAAAACCCTGATGATTATTGTTGGGGGATTTCTGGCATTTGCCATTTCTATTTTTGGTGGGATCATGTTTGTCAAAATCCACAATCTCTTTACCAAAAAGAAGATTAATCCGTTGATTGGCGCAACGGGACTAAGTGCAGTTCCGATGGCTTCGCGGGTTGCCAATGAAATCGCTTTAAAATACGATTCGTCCAACCATGTTTTACAATATTGTATGTCGAGTAATATTTCAGGTGTGATTGGCTCTGCCGTTGCAGCCGGTGTACTCATCTCGTTTCTTCAATAAGATTACTAATATCATAAGGCAAAAAACGCTCTTCGGAAACAAAGAGCGTTTTTTTACGCGTAAAAAATAGCGTGGAATTGGCTATTTGTGTTGTCTCAAGGAACCTGAACAAAAGGACGGATTCAACTGCTCATAAAAAACTTCAGCAGGCCATTGATAAAATGACTGAAGTTTTGCGTAATACAGTTCTCCTCCAAATCCCCAAAAAAAAGAGGAAAACACATCTATCTTTAAGTTTGATTTGTTCTTCGACCTTCCCATTCCAAGGTTCGGTTCATCTCGTCGTGAACAGAGACAATCACTGAAGGAACAACCATCGTACTATACAAAAACAATTCTTGAGCACATAACAATTGTATGGGAGTTCCATGAGGCCAAATAAATAGAATATAAACTCATGAATTGAAGATTTAAACTATTCTTCAGAAAAATGGACCAATTCTTCCCGATAGGCATTGAAAATGGTTGATTTAGAGATAAATCCGATATACTTCTGGTTACTAACAACAGGAAGATTCCATGCTCCACTATCATTAAATTTTTTCATCACAATTTCCATTTTTTCATCTGGTGAAATAATATCCGGAGGCATGACCATCAAATCTTTAACCATTGTTTCATTATACTTTTCTTTATCAAACATGAACTGCCTTATGTCGTCGAGAAGCACAATACCACAAAAATTTTCTTCCTGATCAATGACGGGGAAAATGTTTCGTTTTGATTTGGAAATGATTTTCACGAGTTCACCTAATGTACTGTCCACATTTACCGTTAATAGATCTGTCTCAATTACATTCTTTAGTTTGAGGAGAGTGAGTATTGCTTTATCTTTATTGTGGGTAATGAGTTCACCTAATTTAGCCAGTCTGATATGGTAAATCGAATGTGGTTCAAGGGGAGTTATTGTGAGGTAAGCTGCCGCTGAAGTGATCATCAAAGGGATAAGTAATCCAAACCCTCCAGTGATCTCAGCAATCAGAAATATTGCAGTCATGGGTGAATGCATGACGCCGGCCATCATTCCGGCCATTCCCGCCAATGCAAAATTACGGGCAGGCACAATGTTCCCATCTATGTTTAATATCGTAGCAACAAAAAATCCTGCTAATCCGCCTAAAAAAAGTGTAGGCGCAAAAATTCCTCCGCTACCCCCGGCACCGTTTGTTGTGGCCGTAGCTACAATTTTCACCAACATGATCACGAAGATCAACCCCAAGAGTATAAACTTGTCATCCTTAAATCCTACAAAAAGTGAATTATTAAGAATGTTCGCTCCGGAGTCAGTAAGTATCTGTTCTATTGACACATACCCTTCACCCCAAAGAGACGGAAAAAGAAAAATAAAAATTCCTAACATTGTTCCACCGATCAAAACCCTTAAATAGGTATTGTTGATTTTTTTGAACCGTCTTTCGACATAAATATTACCCTTTGTAAACAGGAAAGAGAAGAGTCCGCAAAAGATTCCTAAAACGATGTACCATGGAATATTGGACAAATTGAATTCTTTATCGATTTGGAATTCAAAATGATGGGCACTTCCCATTAAAAAATAGGTCAATGAGGCTGATGTTGATGCAGAGATCATCAGTGGCAGGAGTGAAGACATAGTCAGGTCGAGCATCAACACTTCGATAGCAAATAACATTCCTGCAAGTGGTGCCTTGAAAATTCCGGCAATAGCACCGGCTGCCCCACACCCGATCAGAACAGTCATGGTCCGGTAACTAAGATTAAACCTTCTGGCTATATTCGAACCAATCGAAGCTCCGGTTAAAACGACCGGCGCTTCTGCTCCGACTGATCCTCCAAAACCTATTGTGATAGTACTCGAAATGATAGAAGTGAACATGTTGTGAGCGCGCATAACACCTTTACTACTGGCAATTGATTCAAGCACTTTGGTAATTCCATGCCCGATATCATCCTTAACGAACAATCTGACATAAAGAACCGTGATCAAAATTCCGATTCCAGGATAAGCTAAATACAGGTAGTTCTCTGAATAAGAGGTAAAATTTCGTGTTAACAATCCCCCGAGAAGGTGTATGAGATTTTTAAGGATAATTGCCGCAAAACCACTCAGTAATCCCACAACAAGGCTAAGTATCAGCAATATCTCATGCTCGTTGAGATGTTTCAGACGCCATGCTCTGACATTTTCCAGTAATTCAGCATATTTTTTCATTCCCTGCAAAATTAGTTTTATTTCATTATTATTTTTCTTTTCCTACTTAAGCTTAGATTTTGAAATTGAATATGCGACGAATTATATTATGATTTAATTCTATTTGAATTTATAAAAGTGTGAATGATGTAACATATATCTACAATTGTATAACAATACCCGGGATTTATGGAGCTATACTTGTAAGTTGAAAATTATTTACACTTTGAATCATGAAAAATATATGCAGAAAGCTGTGTGAAATAATATTAGACGACTAAATATGAGTGAAATATATTCAGCATAAAATAATAG
>Ga0209585_10001004_pt1 | contig 10932 bp, 11 predicted proteins | sample NGEPerone_FD_185491 | JGI IMG/M metagenome (GOLD analysis project Ga0209585, IMG submission 185491) | Arctic peat soil microbial communities from the Barrow Environmental Observatory site, Barrow, Alaska, USA - NGEE Permafrost154B-one... | ecosystem: Environmental > Terrestrial > Soil >... | reverse complement strand
AAAATAATCCGATATATAATTGGAGATCGAAACTATGACTCAAGAAACCATAAAGGTTGAAGGGATGTCCTGCGGGCACTGTGTGATGAGAGTAAAAAAAGCAATTGAAGCAGTGGAAGGTGTACGAAAGGCGGAAGTAGACCTCCCGAACAAACAGGCAGTTGTTGAATACGAAGAAGGGAAGGCAAACCTCGAAAAAGTCAAGGCTGCGATTCGGGAAGCCGGATACGAACCCTTGTAATTATGAATTCTAAAGAATCTAGTGCATTTGTTTCAAAGAATTATATAGTAAAAGGTACAGATTTAAATTATATGGGTGAAGAGCCTGTTTGAAAAACTGCTGATGCTGTGGGGGTGAACACATCGGGGAGACAACATTCATAGTTGATGACATGGTCTGCAGATACTGTAAGGACATGATTACAAGGCTCGTTACCTCTATCAAAGGGGTTTCACGAGTAGATATAAATATTCCTTACAGGACAGTAAATGTAACTTATGACAGCCGAATAACTGATGCGCATGTCATACGGATGACCCTGCTTAAAGCTGGATATAAAACTATAAATGAGCCCGGAAAAGTTTTTTAAACGCTGGGCAGTCCTGAAAAATATGGGTAGGCGACATATCTGATGGAAGTTACTATAGGAGTCTATGGCATGACCTGTGGTCACTGCCAGAAAAGAGTAGCGGATGCTATTTCTTCACTTGAAGGAGTAGAGTCAGTTGAGGTTGATCTCGAATCCGAAAGTGCCACTGTTAGCTTTGACTCTCAAAAGATAAGTCTGGATAATATAAAGGGAGCTATCCAAAAGGCCGGGTACTCAACCGAAATTGAAGAAGATGCCCAGGAAGTTCAAGAAAAGGGTCAGACAGAAACTTCCGCTACTGCAAAAGCAGAAGGCACAACTTCAGAAACTACTGATATGGCTTTAGAAAAGCCTGAAGGCGATTCTCAAACCTGCTCCCTGACAGAAGCATGCAAAATTGCAGAAAAAGAAGCAACCCGCATCTCAAGTCAAAAAACAGGCTCAAAAGAAATCACCCTTGGAGTTTCTGGCATGACCTGTTCGGCCTGCGCCCTAAATATCGAGAAGATATTAAAAAGAAAGGAAGGCGTGGACTCAGTTGCCGTCAATCTGGAGCTCGGTAGAGCAAAGGTTAGCTTTGATCCTTCTCTTATTTCTCCTAAAGAAATCGGGGAAGCTATAGAATCCATCGGGTATAAGGTCGAGAAGGATAAGGTAACTCTCAATCTTCAGGGCATGAGCTGTGCGTCCTGTGCTGCAAACATTGAAAAGATTCTTAATAAAACAGACGGCGTGATTTCAGTCTCAGTAAATTTCCCTCTTGAAAAGGCATTTGTAGAATTTGATTCATCCCGTATTTCTGTCAGAGAGATTATTGCTGCAGTTCAGGGAATTGGCTATGGAGCATCGGTCAGGACTGAGACTGTTGAGTATGAAGACAGAGAGCAAATGTCCAGGGATGCTGAAATCAGGAGGCAGAGAAATAACCTTATCATCGCTCTTGTGCTGGGAATTCCAATCGGCCTCGGGAACATGAGCATGATGTTTCCTTTCCTATCTTTTGTGCCTGCCTTCCTTTCCAACCATATCGTTCTATTTATACTGTCTACTCTTGTCCTTCTTTTCCCTGGAAGGCAGTTTTTTGTCGGGACTTTCAAGGGCTTCAAGCACGGCGTAACTGATATGAACCTGCTGATTGCTGCAGGGACAGGGTCAGCCTACCTTATCAGTGTGGCGGCAACTTTTCTTGATCTGGGCCCAGGGTATAACAACCTTTACTATGACACTGTAGCTTTCCTGATAATTTTCATTGTCCTTGGCAGGTACCTCGAAGCTAGGGCAAGAGGCCAAACATCAGCAGCAATCCGGAAATTGATGGGACTCAGGGCAAAAACCTCCAGAATCCTTGTTAATGGTGTGGAAAAGGAGGTTCCTGTAGAAGAAGTAGCAGTTGGTGACATTGTAATTGTCCGGCCCGGAGAAAAGATCCCTGTTGATGGGGTTGTGGTGGAAGGAGGTTCGGCAGTAGACGAATCCATGCTCACAGGAGAAAGTATTCCAGTGGAGAAAGGCCCAGGAGATACGGTTATTGGGGCTACCCTGAACAAGACAGGGTCCTTCAGGTTCAGGGCCACAAAGGTTGGGGCTGACACTGCCCTTGCCCAGATAATCAGACTCGTGGAAAATGCTCAGACTACCAAAGCCCCCATCCAGCGGGTTGCAGACGTTTTTGCTGGCAACTTCATAGTAGCCGTGCATATTATTGCCCTTCTGGCTTTTTTCTTCTGGTTTTTCATAGGCTACTGGCGCTACGGGGTAGGAGAATCCGCATCACTTGGAGGAATTAGCCCATTCCTCTTTTCCTTGCTTATTGCCATAACTATCCTCGTAATTTCCTGTCCCTGTGCGGTTGGGCTTGCAACTCCTGCAGCCATTATGGTAGGTACAGGCAGAGGTGCAGAAAACGGGATCCTTATAAAAGGTGGAGAAGCTCTGGAAAGGGCTCATAAACTTGATACTATCGTTTTTGACAAAACAGGAACCCTTACTGAAGGCACTCCGAAACTCACAGACTTGATTGCAGTTCCTGGCCATGAGGAAAAGGAAGTACTTTTTATTGCAGCAACAGCTGAAAAAGGGTCAGAGCATCCTCTCGGGGAAGCTATAGTAAAAGGGGCTGAGGAAAGAGGAATTAGCCTTGGAAAGGCAGATCGTTTCCATTCCCTCCCTGGAAAAGGAATCGAAGCCTATTATGAAGAAAAAAGAATTTTGCTCGGTACCCGCAAACTTATGGAAGAAAATGAAGTTCCTTTTAAGGGACTGGAAGCCAAAATGCGAGAGTTTGAAGAAAATGGGAAAACAGCAATGCTTGTGGCTCTAGGGAATGAAAACATCGGCCTTGTTGCAGTAGCCGATACCCTGAAGGAGAACTCTAAGGAGGCAGTTGAGACCCTGACAAAAATGGGTATCGAAGTAGTTATGCTTACCGGAGACAATGCCATTACAGCTGGTGCAATTGCAGCAGAGGTAGGAATCCAAAAAGTGCTTGCCGAGGTGCTGCCCGAAGACAAGGCAAACGAAATAAAAAAGCTCCAGAAGGACGGCAAGCTTGTTGGAATGGTGGGTGACGGCATTAATGATGCCCCTGCCCTGATTCAGTCCGATGTGGGAATTGCCATGGGAGCAGGCACGGATGTGGCAATGGAATCCGCAAAAATTGTGCTTATAAAAAATGACCTGAGAGATGTAGTCGCAGCTCTTAAGCTGAGCCGGCTCACCATAAATAAGATCAAGCAGAACCTTATCTGGGCTTTTGGGTACAATATGATAGGCATCCCTATTGCAGCGGGAATTCTTTACCCTTTCTTTGACCGGATCCTTATCACGCCTGAACTTGCTGCCGCTTTTATGGCCCTCAGCTCAGTCTCAGTGACGACCAATTCCCTGCTAATGAAAAGAAGCAAGATTAGATAAATCCAGAAAAATAATTTTGAAGCTGATTAACGAGATTTAAGATTGAAGCTTCGATAATTCTTAAATTAAAATGAGTTATGGTGAGTTTTATGGTAAAATTCGGATCCAGGGATAACAGGCCCAGATTAGTGCTTCTATCAAGTATTTCCACCTCAATAGTGCTTGTAATCCTTTTCCTTTTTGGGGCTATTTCAACCAATGCACTCAGAGAAGAAGTTGCCTATACTCAGGTAGATATGGCTGCAGGCTCAATTTTTGTTTTTGTAATTACAATGATAATTTCACTGTCTCTCTGGCCTAAAGTCATGGATTGGCTTGAAAAAAAGGATAAAAATAAAGTGATTTCAAAGTAATTTATTTTTAGTATCACTTTTTAAGATTCTTCGCTGTTTTGTGTGGGTTAAAAGAATTGATAATATTTTTCAGCTATGTTAAATCAATGTCAATCAACTGATTTTGAGTAGGTTGAATAGTTACCAATATTTTTTTGGAAATGCAGTATTAGAGACACTGTATCAATTACTATGATCTATCCAATCTCAGATTCAACTCAAAACCTAACACTATTCGCAGTTCCTTTAAGGTCTATTACTTCATAGGATTGCACTGCTCCCTTAACGAGGCGCTCTCCGGCAATGGTGGTTTTGCTAGTTGTTCGGATCGCGATAGTTTTAAAATCTCGTGCTGAGCCGTCGAGGTTGATAGCAGGCACTATTAAAGTCAGCGTTGTAACACGAAGGTCCGGAACACTCTCTAAAGTCACCGTAACCATCGTACCTACCTCCGTTTTTTGTGTACGGATTTCTTCTCCTCTAAAGCTATGTGTGCCTTTCGAGTCTTTATAGTTGAAAACAGGTTTACCTATGATGCTGGTCGTTGAATAGCTTATGCGTACATCCTTGTACTTCTGTCCGACTCCTTGCAGAACAAATAGGTTTGGCTCATTGTATTGATATGGACTAACCGATTTTATACCTGTTTCCTTGCCTGGTGAAGCCGAAGGAGATGCGCCTGCTGACGCAGCTGTCAATGAAACTACAAAAAGGACTGCCAGTAAAAATCCTGATGTCCTTTTTAGCTTCTCAAATGTTTTATTTCTCATTTACCCCACTCTCCAAACTTTTGTCAAATTTGATTTAATTTTAGATGTTTCTCATATTTTATAGGATCGTTTAAGTCGTTATTATTTTTCGAATTTGGTGATTATAACAAGAACTCCGTAAATAATAAAGATATCTGCGTTTATGTTCATAAATCAAGAATCTGAAGTAAGTAACTAAATGTATTTCTTCTTTAGTTTCGTAAAGGGAGTATTCGATTGAAGTATAGTAGGCTACAGCATCTGCGACTTTTATAACTCTACATTTTTTTAACTCTACACTTTTTTGACTTTTATACTTCTATTGTCTGTAGTCTTTTACAGGTTATTGCTCTGTAGAAATCCCCTAAATTGAATTTCCTCCTTTCTTTTTATATACATTGTTATATAAAATAGATCCTTGTTTCCCCTCTAAAATTGAAGGAGTATTTAATAATAGCTGAAGAGTCGCCAGACGTTAAATCGAATAAGTACATTAGATTTATTGACCCCAGCCTAAAAAAAATATGTTTAAAAATAAGTTTAATAGTATAGTGATTTCACAAAAAATTTATTCTGGCGACTCTTCAGCTATTATCCGTCTCTTAGGTCAGCTGATTACCTTAACCAGCCCCAAAATAAGTTTAATATGAAGCCTCACCCTCCAAAATATTAGAAATATATAGTTCTGGATTAAAAGATTGATTCATTTAGTTTAGGTATGGCTCAATAATAATATTGGCACCAGTTCGAAGCCAGCCTTATAAGTACAGTATTAATAATAGGGGGAACTTTAATACATTATTGAGACTATATCAGGTTAATAATTTTAAATAATTCCTTTTCAGGTTAATAAGTCAAAGGCAGTGTTTGTACATGAGAGAATCAGTCAGAAAACTTGGGCTCATAGGAGCTGGCCTCTGGGCAATGACCGAAGAAAAAATAGATGATCTTGTAAAGGACCTGGTGGATAAAGGAGACATCAGTAAGGAAGAGGGCAAAAAGGCTATCCAGGATCTCCTTGAAGAAAGCAAAAAACAGAAAACAGATCTTGAAAAGAAAGTTTCTGAAAAGATTCAGGATGCTATTTCCAAAAAAGATATTTTCACCAAAAAAGATGTGCACGAACTTGAAGCAAGGATAGTGGCTCTAGAAGAAGAAATTCAGAGATTAAGGAACAAAGAAAAGATGTTTTTCAAGTGAGAACTGTCTATTCAGTTAAGTTTTCACTTCCTTTCCATTTCACACTTCTTGAACTACTATCTCTTCTCCAGGGCTTGAATCTTCAAGCAAGTTCTCAAGACCTGCCATATTACAATTAACCTCGTTGAGTTCTGCTTGTGTAAGGCCTACCCCCAAATCTTCGGCTGGTACGTTATTCCCTACCTCGGCATCATTTGAGACTTTTACTGCCTCTTTTGCTTTAGAAGTATCATTTCCGATACATCCGGATCCTGCAAGCCATACAATTAAAACTGATATTACGAGCAGATGAGTGAATTTGACCATTTTCTGCCTCCTCAAATCTAATCATTTTTAAGTGAAATTGGAAATCTCACCCTTTAACTGTGGTTTTTAATCCTTCAAAAGAGGTCTTCATTTTAGTCGATTGAATTGACACTTACAATAAAAGAACTAGCTTTAACTATTTGCCCTTTTAGTATTTACACTTTTAGTAGTGTTAAGCTCAGTTTTCAGACTATTCTCAACTGCAGTTTCATTAATTTTTTCAGTTTCATATTTTTTTAGCTCTTCAAAAATATCTATGAGCAGCTTATTTGATTTATTGATATCACTGAGAGATTGAAGCAGGTAATTGTTTGCCTTTGCCATATTTTCCCTGGTGACATTCTTATCGTAATAAATCGAGTCCGCATCTTTTTTCTTTTCCTGAGCAGATTTTATATATGTCTTGTAACTGGCAAGTTTTATTTCAAGATCAGATATATCAGCGCCAGTTTCATTCAGGCTCTTGATTTTCTCCTCAAGTTTTTCAGAGAGGGTTTCGGATTTTTCAAGAAATTCTCCAATTTTACCACTTACAGTCTGTCCAGCACCTGCGAGACTGATTTTCTGTGCGTCATCCCAGACTTCACGTACTGACCTGACCGTGGCAGCAAGCTCTTTCTGACTGGAAGCATTTGCAACTTCTAACTTTTCAGCCTCAAGCAATTTAATTTTTTCATTTATAACAGTAATTCTTTTTTCAGTTCCATTTCCATTTGAGTATTCCATGTTGCTTTTCACATTTGAGAGGTGAGCGATCATATAATTAATACTCGAGTTAAGGTAAAGCTTTGTGGCATTTAGAGCTTCATTCGAGTTCGGGTTAAGTTCTTTGGCCCGGATTTGACTTCTGATCTTAAGGAAATCTTTTTTTGATTCCTGATATTTTTTCCTTTCAAGCTGGAGTTCTTCCTTTATTTTCTTCCTTTCCTCTTTATATTCGGAAATTCGGTTCTGATCTTTTACGTTGAGGTTATTCTGAAGCCGCCTCGGATCGGACTCAGAGTCGTTGACATCACTCGTATAGTCAATCTCATTATCGTATGAGCTTCTGGAATCCTCGCGCATATATTGATTCTGGTTTCCATGTCCATCTGAAGAAACTTTTGTAGCCAAGGTTCCACCTGGCAGAGCGCTAATTAATGCTAATATGATCGTAAAGTAAGTCAGATATCGGATAAATCTTAATTTTTTCATCTGACTACCTCCCTTTGTAAGTCGTGATACTGCTGTATAGAAGGAGGTAAATATAAGCATTCTTTTCTGAATAAGTTTGATTAATAGGTACATACATATTTTCAAGCTTGATAAAGCCGTTATTTGCTTTATAAAGCTTGAATATGCCTTTATGGCATTATAAATTTCTGTAATGAAAAGTAAAAGTTTTATGTTAAAAACTCATTTAAGATTGCGTGAATTTTAGAAAGCTTTACAGGATCGCCTGTGTTTCCTTTTTAATTATGTTTTTTCAGGGAAATGCACTTGCGACCACAATTCACGGGACTGTGTACGAGTGGAATAGTTTCAAAACTCTAAATAACACAGTGGTTGAAGTTAACTCTACTCCTGAACAATACTTTGTTGCAACGGATGCAAATTATTCCTTCAATCTTACTCCAGGAACTTACTTGATTACTGCTTACTATTTAGAGGGCAAAACTGCCGTTTATTCAGCTAAGGAAGAGGTTGTAATCTCAGACAAAGGAGAGTATGTTCATGACCTTCTAATGTTTCCCACCAATAATGGAGAAGAACTTCTGAACCAGAGTGGATTTGAAGGTCCGGATCTGAATTTTGATGAGACAAAGCCTGTAGCTCAGGCTAGCTCTCAAAACTACTTTTTCGTTTCTGTTTTCCTTGCTTTCATAATCATCCTGTTACTGGCAGGCTATTTCTTAAAAGAGAGACGTAAAAAACCTCCTGAGATAATAGCTAGTTTTCCGGGAGGAAACGGAGAGATAAAAGCACTGCAGCCTGGTAGTAACATAAATGAAGCAGAGTTTTCTGAAGAGATCGAAGACGATTCGGCAGAGGGTCTTGATGAAACTTATGAAATAAGTTCTAAGTTGTCTTCAGACACCACTTTTGAGACCGGAGACCTTCAGGAGGATCGCGAAATTACTCTCCCCGAGGATCTCAAAGAACTTCTGAATCTAATCCGAAATAACGGAAACCGAATTACCCAAAGAGAACTCCGTAAAAAATCTCCCTACTCTGAATCCAAAGTCAGCCTTATGCTTTCGGATCTTGAAGAACGCGGCTTGATTGAAAAATTCAAAAGAGGTAGGGGAAATATTATTCGCATTCCTGACGAACATGTCCCTAAACAAACAGAAGATGAAAGTAAGCAGGAATAAGGCAGGAGAGGTATTCTATACCGTTTCTTTTGAAGAAAATAAATCGCAAACTATATAACCAAATTCATCTACTAAGCAGCAAGAACTGTCAACGATATTTGAAAGATCGGGTGTGAAAATCTTAAAATGCCCTTTTTGCTTTCTTAAGCCCCCAAGGATTTCTTATGCGCCAGAGATCACCCACTGAATGCTGTTCAATTGAGCTGTATTAAATAGCAAATACCAGGGTAATTAGTATGTACTGCTCTATCTGTGGACGCTGTTTCAATCAATTGAGCTTTATTAAATAGCAAATACCCGGGTAACAGGGCCTTACTTTATGAAATTAAGTTTAAAAAGATTATATAAATTGCACGAGGGACAACATGAGAATTTCCATGGACATTGAATTAAAAGATGTGCCCGGGCAGATGCTTTTAGCCCTCCAGCCTCTTTCGGAATGTAAAGCTAACCTGATAACTGTATTACATCACCATCAGAAAAGGACCCCCAGAAAAACAGTACCAGTACAGCTTATTCTTGAAACTAGGCCTGAAAGCATTGAAATAATAAAGGCGAAACTGGAAGAGAACGGAATCAGAGTCGTAAGAGTTGGAGAACATCGTTTCAGGGAAAGCTTAAATGTGGTCCTTATAGGGCATGTGGTCCATACAGGAATCCAGGATACGATTGATGAGATTGACAAAACTGGATTTGCTGAGGTTGTGGATCTTTCCCTCTCCATGCCTGGCATTAATCTGCTTTCTTCAGCCTTCATAAGAATTGATGCTGTGTGTAAAGAGGATCTGCAAAAAGCCCTCAATATCCTGAAAGAAGTCTCGGCAAAAAAAGACCTGCTGATGGTTCTCCCAATAGACATCCAGGCCTGAAAAATAGTTTAAGGAGATTTGGAAATATGAAGACGGTATGCTGTTCGATTCTTGGATTCGGTGCAATCGGACAGGGTGTGGCCGAGGTACTCCTGATGAAAAGAGAGTATCTGGAGAGTATAGGGCTGGAAGTGAAAGTGGTTGCTGTTGTGGATTCGAAAGGTGCAACTGTCAATCCTCAAGGCGTAGACCTTACCGACTGCCTTTCCCGCAAGAGAACAAGTGGGACAGTCGCCCTTGAAAATATTACAGGCGTCGAAGTAATCAGGTCCATAGACCATGAACTTGTGATCGAGACCACTCCCACAAATATAAAGACAGGCGGAGCGGGTCTCCAGAATATGCTTGCAGCCTTCCAAACCGGAAAGGACGTTATTACTTCCAACAAAGGGCCTCTCACCTTGAAATACAGGGAACTCATGGAGACTGCAAAAGCATCAGGGTCGAATTTCAGGTTCGAAGCTACAGTCGGAGGCTCGATGCCAGTTATTAACCTGGCAAACGAAGTTCTTGCAGGCAATAAGGTTATAAGTATCAAAGGCATCCTGAACGGAACCTGTAATTATATCCTTACAAGAATGCTGGAAGAAAGGGCAAGTTACACTGACATTCTTGCCGAGTCCATGCAACTCGGGATTGCAGAAACCGATCCTACATATGATGTGGAAGGAATTGATACTGCCTGCAAGCTGGTAATCCTGGCAAATGCTATATTCGGACTTGATGTTACTTTTAAGGATGTTAAAGTTACAGGAATTACAAAGGTCACTCCTGAAGCCCTGGAGATGGCTTATGAAAGAGGGTATGTGATCAAACTTATAGGTGAAGTTAGCAGGGAAAGGATCCATGTAGCCCCAAGGCTTGTCCCGATCAACCATCCTCTTGCAGTAGGAGGGACCTTAAATGTCGCATCTGTAGACACTGAACTTGCAGGGGAAATTACGGTTACTGGTAAGGGCGCAGGCCCCGTTGAAACCGCAAGTGCAATTCTTAGTGATCTGATTGCAATTTATGGTAACCTGTAAGGGTTAAGAATTTGGTTTTTTGAAACCCGAGCTTCGGAAAACAATTATACTAAATTATCATATTTTCTTCACTAATCTTAAACTTAGAGTTGAACCATAAAAACATGGAAGGACACGGAAAAACTGTAACTTTGGAAATTAACCCTCTTGAGCGAATCGAAATTACAAACATCAAATTGGTCCTCTTGAGCGGAGCGAAAAGGACCTCGTGCTCCCGAAGCGAAACTCGGGCAATTTGGGCTGAAAAGTTGCTCCGGTATCTTCTTTCGTCCATGTTTTCCGTGTTTTCCGTGGTTATGGAATATTGAAGGCTCTTCGCTTTTTCGAGGGGGTTGAAAATAATTGTTTAGTTATAAAGTTACCAGGCCAAAAAGAGAAATATCAAGCTTGAATGTGATTTTTAACAACAAATATTCTTGATTTTTATACCTGCTACTCCCATATTTGGGGAATAAATACAAGTCACTCACTCAAAAAAGCGAAGAATTGAGTGACTTAAATGTAAATATTTATGTTTGGAACTATAAATGAAAAAGCTGCGTGGACCATGACAAGCTTCAGGGAATTTGCAGAAACCTGCCAGGCAATTGAAAA
>Ga0209585_10001003_pt1 | contig 10934 bp, 9 predicted proteins | sample NGEPerone_FD_185491 | JGI IMG/M metagenome (GOLD analysis project Ga0209585, IMG submission 185491) | Arctic peat soil microbial communities from the Barrow Environmental Observatory site, Barrow, Alaska, USA - NGEE Permafrost154B-one... | ecosystem: Environmental > Terrestrial > Soil > Wetlands... | reverse complement strand
GGTCAAGAAGGAGGCGGCATGAACGACCGGATCCCGCACACCGAGCGGGACACCGGCCCCGAGAGATCCACAATTTCAGGTCTCCACGGATTCAGGGGATTGACCCGCCCCCTGCACATGGCGACGATCACGCGCATGCGCCGCGACCCAGACACCCGGGCATACGTCGAGCGCCGGCGCACCGAAGGGCGCACGCCCAAGGAGATCCGCCGCATCCTCAAGCGCTACCTCGCCCGGCAGATCTACCGCACGCTCAACACCGTCCCTGCGAGTTGACAGACATAGAAGGGTCGAGCGCCTGAACCGCGAGATCCGCCGGCGCACCGACGTCGTGGGGATCTTCCCCGACCGCGCCTCGGTGATCCGCCTGGTCGGGGCCGTCCTGGCCGAGCAGCACGACGAATGGGCCGAAGGACGCCGCTACCTCGGCCTCGAGGCACTGGCCAAGGCCCGCCTCAACCTCGTCCCAGGCGACCAGGAGGAGGTGGCCGACCCACCCCTGGCCCTCACGGCCTGAACAACACCAGGGTCACGCCGAACCGCTACACCACTCTGCTCAGTGTCAGTCTGGCGAGGCCAGCGATGCTGGTGGTCGTGCCGCTGGCTCGCTCAACCACTCCGTGCCCCCTTGCGGTGGCCTGGTCCCGTCTTGCGGCCAGCGAGCACGACCGGGTCCGGCCGGCGTGGCTTGATAGGAGCGTGGCCCCGCCCCCACTGAGGTGTGCCCTCCGGTCGGTCCCGTCACCGTTCCTTCAGGAGAAAGGGCGACCTCGCCATGATCATGCTGGGCATCGATGCGCGCAAGCGCAGCCACTGTCGTGGCCGTCGACGAACTCGGGCGGCAGCTGGGCGTCCGGACGACCATGGCCACCACGACGGCGGAGCACCTTGAGCTCGTCCGGTGGGCTGACCGGTTCGGTCCTGAGCGCACCTGGGCGGTCGAGGACTGCCGACACCTGTCACGCCGGCTCGAGCGTGACATGCTCGCCGCCGGTGAGCGCCTGGTGCGGGTCCCGCCGAAACTGATGGCCCACTCCCGCGATTCGGCGCGCACCTACGGCAAGTCCGACCCGATCGACGCCCTGGCGGTGGCCCGGGCTGCGCTGCGTGAGCCGAACCTGCCGACGGCTCAGCTGGACGGACCGTCCCGGGAGCTGCGGCTGCTCGTCGACCACCGTGAGGACCTGCTCGCCGAGCGCACCCGGCACATCAACCGGCTGCGCTGGCACCTGCACGAGATCGACCCCGGATGGGACCCCAAGCCCGGTGCGCTGGTCACCGCCAAGCACCTGCGCGCGACCCGCGAGCGGTTGGCCGGCTACGACAGCCTGATCGGCCGGATCGCGAGCGACCTGCTCGCTCGGATCGAAGGGCTGACGCTCGACATCAACACGCTCGAGACAGAACTGGACCACCGAACCTCATCCGCGGCACCGAACCTGCGCGAGGTCCACGGGATCGCCGGCCTCAGCGCGGCGAAGATCATCGGCGAGGTCGCCGGCGTCGACCGGTTCCGATCACGCCACGCCTTCGCCCGTCACAACGGCACCGCGCCGACCCCGGTCTGGTCGAGCAACACCGAGCGCCACCGTCTCAGCCGCGCCGGCAACCGCCAGCTCAACGCCGCCCTACACCGCGTCGCACTCACCCAGGCTCGAGCACTTCCGCAGGCCCGTGCCTACCTCGACCACCGGGCCGATGCCGGTGCGACGCGCAAGGAAGCCATCCGCTCGCTCAAGAGAAGGCTCTCCGACGTCGTGTACCGCGCCCTGCTCGCCGACGCCCACCTCCCAGCCGAAGAGACGCCATCCGCCACGATCCCACGAGCGGCTTGACATAGGAGAGAGAGGACTTGACGGGCCTTGACCCCTGATGGTGGACACGCTGATTCCAGGCCCTGCCTGGAGGAAGCGAGAAGATCTGCTCATGGCAAGGAAGACGTACTCTGCGGAGTTCCGCCGCGATGCGGTCGAGTTGTACCGCACGACGCCGACGGCGACGGTCGCGGGGATCGCCGCTGATCGGGGGATCATGGACACGACCCTGTCTGGGTGGATCAAGGCCGCCGGCGTGCCGATCCGCGGGCAGTCCCGCCCGCGGCCGAGCGCCCCGCCACCGCACGAGACACCCGAGCAGGAGCTGGTGCGGCTTCGTTCGCGGGTGCGTGAGCTGGAGGACTCCGAGCGCAAGCTGAGCACCGAGCGGGAGATCCTGCGCGCGGCGGCGAAGTATTTCGCCGGGGAGACGAACTGGTGAGCCGCTTCCAGTTCGTCGCCGACCACCAGTCCACCTTCGAGGTGAAACGGTTGTGCCAGGTCGTTCAGGTCGCACGGTCCTCGTTCTACAAGTGGCTGCGCGCAGCCCCGGCCCGCGCGGCGCGCCAGGCGGGCGACGAGTCCCTGGCCGCGCGGATCGCGGCGGTCCACGCCCAGGACAAGGCGTGCGGGGCACCACGGATCACCGTCGAGCTCAACGATGGCGTCCCGGCCGCCCAGCGGGTCAACCACAAGCGGGTCGCCCGGGTGATGCGCGAGCACCAGATCGCCGGGATCCGGCTGCGCCGACGCCTGCGCACTACGGTCCCCGACCCCGACGGCCAGCTGGTTCCGGACCTGCTCGAGCGGGACTTCACGGCCGACGCGCCGAACACCAAGTACGTCGGGGACATCACCTACCTGCCCTGCGGGAACGGGCAGTTCCTCTACCTGGCCACCGTGATCGACTGCTACTCCCGCCGCCTGGTCGGCTGGTCGATCGCCGAGCACATGCGCACCGACATGGTCGCCGACGCCCTGCTGGCAGCCGCCCACCAGCGCGGCTCGCTGGCCGGGGCGGTGTTTCACAGCGACCACGGAGGTCAATACGTCGCCAAGGACTACGCCACGCTCTGCCACCGGCTGGGCGTGACCCGCTCGATGGGCAAGGTCGGCACGAGTGTGGACAACGCGATGGCCGAGTCCTTCAACGCGACCCTCAAGCGCGAGACCCTCGCTGGCGCCCACGGCTGGACCGATCCCGCCACCGCCCGCCGCGCCGTGTTCGCCTGGATCGCCCGCTACAACACCCGCCGCAGACACTCCACCTGCGGCTACCTCAGCCCCATCACCTACGAGAACACCCACCACGCAGCTACGCTGGCCACCGCCGCGTGAAACCACCCGCGTGTCCACCATCGGGGGTCAAGCCCCGACCCTCAAGCGGCGGCCATTCGCCCGTTCGAGTGATCCATGCAGCTCCGAGGGTGAAGATTCGCCCCGAGTGTTCGATTTGGGGTGCTTTGGACCTACTGTGGTGCGAACCGTAGGGGTGTTCACCTGAGGAAGGCTCTCCCACCATGCGCAAGATCACCGGCTTCTTCAGCGCCGCGGCGGTTGCCGCGGCGCTCGTGGTGTCGCCGACCCTGCCGGCCCCCAGCGCTGAGGCGCTGACGGCCGGTCTGGGTTTCACCGCGGACAACCTTCCGACCTGGCAGGCCAACGGCACCGTCTGGGCCGTTGCCGCGGCGGGAGACGTGGTCTTCGCGGGCGGGACCTTCACCGAGTTTCGTCCCCCGGAGGGATCCTCCGGCTCTCCGATCGCCGTCTCTGCGTTCGCGAGCTTCAACGCCGCGACAGGTCAGCCGACGAGCTGCCGACCGGCGATCACCTTCGCCGGAGGGACTGCAACGGTCCGGGCCCTTGACCTGTCGCCCGACGGGAGCACGCTCTACATCGGTGGCAACTTCTCAAGCGTGGGTGGCACAACCGTCGGTCGTCTGGCTGCGCTCGACATCGCCACCTGCACCGTGAAGACGTCGTTCCGCCCGTCGGCGATCTCATCGACAGTTCGCGCCGTCTCTGCGACGAATGACACGGTCTACTTCGCTGGGGACTTCCTGAGCGTCGCGGGGGAGACCCACGAGCGGTTCGCCGCCGTGCGGGCCAGCAACGCGGCGCTCCTGCCGTTCACTGCGAATGCCGAGCTGCCGGGCTACGCGATCGAGGCCGGCGCCGACGGCTCCGTGGCGATCGGTGGTGACTTCTTCACCGTCAACGGTCAGGACAGTCACGGTCTGGCGATCGTGGACGGAACGACAGGCGACGTGATCCAGCCGTTCCCCCGGGGGTTCATCCCCAACACGAGCGTGATCAGGGGCACCACGGCGGACTCGACGGGCTACTACTTCGGCGCCGAGGGCACCGGTGGCGGGGTCTTCGACGGCTCCCTGTCGATCGACTACGGCACCTACGCCCAGCGGTGGCGTGACCTGTGCCTCGGTGCGACGCAGGACCTCTTGGTCGATAACGGCGTCATCTACGAGGCGAACCACCACCACGACTGCGGGCCGAACAACCGTGGCGAGTTCACGGACGGGATGCGGGTGTACCTGACTGCGAACAAGACCGATGCCACCAACGAGATGCTCGCGTGGCGGCCGCAGCTGAACGACGGGCTCGGCGAGCAAATCGGGCCGCGGTCGCTCGCCGTCGCGGAGTCCGGCTCCACCCGCTACCTGTGGGTCGGCGGCGAGTTCACCCTCGTGAACGGTTCGGCGCAGCAGTCCTTGACCCGGTTCGCGAGCGGGCCCGACACCGGCTCGCCGCTGACCCCCACCATCCACGCTCAGTCCGTTCGAGCGGGTGAGGTCCGGTTGGCCTGGCGTGCGTCGTTCGACAGCGACGACGGAAACCTGACCTACGCGATCTACCGCAACGGTTCGAGCACGCCGCTGGCCACGGTCGACGCCGAGTCTCGTTGGTGGGCGCGGCCGCAGGTCTCCTACGTCGACACCGACGTGACCCCCGGGCAGACGTACTCCTACCGAGTTCGCGCGAGCGACGGGACGAACGTGAGCTCGCTGTCTCCCACGTCGAGCGCGCAGGTAGCGACGGAGTCTGAGCCCTACGCGGACGCGGTGCTCGGCGACGGCGCCGAGCTCTACTGGCGCTACGACGACGCGTCCGGACGGTACGGCGTCGACACGAGCACGGGCGGAGCCCAGGTCAACTACATGCAGGACGTGACCTACCGGGCCGGCGAGAACGCCGCACTGGACGACTCCGGCTCCTCGATGGGCTTCGACGGCTCGACCGCCTACGCCATCGACGAGCGGATCTACCCGGGGCCGACCACGTACAGCGTCGAGACCTGGATCAACACCACCACGACACGCGGTGGCAAGATCGTCGGCTTCGGCAACGGTCGCCCCCACACGGGGTCCGGCGCCACGCGGCTCTCCAGCAGCTATGACCGCCACGTCTACATGACGAACGACGGCCGACTGGTGTTCGGCGCCTACGCCGGCGGCACCCAGACGGTGACCAGCTCGCAGTCGTACAACGACGGGGAGTGGCACCACATCGTCGCCACCCAGGGGGCCTCGGGCATGGTGCTCTACGTCGACGGCGTGCGCGTCGGCAAGAACTCCAACACCGTCTCGCAGGACTACTGGGGTGCATGGCACGTCGGCGGAGACAATCTCAGCGGATGGCCGTCGCTTCCTTCGAGCAACTTCTTCGCGGGGCTGATCGACGAGACGGCTGTGTACCCGACCGTGCTGAGCTCGCCGACAGTCGAGGCGCACTATCGCTCCTCGGGGCGCACCCCGGCGGTCCAGGAGGCGCCGACTGACACCTATGGTGCGGCCGTCTACTCTCTCGACCCTGACTTGTACTGGCGGCTTGACGAGACGAGCGCCACCACTGCGGCCGACTCAGGCCGGTATGGGGTCACCGGCACGTACGCGGGCCGGGTCACGACGGGTACCCCGGGTGCGATCGAGACCGGCACAGCAGCGACGTTCACTCCGGTCGGAGGCGGCGGCAACGATGGCGGCGCAATCGGCAGCGACGTGCAGTTCACCAACCCACTGGGGTACTCGCTCGAGTTGTGGTTCTCCACGACGTCGAGCACCGGTGGGAAGCTCATCGGCTTCGGCAACAGCCAGACTTCGCTGTCGAGCAACTACGACCGCCATGTCTACGCACGCGACGACGGCCGGCTGGTGTTCGGAGTCTGGACCGGGCAAGAGAACACGATCACCTCTGCCGACGGGTACAACGACGGCGCCTGGCACCACCTAGTTGCCACCCAGTCGGTGACTGATGGCATGTCGCTGTACGTCGACGGCGAGCTTGTCGGGACGAATCCGCAGACGGCCGCACAGTCCTACACGGGGTACTGGCGAGTTGGCGGCGACACCACATGGAGCGGTTCGTCGTGGCCGTGGTTCACCGGCGACCTCGACGAGGTCGCGGTCTACTCCTCGGTGCTCACGGAGAACGACGTGCTGCTGCACCAGGCACTCGGGACCGGTGGAACCCCGCCGGACGCCGAGTCGCCGACCGCCCCAACGGGCGTGAACGCGACGGCCAGTGGCGACGCCACGGTCGACCTGACCTGGGAGGCATCCACTGACAACGTTGGTGTCATTGGCTACCAGGTGCACCGTTCGACCACCGCCGGCTTCACGCCGAGCGAGGCGACCTTGGTCACGACGGCGACGGGTACGTCGTACTCCGACACGGGTCTCGAAGGCGGCACGTACTACTACCAGATCATCGCCGTGGACGCCGCGGGCAACGCCAGCGAGCCGAGCGGCGAGGTGTCGGCAGGCGTGATCGGGCCGGATGTTGAGGCGCCGAGTGTGCCGGGTGGTGTGTCGGCGTCGCAGGTGGGTGACGCTGTGGCGGTGTCGTGGTCTGCGTCCACTGATGACCGGGGGGTTGCTGGGTATTCGGTGTATCGCTCGGTCGAGGATGGGTTCGTGCCGTCGGAGGCGACGAAGGTCGCTGATGTGACGGGGACGAGCTTCGATGATGCGTCGGTGGCGGCGGGCACGTACTTCTACGTGGTGACGGCGTTCGACGCGACGGGGAATGTGTCGGGTCCGAGTGCGCAGGCCTCGGTGGAGGTCTTGGGGCCGGATGTTGAGGCGCCGAGTGTGCCGGGTGGGTTGTCGGCAGTGGTCTCCGGGGCGGATGTGGCGGTGTCGTGGTCGGCGTCGACCGATGATCGCGGGGTTGCCGGGTACTCGGTGTTCCGTGGTGACTCGGCGGGCTTCGAGATTGGTTCGGCTTCGCAGGTCGGTGAGGTGACGGGAACGTCGTTCACCGATGCGGCGGTGGCCCCGGGCACGTACTACTACAAGGTGACGGCGTTCGATGCGTCGGGCAACGTCAGTGCCGCGTCTGATGCGGTGTCGGCGACGGTGGATGTGCCGCCGGCTGAGCCGGTGACGGTCGAGCTGTCTCCGACGGCGGACGCGATGGTGCTCGGGTCCAACCCGAACAACAACTACGGGTCGAACAACCAGTTGGCTGCTCGGGGCGGGGTGCCGCAGCAGGAGTCGTTCTTGGCGTTCGATCTGCCGGTGGCTCCCGCGGGGATGGAGCTGTCCTCGGCGGTCTTGTCGGTGCGGACCTCGACGGATCCCACGGCGGGCACGGTCAACGACTACGTGTTCTCGGTGGTCGATGGTGTCTGGACCGAGGGTGGTGTGACCTGGAACAACCGGCCGACCGGTGAGGGCACGCTGTTCGCGACGTTGTCGGGGGCGACCTCGACGAACCGCGCCTATGAGGTGACCGGTGACCCGGCCGCGTTGGTGGGGTCGTTGGGTGGTTCGGTGACGTTGCGTCTGGCTGGGGCCTCCTCGGCCACGGACAACGTGCGCCTGTGGTCGCGCGAGGCCACCTACGCCTCGTACCGACCCACGCTCACCCTCACCTACACCGCGGGCACGCCGGATGTTGAGGCGCCGAGTGTGCCGGGTGGTGTGTCGGCGTCGCAGGTGGGTGACGCTGTGGCGGTGTCGTGGTCTGCGTCCACTGATGACCGGGGGGTTGCTGGGTATTCGGTGTATCGCTCGGTCGAGGATGGGTTCGTGCCGTCGGAGGCGACGAAGGTCGCTGATGTGACGGGGACGAGCTTCGATGATGCGTCGGTGGCGGCGGGCACGTACTTCTACGTGGTGACGGCGTTCGACGCGACGGGGAATGTGTCGGGTCCGAGTGCGCAGGCCTCGGTGGAGGTCTTGGGGCCGGATGTTGAGGCGCCGAGTGTGCCGGGTGGGTTGTCGGCAGTGGTCTCCGGGGCGGATGTGGCGGTGTCGTGGTCGGCGTCGACCGATGATCGCGGGGTTGCCGGGTACTCGGTGTTCCGTGGTGACTCGGCGGGCTTCGAGATTGGTTCGGCTTCGCAGGTCGGTGAGGTGACGGGAACGTCGTTCACCGATGCGGCGGTGGCCCCGGGCACGTACTACTACAAGGTGACGGCGTTCGATGCGTCGGGCAACGTCAGTGCCGCGTCTGATGCGGTGTCGGCGACGGTGGATGTGCCGCCGGCTGAGCCGGTGACGGTCGAGCTGTCTCCGACGGCGGACGCGATGGTGCTCGGGTCCAACCCGAACAACAACTACGGGTCGAACAACCAGTTGGCTGCTCGGGGCGGGGTGCCGCAGCAGGAGTCGTTCTTGGCGTTCGATCTGCCGGTGGCTCCCGCGGGGATGGAGCTGTCCTCGGCGGTCTTGTCGGTGCGGACCTCGACGGATCCCACGGCGGGCACGGTCAACGACTACGTGTTCTCGGTGGTCGATGGTGTCTGGACCGAGGGTGGTGTGACCTGGAACAACCGGCCGACCGGTGAGGGCACGCTGTTCGCGACGTTGTCGGGGGCGACCTCGACGAACCGCGCCTATGAGGTGACCGGTGACCCGGCCGCGTTGGTGGGGTCGTTGGGTGGTTCGGTGACGTTGCGTCTGGCTGGGGCCTCCTCGGCCACGGACAACGTGCGCCTGTGGTCGCGCGAGGCCACCTACGCCTCGTACCGGCCTACGCTCACCCTCACCTACAGCGAGATCGCATGAGATCACGCGCGACTGCTCTTCTGCCGGTGGCGCTCGCTGTCGCCCTCGCAGGTGGCTGCTCCGCGGGCGATGCCGCAACGCCCGCGAGCTCGCCGTCGGGGTCGACGGCGAGCTCTCTGGGGCCGGCGCCAACCGTCACTGCTCCACCTGAGGAGGGGCTTGGTCCCGACGGCCTGCCGACGGCGAGCCCGTTGACCGCTGAGCAGGAGCAGTTCGCGGACATTCATGCTCAAGAGAACTTCATCGACGCTGCCGTGCTCGAGGCGGGCCAGGCCGTCTGCGATAGGGCTTCCTACCTTTCCCAGGTCGACGACCAGGCACTTGGGGAAGCGATCAACGCCGGGGAGCTGAGCCTCGCCGACACCGCGATCCCGCTGCTCTGCCCCGACCTGCTGCCGCCGCTCGTCGCTGCGCGGGGCGGGTTCACCGACGGAACGGTGACGGTCGGGCCGACCTGGACGGCCGACGGGACCGTCCCGGTGGGGACCTACCGGGCAGCGGCCGCGTCTATGGCCTGCAACTGGTCGGTGCTTGACGGCAACGGTGCGGTCATCTCGGAGGGTGGTGTCGCGTCGGAGGTCGGGGAGACCACGCTGGTGATCAACGAGAACGCCGCATCGGTCGTCTCAGACGGCTGTCGTGTCTGGCTCCCGGCGGAGGACTGAGGACGACCCTCGGTCGCCAGCGTTGACCGTGCCGTGACGGGTTCTGTCGCGCGCTCGCCCATCTGGGGGCTCGACGTGGGCATGGTCAATCCCCTGAATCCGTGGAGACCTGAGATTGTGGATCTCTCGGGGCCGGTGTCCCGCTCGGTGTGCGGGATCCGGTCGTTCATGCCGCCTCCTTCTTGACCTGCTCCAACTCGCCGGTCTGCAGCGCGAGCTCGTAGGCGATCGGGGAGCGCATCCCCAGGCAGGAGTGGCGCCGGTCGTGGTTGTACTCCTCGATCCATGCCGCGACCCGCTGGCGGGCGTGGGCCTTGGTGGTGAAGTGCTCGAGCTGGCGCAGCTCGAACTCCACGGTGGAGTGCCAGCTCTCGATGACCGCGTTGTCCAGCGCCGAGCCGACCCTGCCCATGGACTGGGTGACCCCGACCCGACCGCAGGCGGCCTGGAAGTTCTTCGCGGTGTACTCACTGGACTGGTCGGTGTGCATGATCACCGCGCCGATGTTGTCCTTGCCGCCGCGGACCGCGACCGCCATCCGCAGCGCTGCGGTGGCGAGGTGGGCGTCGTGATGCTCACCGATCCCGAACCCGACGATGCGCCGCGAGCCCATGTCCAACACCGAGTCGAGGTAGAGCTTGCCCTCGTCGGTGGGGATCTCGGTGCCGTCGCCGTACCACTTGTGGTTGAGCCGATCGGTGCCGAAGTTCCGGCCGATCAGGTCCGGTGCCCGCCACCTCCCGCGGCCCTGCCGGGTGGTCTGCTTGCGCCGCCGCTTGCGCCGGGCAGCCAGGTTCATCTCGCGCATCAATGCAGCGACGGTGTTCTCGCTGACCCGCCAGCCCTCATCGCTCAGGTCCGCGGTGATCCGCGGGGACCCGTAGGTGCCGCGATGCTTGGCGAACAGCCGCCGGATCTCGATCTTCAGCTGCTCGCGGCGAGCGTGCTGGGGCGAGGGGTCACCGTGGCTCCACTTGTAGAACCACGCCTGGGACACCGACAGCGCCCGGCAAGCGGTCGCATGCGGGATGTCGTGCTCTGCCCTCTGGGCGGCGATGAATCCGGACACAGCTACCGGCCCATCGCCTCGTCCACCCAGAGGGCCACCGAACGCTTGAGCACATCACGCTGCATCCGCAGCTCGGTGTTCTCCTTGCGCAGCCGAGCCAGCTCGGCGCGCTCGGTCTCGCGCAACTCCCCGTTGCCCTCGCCGGCCGCAGCGCGGGCCTTGGCGCACCAGTTGCCCAGCGTGCCCTCATTGACGCCCAACTCCCGAGCCACCTGCGCGATCGGCTTCCCAGTCTCGACCACCAGCGCCACCGCGCCCTGCTTGAAGTCCTCGTCGTACTTCCGGTAGTTCCTCGTCGTCATCGCCACTCATCTCCTCAAAGGCGATGTCTCCACGCTACGAGGGGAAACCCACA
>Ga0209585_10001002_pt1 | contig 10936 bp, 7 predicted proteins | sample NGEPerone_FD_185491 | JGI IMG/M metagenome (GOLD analysis project Ga0209585, IMG submission 185491) | Arctic peat soil microbial communities from the Barrow Environmental Observatory site, Barrow, Alaska, USA - NGEE Permafrost154B-one... | ecosystem: Environmental > Terrestrial > Soil > Wetlands... | reverse complement strand
CTGCCCTTACCTCGCTCACGCCAGGTTCCAGCGTCGGTCAGGGCTTCGACCACCTCGCGGATCGCAACCTCGACCTGATCAGGCGGTATCGCGACGACCTCGAGCGCCCGGCCTCCTCGTCGTTCCCCCATCTGAACGTCGGCTCCTGACGACTCGGTGTCCTGGCCACGTCATCACTTTGTCCATTCTGTGTGATTCGCCCTAGCTATAACGCACAACGTTTCTAAAAAGAGCTGTCGAAAACTGCCGAGGATCCCTCCCTGTCACGGTGAGAGTGTCAGACATCACAACAGGTCGGGTGCATCCGCACTGGACTGGCTACAGCGGCCCACTGGGCGCGCTCGGTGCGGAGGTATTCCCATGGCAAGAAGTCGACGTCTGTGCATCGTGGCCCCCGCCCTGGCCCTGACCATGGCTCTCGCAGCCTGCGGCGGCACAACGAGTCCGGCTGCCTCGGGCACCAGCGACAAGGCTGGCGCCCTCAAGGTGGCGGCTCTGTTCTCTGGTGCGACGACCGACGCCGATTACAACGCGCTCGGACTCCTTGCGCTCCGGCAGGCCGAGAAGGGCCAAGGCGTCAAGACGGCGTTCTCGGAGAGCGTCCAGGTGCCTGACACCGAGCGCGTGATGAAGGAGTACCTGGCCGACGGGTACAACGTGATCTGGACCCACGGTAGCCAGTTCTTCCAGGCCACCGCCAAGCTGGCCGCGCAGAATCCCAACGTCACGTTCATCGGCGAGTTCGACGACAAACCGAAGGAGGCCATGCCCAACGTCTGGGTCATCGACCGCAACTTCCATGTCGCCTTCTACCCGATCGGCATCCTGGCCGGCGCCGCGACCAAGTCGGGCAAGATCGCCTATGTTGGCGGGCTCTCGTTGCCGTTCTCCTACTCCGAGGTCCACGCCATGCGCCAGGCGCTGAAGGACAGCGGATCCTCCGCGACCATCAACCCCGTGTGGACAGGCGACTTCAACGACCCGGCCAAGGCCCAACAGATCACCAGCCAACTGCTGGATCAGGGCAACGACGTGATCGTCGGCTCCCTTAATCTCGGTATGGTCGGCGCTTTCCAGGCAGTCAAGAGCAAGCCGGCGGGCGTGGTCGTCACTGCCAAGTACACCGACAAGTCGCAGTTCGACCCGACCCACTATGCGACCTCCGCGATCTACGACTTCGCCAAGCCCTTGAATGACATCCTGGTCAAGATCGCCGCGGGAACGCGCAACGGCTACTACCCGCTCGGCTTCGACACGGGGGTGTCGATCCAGGCGCCAAAGAACGTTGACCCGGCCGTCGTGCAGAAGGTGCAGCAGGCGGTGGCCGACATCAAGTCCGGCAAGATCACCGTCGTCAAGGACCTCGCCCCGACCAAGTAGCGACGTCGAGAGGCTTGATGATGGACTCTGACCTGCGCACGCCCGGGGTGATGGCAGGCACTGGCGGTGCCGGTCACCCGGTCCTGGAGATGACCGGCATACGCAAGACGTTCGGGCCCGTTGTCGCGCTCGATGGAGTGGATTTTGCGGTGGGCGCCAGCGAGGTGCATGGCCTCATCGGAGGCAACGGTGCCGGCAAGACGACGCTGATGAACGTTCTCTACGGGCTGTACAAGCCCGACGGTGGCACCGTTCGCCTCGGCGGCAGGGAGATCGTCGTTCGCAACCCCCGTGACGCGATCAACCATGGCATCGGCATGGTCCACCAGAACTTCCTACAGGTGGACTCGTACACGGTTGCCGAGAACATCGTGCTGGGCACACCGCAGCCGTCGTTCCCTGCACTCAACCTGCGCGAGGCAGAGGCCAAGATCGCCGACCTCGCAGAGCGGTTCGGCCTGAAGGTGGAGCCGAGGATCCCCGTCCAGTATCTATCCGTGGGTATCCGCCAGAGGGTGGAGATCCTCAAGGCTCTCTACCGCGGCGCACGGATCCTGGTCCTCGACGAGCCGACCACGAACCTCACCCCGCAGGAGGTCGATTCCCTCTTCGGCTCACTGCGGGCAATCGTCGACGAGGGCATGAGCGTCGTGTTCATCACCCACAAGATTCGCGAGACCATGGCGGTCTGTGACGAGCTCACCATCATGCGCGACGGACTTCGCGTCGCGACCCTTCATCGGCGTGACACCACGACCCGCGACCTTGCCATGCTCATGGTGGGGGACGAAGAGACTGCGGAGCGCGTGGCGGCCGTGATTGGCGCCGAGTCGACCAATAGGGGGCACCAAGTCGCCGCCGGAAAGACTCAGCCGTCCGAGAAGGTGGCCCCGCGGCTGAAGGTCAGCGGTCTGAATGCGGACAATGACCACGGTGTCCGTTCGGTCCACGACCTCGACCTGGGGATCACGCGTGGTGAGGTCCTGGGTATCGCGGGCGTCGCCGGGAACGGGCAGGTGGAGCTTGCGGAGTGTCTCGCAGGGGTGCGACCCCTGTCCGGTGGCGCGGTCGAGGTCGACGGTGTAGCTCTGGCCGGCCGGCTGACAGCGCAGTGGCTTGCAGCTGGCGTGGCCTACGTTCCGGAGGACCGTCATCGTGACGGCATCCTGCCCGGAGCGAGCATCATCCAGAACCTCATCCTCGGGGCCCAGCGCAGCGCGCGCTTCAGCAAGCACGGCCTGATCGACTGGTCGGCCGCGCGCCGGCACGCCGAGGAAGCCATGTCGGCGTACTCGGTCAGGGCCTCGGGCGCCACGGCTGCGGCTGCGACCCTCTCCGGTGGCAACATCCAGCGTGTGATCCTGGCCCGGGCCTTTGCCCACCGGCCCGGTTTCCTCATCTTCCACAACCCGACCCGTGGCCTGGACATCGCCTCGACACAGTTCGTCTACGACCGGGTGCGGGAAGCGACGGCGGACGGTACGTCTGTCCTCCTGCTCTCTGAGGATCTGGACGAGCTGACGCACCTTGCCGACCGCATCCTCGTGCTCTACCGCGGGCAGGTGGTGGCAGAACGCCAGCGCGGGGCATACGACCAGTGCGAGCTGGGCCGCTTCATGGCCGGGATTGTGGAGGAATCGTGACCACGCTGACCCTCAGTCCTGGCGCAGTGCGAGCGGGGGCGAGCCGTGTGGTTCCATACGTGATCGCGGTGCTCTTCGCCTTCCTGGCCTCCGGCGTCCTGATCGCCGTGCTGGGCCACGACCCGGTCGACGCGTTCCGGGCGATCTTGACCTCGTCGTTCAAGTCCTCGTTCGGGTTCGTCGAGACCGTGCAGAAGTGGGTACCGCTGGTACTGCTGGCACTGGGCTTCACCATCCCGCTGGCGGCCGGCAAGTACAACATCGGCGGCGAGGGGCAGCTGCTCGTCGGGGCCACAGCGGCTGCGGGCGTCGGCATCGTCTTTGCGAACCTGCCCATGGTGGTCTTGCTGCCCGCGATCCTGCTGGCCGGAGTCGTCGCCGGTGCCCTCTGGGCAGGGATAGCCGCCTGGCTCATGGATCGGTTTGGGGTCAGCGAGATCCTGAGCACAGTTCTGCTGAACTTCATCAGCTTCGGCATCGTCGACTACGTCGCGAGCGAGGTCTGGAGTGACCCGGCGGCAGGGCACCCCACCACCATTCCGGTCGGTGACGGTGCACTTCTCCCGCTGATCGGGAACCCGTCGATGCACTCCGGCGTACTGCTCGCTGTTCTGGTGGCCGCGGGCACCGTCATCATGATGCGGCGCAGCGTTGCGGGTTTCGAGCTCAATGCCGTCGGAGCCAACGCGCGCGCGGCCCAGGTCCACGGCATACGGATCGGGCGGATCGTCGTCGGCGCTCTGGTCATGGGTGGCGCGCTCGGTGGCTTCGCAGGAGCCGTGGAGGTGGCAGGCATCCACGGCAAGCTGATCGAGGGCATGCAGTCCAACTACCTGCTTCTCGCGATCATCATCGGGCTGATCGCCCGGGGCAACACCCTGGCCGTGCCATTCGTTGCATTCGGAATCGCAGTGCTCGAAGTCGGTGCCAGCGCGATGCAGCGCAGCGCCGGAGTGCCCAGCGAGATGGTTCTCATCGTCGAGGCCTTGATCCTGTTCTTCCTGCTTTTGTCCGACGTCGTCGGAAGCCGTCTCAGGAGGTCCGAGCGATGAGCGAAGTTGTTCCATTCCTACAGCTCATGGTCACCGCCATGGTGCCGTTCATCCTGGCGGCGCAGGGCACGATGCTCGCCGGCCGTGCGGGGATCTTCAACGTCGCCCAGGAAGGCATGATGGTCCTTGGTGCTTCGGTCGGGTTCCTGGTTTCGCTCAAGGTCGGTGGCAACCTCGTCGGCCTCATTGCGGCGGCGCTGATAGGCGCGATCTTCGGACTTGTCCTGGGGTGGACCACCACGAAGTTCGGCCTCGACCAGTTCGTCATCAGCCTGGCCTTGTTCTTCCTGGCCACCGGTGTCGCGTCACTGCTCTACAAAGTCGTCATCGGCGTCACCCTGACCCCGCCGTTGATCGACACGCTGGCGGACTGGAAGATCCCGCTCCTGGGGGACATCCCGGTGCTCGGGCCGGTCCTTTTCAACCAGGACGGCATGGTCTACTTCGCGTTCCTGCTCTCCGGGATCCTGTACTGGCTGCTCTACCGGACCAACCTTGGCCTCAAACTGCGCTCGGTCGGTGAGAACCCGAAAGCGGCGGACAGCCTCGGCATCAACGTCGCCCGTACGCGCATCGTTACGGCGACCGTGGGTTCGGCGCTGATGGCCCTCGCGGGCGCCTACCTGCCCATGGTCTATACGGGCACATACACCGATGGCATCGTCTCGGGCCGGGGCTGGCTGGCGATCGCCCTGGCGTTCTTCGGTGGCTGGCGGCCCCAGTACATCCTTGCGGGGGCAGCCTTCTTCGCCGGGATGGAGGTCCTGGCCCTGCGAGTGCAGGTGGCTGGAGTGGCGGTGCCGCACCAGTTCGTCTCCATGTTGCCCTACGTCGCGACCCTGCTCGTGATGATGTTCGCGATGCGGTGGGCGCGGGTCCCGGGGTTCCTCGGAGGCAACTACGATCGGGAAAGCAGGACGGCTCACTAAGCCGGGGTCACTCGGTCCCGTGCCTGCGGGGTCAAGGATCTCTGCATCTATGAATAACTGCCAAAGGTCTTGGCAGTTTATGACAGCGTTTCTGGACCGAGTCTTGAGTTGAATCAGACACTCGGGGAGGTTCCGCCGGTGCCTCTCAAACCAGTTTCTCTTCCGACTTCTCTCTCGACGAGGACACCCATGACGCAGTCGCCTTTGATGCAGTTGACCGAAACGCCACTCCGGCGCATCCGGATCGGCATCGACACCGGCGGCACGTTCACGGACGTCGTCGCGTTCGACGAGGACTCCGGCGCCTTGATCTCCACCAAGACACCCTCCACCCCGGCCAACCCTGCGGACGGCTTCATCAACGGCATGCACAAGGTCCTCGACCTGCTCGGGGCCACCGGCGCGGACGTCACCGCGGTCTGCCACGGCACCACGGTGGCGACCAACCAGCTGCTCGAGGGTAAGGTCCCCGAGCTCGGCTTCATCACCACCGAGGGCTATGAGTTCATCCTGGAGATCGCCCGTCAGGCGGTGCCGGACGGATACGGCAACTCCTACTTCTGGGTCAAGCCGCCGCGCATCGTCCCGGTTGATCGGGTCAAGACGGTCGGCGGGCGGTTCGACTTCGAGGGCAAACAGGTTCGGCCCTTCGACGAAGAGGGGGCCGTCAGCGTCGCCAGGTGGTATCGCGACCAGGGGATCATGACGATCGGGGTGTGCTTCCTGCACTCGTATGCCAACCCCGAGCATGAGCTGAGGATGCGCGAGATCCTGCGGCGTGAGCACCCGGGTGTCGTGGTCTCCATCTCCAGCGATGTGCTTCGCGAGTACCGCGAGTACGAGCGCTCGATGACCACCCTGGTCGACGCGGCGGTCAAGCCGATGGTCTCCAGCTACGTGGCCAACATTCAGTCGCGTCTCAAGGAGTTCACCGGTTCGGGGCAGGCGAACCAGGGGAGCGGCAAGCAGGACAGCACCTCCATCCCGTTCTACATCATGAAGTCCAACGGTGGCGTTCTCTCGGCCGACGAGGTCGTGCACCAGCCCATCACCACGGTCCTGTCCGGGCCTGCCGCCGGTGCATTGGGCGCGGCCCTGATCTGCGGACGTGCCGGGTTCGACAAGGTGCTCACCTGCGATGGCGGCGGCACGTCGACCGACGTAAGTGTCGTCCTCGGCGGCGAGCCGACGCTCACCACCGAGGGGACGGTCGGGCCCTACCCGTCCAAGATCCCGATGATCGATGTGGTGACGGTGGGTGCCGGCGGCGGGTCCATCGCCTGGATCTCCCGTGAAGGGACCCTCAAGGTCGGCCCCAGGTCGGCCGGAGCCGACCCAGGTCCGATCTGTTATGGCACAGGGGGTTTCGAGCCCACGATCACCGACGCACACCTCATGCTCGGCCGTATTCCGCCGCACCTGTTGGGCGGGGAGATCCCGCTGGATCCTGCCGCGGCTCGCGCCGGCATAGAGGACATCGCCGGCCGGCTCCGACTCAGCCCCGATGCGTGCGCCGCCGGGATCCTGGAGATCTCGGCCTGGAACCAGGCCAACGCGCTGCGCCAGATCTCGGTCAAGCGTGGCCTGGACGTCAGGGACTTCATGCTGGCCACGTTCGGCGGCTCCGGTTCCCTGCTGGCCTGTCGACTGGTCGACATCCTCGACCTGGCCGGAGTCGTCGTGGCGCAGAACCCCGGCAACGTCTCTGCGTTCGGGCTGCTGACCGTCGATGTCAGGAACGACTACGTTCAGACCGCAGTCTGCAAACACGACCGGCTCGAATACGCCTCTGTGGAAAAGACTTTCGGCGAACTGACCGGCCGGGCCGGCGAGGCGCTCGACGCCGAGGGCTTCGCGCGCGCCGACCACCACTTCATCAGGACCGCCGACCTTCGCTACTTCGGCCAGGCCTTCGAGGTGCGGGTGAACGTCCCCGAGGGAGTGGTCGACGCCGACTTCGCGGACACGGTCGCCACCACGTTCCACGACGCGCATCGGGCGCTATACGGCTACGACTTCCGTGATGACGCCCGCCAGCAGGTCGAGTGGGTCAACCTGCGTGTCACCGGGATCGGTCCGATCGCCCGACCCGTGCTGACCGAGATTGGCACCGCCGAGGACAGCGCCAACGTCAGCGCCGAGCGCGCGCGCACCGGCACCCGTGGTGTCTGTTTCGACCCAGCCGACGGCTACGTCGACACCGGCATCTACTGGCGTCCCGACCTGCGTGCGGGAGACGAGCTCAGAGGTCCGGTGATCATTGAGGAGTACGGCTCAACAGCCCCCATCCACCCCGGCTTCACCGTCTGCGTCGACACATACGGCAACCTCGTGATCACCAAGGAGAGTGCGAAGTGACCACCGAGACCGCAATCGCCGCGAACGCTGTCGACCCCATCACTGTCGAGATCATCCAGGGCACGTTGGCCAGCGTCGAGATGGAGGTCGAGACGGCCATCGCGCGAACATCCCGATCGCCCATGATCCGCGACGCGCACGACTTCCGTGCGGGCATCCACGACCGTCGGCTGCGCAAGCTGACCGGTCGGTCATACAGCGCCTTGGTCCACCCCATCGTGCGTGACTATCCGCTGGACACCATGCATGACGGCGACGTCTTCTTCCACAACGACGTCTATGCGTCCGAGGGAGGCATCGGCCATCTGCCGGACCTTTGCGTGACCGTTCCGGTGTTCCATGAGGGCGTCGTCGTGGCGTTCGTCCAGGCGTTCGGCCACCATGACGACATCGGTGGCGCGTGCCCCGGCTCGATGCCCTCCAGTGCCACCAGCGTCTACGAAGAGGGGCTCATGGTGCCCCCAATTCGCTTGTGGGACAAGGGAGTTCCCAACGAGGCCGCGCTCAAGATCATGACCCGCAACTCCCGTATGCCGGAGTCGCTCGCCGCCGATCTCGACGCCGAGTGTTCCGCGTGCCTCATGGGCGCAGCCCGCCTCTCGGACGTGTTCATGCGCTACGGCCGCGACACGGTGGAGGCCGCGTTCGACGCCATCCTGGACAAGACCACCGAGACCTACCGCCGCGAGATCCTGTCCAAGATCCCGGACGGCGAGTACGTCTGGGAGGACTACGCGGAGCACGACGGCGTCGACGAGCCCAGGCTGCACACCCAACGAATCACATTGACCAAGACCAGTACTGGTGGTCCGGGGGATGGTCCGGGCGGCGGCCCCAAGCTGATCATCGACTTCACCGGCACCGCCCCGCAGGCCAAGGGCCCGATCAACCACTGTGGCGACTATGCCGACGGCAACTTCCTCAAGAAGTGGCTCGCCCCGATCCTGCGCAACCTGGCCGACACCCCCGAGCGGATGGCCGAGCTCGACGTCAACGAGGGCGTCGTGCCGCTGATCGAGATGAGGTTCCCGGAGAAGGGCACCTTGCTCACCCCGATCTTCCCGGCCCCGACCAACGCCCGCACGTTCGTGATCCTGCGGCTGCTCGGAGTTCTGGCCGGCGTGATCGCCAAGGCCGTGGACGGCAAGATGCCGGCTGACCAGGAGACGATCCGCTACACCGGGGTCTACGGCCAGGACCGGGACGGCAACGACTACCTCATGCGCGAGGTCCTCGGCGGTGGCTCGGGCGGGCGGTACTACGCCGACGGTGAGGACACGATCCATGTCGTGCCCGACTCGCGGAACCTGCCGACCGAGTTCACCGAGAGCCGATTCCCGTTCCTCGTCGAACGTCTCGGCCTCTGCGTCGACTCCGGCGGGCCCGGTCGCTACCGCGGCGGCCTCGGCTACGAGAAGCACCTGCGGATGCTCAAGGACGCCAACTTCATGTCCATCGCGGATCGTTCGATCCTGGCCTGCTGGGGAGTCAAGGGTGGCAAGGCCGGACGGTCCTTCCAGGTGACCATCGACGTCGGCGGGCCGAACGAGCGTGAGGTCGACGCCCTCGCCGACAAGGAGCCAGTGATCGCCGGCGAGGTGATCAGGATCCGCACCACCGGAGGCGGCGGTTGGGGTGACCCGCTCGAACGACCGTATGACGAGGTCGAGCGCGACCTGGGCTGGGGCAAGGTCTCCTTCGACGGGGCCAAGGCCGGTTACGGGGTCGTGGCGGCCGGCACCAACGAGGCGGTCGTGATCGATACGGAAGCCTCCGAAGAACTACGAAAGTCGTTGCGCTTGAAGCGTTCCGGCCAGGAGCCGTTCTTCGACCGCGGCCCGGGCTACGCCGAGCTGTCCGGCGGAGCAACCTCGGCCGCCGTGGACTGGCTGTGACCGCACCCACGACGCCGGTCGGACCGGTCGGACAGCCCGGACCGCTGCACGACATCGTCGTCATCGACCTGTCCCGAGCCCTTGCCGGCCCCCATGCCGGCATGATGCTGGGTGACATGGGCGCTCGCGTCATCAAGGTCGAGAGCCCCGACACCGGCGACGACACCCGCGGGTGGGGGCCCCCGTTCGTCGGTCCCGAGGACGACCCGATCTCGACATACTTCCTGTCCTGCAACCGAAACAAGGAGTCGATCACCCTCGATCTGAAGAGTGAGGACGGGGTGGCCACCCTGACCCGGCTGGCCACCCACGCTGACGTGCTGGTCGAGAACTTCCGGCCCGGTGTCATGGACCGGCTCGGGTTTTCGGCCAAGCGGCTGCACGAGCTCAACCCCCGTCTGGTGATCCTGTCGATCAGCGGCTTCGGCCACGACGGACCAGAAGGCGGCAGGGCCGGCTATGACCAGATCGCCCAGGGCGAGGCCGGTCTGATGTCCCTGACCGGGCCGGACGAGGAGCACCCCACCCGCGTCGGGGTCCCGATCGGTGACCTGCTCGCGGGGATGTACGGCGCATACGGTGCCGTCGCCGCCCTGCACGAACGCAACACGACCGGCGTCGGAAGAGTAGTGCGCACAAGCCTTCTGGCCGCGATCGTCGGGGTTCACGCCTTCCAGGGCACGCGCTACACGGTCGCGGGCGAGGTGCCCCACCCGGAGGGCAACCACCATCCGTCGATCGTCCCGTACGGCCTTTTCAGCTGCGCCGATGGGACGCTGCAGATCGCCATCGGCAGCGACGGGCTCTGGCAGAGGTTCGCCCTCGAGTTCGGGCTCGATCCCAAGACGGAAGGCTTCGCGACCAACTCCGAGCGTGTCGGCAACCGCAAGGCCGTCGTTGCCGCGATCAACGCCTTGTTCGCCGGCCAGGCCTTGGCCGATCTGCTCCCGCGGCTGGATGCCATCGGCATACCGGCAGGTGAGGTTCGCACGCTGGACCGCGTGTACGAATGGGAGCAGACCCGGTCGCAGGGGCTGGTCATCACCGTCGACCACCCCGTGCTCGGCACCATCGAGCTGCCCGGGCCGCCCCTCCGGTTCGACGACCTCACCTATGCGGGTGGGCGTTCCGAGCACCTGCCGCCACCTGGCTTGGGCGCGCACAGCGAGAGTGTCCGAGGCTGGCTCGACGAGTGCGATCGCGTGGGCTCGGCAAAGGACGCAGCGGGGGAGCGGGAATGACACGGGTGGAACGTCTGGGCGCTCGCGACCTGTTGGACGCGGTGCTGGATCCGGACAGCTGGCAGAGCTGGGACACCACTCCGCAACAGGTTGCTGCTCCAGGGAGTCCGTATGCGCAGGAGCTTGTTGCGGCCGAGGCCAAGGCCGGCACCGACGAGTCGCTCATCACCGGGCAAGGAACCTTGCAGGGGCGTCCGGTGGCCCTCGTGGTCAGCGAGTTCCGATTCCTGGCAGGGTCGATCGGTCACGCTGCAGCCGAGCGACTGGTGCTGGCGGTCGAACGGGCGACCCGCGACGGGCTGCCGTTGATCGGTGCCCCCGCGTCCGGCGGCACCCGCATGCAGGAAGGCACCAACGCCTTCGTCGGCATGGTCAAGATCTCCGCGGCCGTCACTGCTCACAAGAACGCCGGCCTTCCGTATCTCGTCTATCTGCGCC
>Ga0209585_10001001_pt1 | contig 10939 bp, 9 predicted proteins | sample NGEPerone_FD_185491 | JGI IMG/M metagenome (GOLD analysis project Ga0209585, IMG submission 185491) | Arctic peat soil microbial communities from the Barrow Environmental Observatory site, Barrow, Alaska, USA - NGEE Permafrost154B-one... | ecosystem: Environmental > Terrestrial > Soil > Wetlands... | reverse complement strand
TGCGTCCTCGACCCGCTTCTCCTGGAATGACGATCAACGTCGAAACCGATCACCCCCATGGGGTGGCACACGTCGCACTGTTCACTTGTCAACACCGACCTGACGGTCAGTCTTATCTCAGCCTATCCGTCCAACCCGGTGGCCTGCGAATTCATTCCGGAATGAACTAAGCAAGCGCTCCGTTACCCGACTGGCGCCTTCCGACACGGACCGTGCCACACGACGACCCCAAGGACGGCCCTGATGACGACTAGCAACGAATGGCAGCTCACCCGTCGTCCCGAGGGAGTCCCCGTCGACGAGGACTTCGCCCTCGTCGAGGTCGAGCTCCCGGCACCATCCACCGGAGAGATCCTGGTCCGCAACACCTTCCTGTCGGTCGACCCCTACATGCGTGGCCGGATGAGCGACGCGAAGTCCTACGTCCCACCGTTCCAGCTCGATCAGCCGATGGACGGCGCCGCGGTCGGAACCGTCCAACAGGTGGGAACGGACACCGTGGACAGCAACGGCGCCCCGATTGCCGTCGGCGACACGGTGGCACACGCGCTGGGCTGGCGCACAGTCTCTCTGGTTCCGGCCAGGTCCACCCGCGTCCTGGACACCAGCCTTGCGCCGGCCCAGGCCTACCTCGGCGTTCTCGGTATGACGGGCCTGACCGCATACGCCGGTCTGCTCCGAATCGGTGAGCTCGCCGAAGGCGATCGCGTCTTCGTCTCTGCCGCAGCCGGAGCTGTCGGCTCGCTGGTGGGCCAGCTTGCCCGCCTCAAGGGTGCATCTTTCGTCGTCGGCAGCGCCGGAGGTCCCGAGAAGACCTCCTGGCTCCTGAACGAGGCCGGATTCGACTCGGCCGTCGACTACAAGGCCACACCGATCCGCAGGGGCCTTGCCGAGGCGGCGCCCGAGGGCATTGATGTCTATTTCGACAATGTCGGAGGCGACCATCTCGAAGCCGCCATCACGGCGCTACGCCCACGTGGTCGCGTCGCGATCTGCGGGATGATCTCGGTCTACAACAACACCGAGCCGGCCCCCGGTCCCCGAAACATGCCGCTCATCATCGGCAAGCGTCTGACCCTGCGGGGCTTCATCGTCTCCGACCACGCGGATCTTCGTCCACAGTTCGAGGCCGAGGTCGGGCAATGGCTGACCGACGGCAAGATCGTCTGGCGCGAGACCCTCGTTGATGGAATCGACAATGCTGTCAACGGCTTCCGAGATCTGATGGCTGGCGCCAACACCGGCAAGATGCTTATCCGCCTCTGATCTCGGCGAGCACGGTAACGACCGGCCGCGCACCCGACCACCCGTGATACGCGGTGGTCGGGTGTGCGTACCCCCGTGCCTTGTGTCCGCATGACAAGACTCGGGTTTCGCGCAATGGTCGCCTGCTTAGGCTGAAGGTGACCTGACCTCAGACGTCCAGCCCCCACCGGAGGCGCCGTGTTCCGCAAAGTACTCGTAGCCAACCGCGGTGAAATCGCCGTCCGCGCCTTCCGAGCGGCGACCGAGCTGGGTGCCCAGACCGTTGCCGTCTTTCCCCACGAAGATCGCAAGAGCGAACACGTGCTGAAGGCTGACGAGGCCTACGAGATCGGCGCAGCCGGACATCCTGTCCGCAACTACCTCGACGCCGCGGAGATCACCCGGGTTGCAATCGAGGCCGGAGCGGACGCCATCTACCCGGGCTACGGCTTCCTGTCCGAGAACCCCCTCTTGGCTGAGGCATGCGACGCCGCAGGCATTACCTTCGTCGGCCCGCCAGGAGACGTCCTGCACCTGACCGGCAACAAGACGCGCGCCATCGCAGCAGCCAAGGCCGCCGGACTGCCGACGCTGCGTGGCAGCGAGCCCAGCGATGACGTCGCCACCGTGCTCGCGTCCGCCGAGGCGGTCGGCTTCCCGATCTTCGTCAAGGCCGTGGCCGGGGGCGGTGGGCGCGGCATGCGCCGGGTCGAACGCCGCGAAAACCTCGAGGAGGCGCTACGTGCTGCGATGCGCGAGGCCCAGTCCGCCTTTGGCGACGCGACCGTGTTCCTGGAAGAGGCCGTGATTGACCCACGGCACATCGAGGTGCAGATCCTGGCGGACAAGGCAGGCAATGTCATCCATCTGTACGAGAGAGACTGCTCCGTCCAACGACGGCATCAGAAGGTCGTCGAAATCGCCCCGGCACCCAACCTTGACGCGTCCCTGCGTGATCAGATGTGCGCACACGCCGTGATGTTCGCCCGGGCCATCGGCTATGTCAATGCCGGAACCGTCGAGTTCCTGCTGTCTCCTGATGGCCGCTACGTCTTCATCGAGATGAACCCTCGTATCCAGGTCGAGCACACCATCACCGAGGAGGTCACCGACGTCGACCTCGTCACGGCACAGCTCCGGATCGCGTCCGGCGCGACACTGCCCGAGCTCGGACTGACCCAGGACAAGGTTCAGCTGCGCGGAGCCGCCATCCAATGCCGGATCACCACGGAGGACCCGACCAACGGCTTCCGTCCCGATACCGGACGGATCACCGTGTACCGCTCGGCGGGCGGCGCCGGGGTGCGACTTGACGGGGGCACGGTCTTCGTCGGTGCCGAGATCGGCGCCCATTTTGACTCGATGCTGGTCAAGGTGACCTGTCGCGGCACTGACTTCGCCACTGCGATCCGGCGCTCCCGTCGAGTGCTCGCCGAGTTCCGGATTCGTGGCGTCGCCACCAACATCCCATTCCTGCAGTCCCTGCTCGACGAGCCCGACTTCGTCACAGGTCGCCTGTCGACGTCGTTCATCGACGAACATCCCGGTCTACTCACCTCGCGTATCCCCGCCGATCGCGCCACCAAGCTGTTGACATATCTGGCAGAGGTGACGGTCAACAAGCCCTACGGGCCACGACTAGCGACGACCTCTCCTCACAGCCGACTGCCAACGGTCGACCTCGAGAAACCCCCGACACCGGGTGCACGGGATCTGTTGCTACGCGTCGGTCCCGAACAGTGGGCCCGCGACCTGCGCGCTCAGAAGACCGTCGGCGTCACGGACACGACGTTCCGCGACGCCCACCAGTCGCTGCTTGCCACCCGAGTTCGCACCCGTGACCTCATTCACGTCGCGGGCCACGTAGCTCGGCTGACGCCGCAGCTGCTGAGCGTCGAAGCCTGGGGCGGTGCCACATATGACGTCGCGCTGCGCTTCCTGTCCGAGGACCCCTGGGAGCGGCTGGCGCTGCTGCGGGGCGCCATGCCCAACCTGCCGTTGCAGATGCTCCTGCGCGGCCGAAACACTGTCGGCTACACGCCGTACCCGAGCGCCGTGACGGACGCGTTCGTCACGGAGGCGGCGAGCACAGGGGTAGACATCTTCCGCATCTTCGACGCTCTTAATGACGTCGACCAGATGCGCCCGGCGATCCAGGCGGTGCAAGCCACCGGCACGGCCGTAGCAGAGGTGGCCCTCTGCTACACCGGCAACCTGCAGGACCCCGGCGAGACGCTCTACACCCTGGACTACTACCTCAAGCTCGCCGAGCGCATCGTCGATGCCGGCGCTCATGTCCTTGCGATCAAGGACATGGCCGGACTCTTACGGGCGCCGGCGGCCGCAACTCTGGTGCTTGCACTCCGGAGTCGTTTCGACCTGCCGGTGCACCTCCACACCCACGACACCGCAGGCGGCCAGCTCGCGACCCTGCTGTCTGCCATCAACGCCGGCGTCGACGCGGTCGACGTGGCCAGCGCGCCAATGTCCGGAACGACCAGCCAGCCATCGATGTCGGCGCTCATCGCCGCGACCGACGGCACGGACCGCGAGACCGGTCTGGGCCTTCAGGAGGTGTGTGGCCTCGAGCCATACTGGGAGGGCGTGCGTAAGTTGTACGCACCCTTCGAGTCCGGGCTCACCTCCCCCACCGGCCGGGTCTACACCCACGAGATCCCCGGAGGTCAGCTCTCCAACCTGCGCCAGCAGGCAATCACGCTGGGCCTTGGCGACAAGTTCGAGTCGATCGAGGACATGTACGCCGCAGCCAACAAGATCCTGGGAAACATCGTGAAGGTGACGCCGAGCTCCAAGGCGGTCGGTGACCTGGCGCTGGCTCTGGTGGGCGCCAATGCCGATCCGGCTGACTTCGAGGCGAATCCAACCAGACACGACATCCCGGACTCAGTCATCGGGTTCCTCAACGGAGAGCTCGGCGACCCGCCCGGTGGGTGGCCGGAACCGTTCCGTTCCAAGGCGCTTCGGGGCCGCAAGGCCCGCCCGCGGGTCAGCGAGCTCAGCACCGAGGACACGGCAGCCTTGGCGGCGGACCCGCGTAACACGTTGAACCACTTGCTGTTCCCCGGGCCGAGCAAGGAGTACGCCAGCTCCCGGGAGACGTACTCCGACCTGTCGGTGCTCAGCACGAGCGACTTCCTGCACGGCCTGGAGGTGGGCACCGAGCACGAGGTCATCCTTGAGCCCGGCAAGCGTCTTCTCCTGGGCGTGCAGTCCGTCAGCGACCCTGATGAGCGCGGCCTGCGCACCGTGATGTGTACCGTCAATGGTCAGCTGCGCCCGGTGCAGGTCCGCGACGAGTCGATCGCGGTCGACGTGCGGCAGGTCGAAAGAGCCGACGCCTCACAGCCCGGCCAGGTTGCCGCACCGTTCGCCGGTGTCGTCTCGCTCGCGGTCGAGGTCGGCCAGGAGGTCAAGGTCGGAAGTACCGTCGCCACGATCGAGGCCATGAAGATGGAGGCCGCAATCACCAGCCCGATCGGCGGCACGGTCCAGCGCCTGGCGATCGGCGCACAACAGCAGGTCGAAGGCGGAGACCTCCTGATCATCGTCGCCTGACGTGGGCTCCGTCACCTCTGCCGTCGGGCCGAGACCGCCCGCTGAGCCTCGCGCTCATCCTGCTGTGCGCGCAGCGTCTGCCTTTTGTCATAGGTGCGCTTGCCTTTGGCAAGAGCGATCTCGACCTTTGCATAACCATCCTTGAAGTACATCGACAACGGCACGATGGTGTAACCGCTCTCCTTGTCCTTCTGGATGAGCTTGGCGATCTCCGCCTTGTGCAGGAGCAGCTTGCGCCGACGGCGAGGTGTGTGGTTGTTCCAGGTGGCCTCGGTGTACTCAGGGATGTGGACGCCCTCGAGCCAGATCTCTGCATCGCGCACCGTCGCGAAACCGTCAACCAGCGAGGCTCTGCCGGCGCGCAGCGCCTTGACCTCGGTGCCACTCAAGACCATGCCAGCCTCAAAAGTGTCCTCAATGAGGTAGTCGTGATAGGCCTTGCGGTTTCGCGCAACGACCTTCAGACCCTTCTCCTTGGCCACGGTCGTCATCCCTTTCGTCAAGTCATGTATGCGCCGCACGCGTGATCCAGCCGTCGTCGCCTCTCAGGCGATGATCAGAGGATGGTGTGCGACTGAGGACCCAACGTTACCTGCTTGTCATAACCAGAGGCGCGGGTTGACCGGGGTGCCGTCCTCACGGGTCTCGAAGTGAAGATGACAGCCGGTCGAGAACCCGGTCGTGCCGGAGTAGGCCACAATCTGTCCCCGGGCCACGTGCCCCGCGGTGACGACGAACCTCGTCAGGTGGTTATAGGTCGTCGTCAGGTCGACACCGCGCTGGAGACCATGGTCAATGATCAGCCGGTTGCCGTAGCCGCCCGACAGCGACTCCGGCGTCGCCATGATGACGTCGCCGGCCGCCGCGGCGTAGACCGGCGAGCCACAGTTGGCGGCGAAGTCGATACCGGGGTGATAGCCCAAGGGGTCAGAGCGCGGCCGGAACTCCTGTGACACAGGGGCGCTGAGCGGATAGCTCAGGAATCCGCCGCTATTGCCCTGCGGACTCTGGGGGGCCGGCCCGTAGGCTCCGCCGGCCGCAGCTGTACGAGCAGCAGCCTCGCGGGCCGCCAAGGCTCGAGCCGCCAGCACTCTCGTCAGGGAGTCCGACTCTGCCTGCATCTTGGTGAGGTTCGTTATCTCTGTGGCCTTCTTGGCGGCCAACGTTGCCTCATTCTCGGTCTGGGTGGCGTACAACAGATCGAGCCTGGTCTTGGCGGCCGCCGCGGTCTGGCGGGCTGCCCTGGCCCTGGCCAGGGCAGCCTCGGCTTCGACCTTCAGCGCCGCCACCCGCCGGCCTACGGCCAGGAGATGAGACTGGCCGGCCAGGCCTTGGGCCCGCATGGTGTCCAACCCACGCAACGTCGTACGACGGACCTGCATCACGATGTCCATCGTGATGATGCGGTCGGTGAGGTCCTCGGGGCTGGTGGCCTCAAGCGCGATTGACAGGCCAGTGACCCCGCCCTGCTGATAGTCGTTGCGGACCAGGTTGCCCAGCATGTCCCGAACCGCCTGGCTGTCACGGGCATTCTGCTTGAGAGCATCCGTGGCCTTGGCCGCGTTCGCCTCAGCGACAGCAAGGGCCGTTGCCATGGTCTGGTTGTCGCTGTCGGCCACAACCTGTGCGGCGTCGGCGGCAGTCAGCGCCTGCCGCGCGCCGGGCAGCTGTGCCTGGGTGAGTTGCAGCTCCACCAAGGCTTTGGCCTGGTCCTTGGAGGTGCCCTCGATCGCGGTGCTCAGCCGAGCGATGTTGGCATCGAGCTTCTTCTTGTCACCTGCGGTGTCGGCCGAGCTGACTGGCACCACTCCCACGCTGAGCGCAGCGACGATAGCCACGCAAAGGCTCACCGTCCGCGCCCGTGTGTGATGGCGGAAAGGTCGTGGCGCAGTCAGGAATTGCTTCACCTTTTCATTGTTACCACAGCCAAATCGGCCACCGCAGAACATCCGGCATGTAACCAAAGGTGTGTCTGAATGTACTAGGTGTCACAGCCTCTAGACGTTGTCTAGACTAGACCCGCAGATAGCGACGCAGCGTGAGCCAGGCGGTCAGGATGGCCAGTCCGGCAGCAGCCCCCACGAGCCAGGGCGTCACCGTCCACAGGTCCGCAGTCGTGATGAAGTTGATCGGCAGTTTCTTGCCCAGATAGCCGATGCCATATCGCACCATCGCCCACAGGACGCCGATCGCCAAAGCCGAGCCGACGACTGTCGCGATCAGGGTCTCGAGGATGAACGGCAGCTGGATGTTGAACGCGGAAGCCCCGACCAGGCGCATGATGCCCGTCTCACGACGGCGACCGAATGCCGTCTGACGGATAGTCGTGGCGACAAGCAGTGCCGAGCACAGCACCATCAACCCGGCCAGGCCCAGCGCCCCGAAGGACAGACCCCTCAGCACGTTGAACAGCGGGTCGAGGATCCGACGCTGGTCCTGGACGTCACCTACCCCCGGCGCGCCGACGAACGCACTGGTGATGACGTCGTACTTGGTCGGGTCCGACAGCTGCACCCTGAAGCTCTCAGGCATCTGGGCCGGCGTGATCTCACGATAGGTCAAGCTGTCCTTGGACTGCGACTTGAGCCGGTCGTATGCCTGTTGCTGTGACTCTGGGAAGACGTTCTTGACCAACGGCTTCATCGCGTCAAGCTGGCTGCGAATCTGGGTGCGCTGGGAGTCGGTTACCGCACCCGTGATGCAGTTGGGCAGGTCTGACTTGGCGGTGCACAGAAAGATCGAGACCTGGACGCGGTCATACCAGTAGTCCTTCATCGTGTCGACCTGCCGCTGGGCCAGCACCCCGAGCCCGAGAAACAGCACGGACACCATCGTGACGAGCGCGACCGAGATGGACATCGACAGGTTCCGGCGCAGAGCGACCCAGATCTCACTGAGGATGAATTGCAGGCGCATGGCTCTCCTCCCGTCCCTTCGTCGGCTACAGCATGACGTGTCGTGGCTAGAGCTGCCCCCCGTACACGCCTCTCATCTGGTCGCGGACCAGCGCGCCGTCGTCGAGCTCGACAACCCGCTTGCGCAGCTGATCGACGATGCCGTTGTCATGGGTGGCCATCACGATCGTTGTGCCGGTGCGGTTGATCCGGTCCAGCAGGCGCACGATCTCCAGACTGATGGTGGGGTCGAGGTTGCCCGTCGGCTCGTCCGCCAGCAGAATCGGGGGCTTGTTGACGAAGGCACGGGCTATCGCCACGCGTTGCTGCTCACCTCCGGAAAGCTGGTGCGGAAGACGCCTCTCCTTGCCCGCCAGCCCGACCATCTCAAGGGTCTCCGGCACGACCGCCTTGATGCTCTGGCGCGACTTGCCCAGCACCTGGAGGGCAAAGGCAACGTTCTGGAAGACGTCCTTGTTGGGCAGCAGCCGGAAGTCCTGGAAGACGCAGCCGATCTCGCGCCGCAGTGCCGGCACCTTGCGTCTGGGCAGTTGCGACAGCTCGCGGCCAGCCACAAGCACGTTGCCGGAGGTGGCTGACTCCTCGCACAGGATCAGGCGCAGCAGGGTGGACTTGCCCGAACCGGACTGACCCACCACGAACACGAACTCGCCCCGTTCGATCTCGAGGGAAATCCCATCCAGCGCCGGTTCACTGGAGCGCTGATAGGTCTTGGTGACGTTCTCGAAGCGAATCATGCGTGCCGTGCGCCTCTGCATCTTGGGGACAGGACACCCGCCAAGCGGGACTGCCTGCGGCCCCAGAACCTGCGCCGCAGCTGCACTGCCAGCCTACGACGGGTCGGCAGACATCCGGGACAATGCGCGACAACGGCGTTGCGGCCCTACGCCTCGTCGCGTTCGGCGCTGCGTTTCCAACGGATCCCAGCCTCGATGAAGCCGTCGATGTCACCGTCGAACACTCCGCTGGTGTTGCCGACCTCGTACTCGGTGCGTAGGTCCTTGACCATCTGGTAGGGGTTCAGCACGTAAGAGCGCATCTGGTCGCCCCAGCTCGCCTTGACGTCTCCGGCCATGGCCTTCTTCTGTGCGTGTTCCTCGGCCTGACGCTGCAGCAACAGCCGGGACTTCAGGACTCGCAGGGCCGCGGCCCGGTTCTGGATCTGGGACTTCTCGTTCTGCATCGAGACGACGATGCCGGTGGGAAGGTGCGTCATGCGGACGGCGGAGTCCGTGGTGTTGACCGACTGGCCACCGGGGCCGCTGGAGCGGAATACATCGACTTTGATCTCGTTGTCCGGGATCTCGATGCTGTCCGTCGGCTCGATCAGCGGGATGACCTCGACCGCAGCGAACGAGGTCTGTCGGCGACCCTGGTTGTCAAAGGGAGAGATTCGCACAAGGCGATGGGTGCCAGCCTCAACGGCGAGGTTGCCATACGCGTAGGGGACCTTTACCTCGAAGGTGGCCGACTTCAGGCCAGCCTCCTCGGCATAGGAGGTGTCGAGCACAGCGACCGGGTAACCGTGCCGCTCCGCCCACCGCAGGTACATCCGCATGAGCATCTCGGCGAAGTCGGCTGCGTCCACCCCGCCGGCGCCCGACCGGATCGTGATCACGGCCTCGCGCTTGTCCCACTCACCGTTGAGCAGAGTCCGGACCTCGAGCTCGCCAACGGCCTTCTTCAGGCTGGCCAGCTCGGTCTCGGCCTCTGTCATGGTGTCGGCGTCGGCCTCTTCGGTGCCCAGCTGGACCATGAGCTCGAGGTCGTCGATGCGGTTGTCCATCCCGGTGATCCGCTCGAGCTCGGAGTTGGCGCGCGACAGGCGGCTGGTCACCTCCTGGGCGGTCTCTGGGTCATCCCACAGGTCGGGCGCCCCAGACTGCTCCTCGAGCTCCGTGATCTTGGTGCGCAGGGAGTCCAGATCGGTCACCTGCCGCACTGACTCCATGGTCGCGCGCAGGTCCTTCAGCTCCAGTGCAAAGTCAACAGCCATCAGCATTGAGACTACGCGACCCCTGGCGCAGTCCAGACCGAGCACGTGACTCGACGGTGATCTGTACCGAGCCGCAGAAGGCTGACAAGACCGAGGCCGCGATAGGGATGTCAACCGTGCCTCGCATCAGGATGACCGCCGGCGATGATCGAGACAGTGGCGGGATCCGCTCCAACAACCCCTTCTGGAGTACCGATGAGCCAGCCGACCCTAGATCCAGAGGTAGTCGCCAGCGGCCCGCTACGGGAACTGTTCGCGCGGGGCCGGAAACAGTGACCCACGACCGGTCAGGGCGGGTTCTCGTGCTCGTTGCGCCACCACGAAACCCGGCTCAGGGTTGCGCCGCGATCCTGCCCTCTTGTACGACTGCCCCGATGCCGACGACCGCGCTGCCAAGAATCAGCACGCCGACCAGCCCTCTGTCAGCCTGGACCATTGCCCACCCTACGGGCAGGAGCATCACGAACCAGACGACCGCGGCTGTTCGTGGCCAGCTCAGGCCCCGCCACAACCCCCGGGCCACGAAGCCAAGGCCGACCGCGAAGAGAACCGTGAACAGACTGAACATCAGATGACTAGTGACACTCAAGCTTGCGCGATCGGACGCCACAAGGAGGAAGAACACTGCCAAACCCGCGCATCCGAGAGCCTGCAGCCCGATCGTCGCTGCAGCGACGAGGCCCGGCAACCCAGCTTGGTGTGGGGGGTTTGGCACGGGGATGATCGACGCCGACGGGCTCACAGCAGCTCAGACTATCTGCCCCCAACGGGTCAAAAGACCCACCGACTCTTGACGTATGTGACAAACTTGTCAAGATGTACGCCCCAGATCGTCGGAATCACTAGTCAGACCGTGGTCGGATCTGTGAGGATTGGAACATTGGGCCCTGCCAGATCGTTCTAGTCCATGCTCGTTCCGCTGTTCGCAGTTCGAACGCGCGCCGACGACCGTAAGTGAGTATGATTCTCATGCTTAGGCGGTATGTCAGAACTCCACATGACCACAACGAACCTGAAACAACCCCAGCGTCACCGACACCGATGCGCTGCCGAACTGACTCGCACCATGCTGATCCCCCCAAACCACTGATTCAAGGGAGTCCATTCTGATGACCTGGCGCAACCGCGCTGCCTGCCTGGACGAGGACCCCGAGCTGTTCTTCCCGATTGGGAACACCGGCCCCGCGCTTCTCCAGATAGAAGAAGC
>Ga0209585_10000999_pt1 | contig 10945 bp, 9 predicted proteins | sample NGEPerone_FD_185491 | JGI IMG/M metagenome (GOLD analysis project Ga0209585, IMG submission 185491) | Arctic peat soil microbial communities from the Barrow Environmental Observatory site, Barrow, Alaska, USA - NGEE Permafrost154B-one... | ecosystem: Environmental > Terrestrial > Soil > Wetlands... | reverse complement strand
AGGTTCACCGCGGCGAAAGCTCATCGCATGGGTCTTCATCCCGCGGTCGACCTCGACATCCAGGCGTGAGGACAACGCGTTGACAACCGAAGCGCCCACGCCGTGCAGACCACCAGAGGCGGTGTAGGAGCCGCCACCGAACTTGCCACCGGCATGCAGCTTGGTGAACACCACCTCAACACCCGACAGACCGGTACGTGGCTCCATGTCAACCGGAATGCCTCGCCCGTTGTCGCAGACCTCGACCGATCCGTCCTCCATCAACACCACGTCGATGCGGTCACACACCCCCGCCAGGGCCTCGTCAACGGAGTTGTCAATGATCTCCCACATGCAGTGCATGAGCCCGCGCGCGTCGGTCGAGCCGATGTACATGGCCGGACGCTTGCGGACCGCCTCCAGGCCTTCGAGGACCTGCAGGTGCCGAGCCATGTAGTTTGGCGAACCAGTGTCAAAGGCGCTCGTGTCTTGTGCGCCAGGGCCAGAGGCGCCGCCAGTCCTGGCGGTCTTGCTCGTTCGGGTGGCGATGGCCACGGACATCCTTTCGGTGCGACGGAAGCGCCGGCCGAGGCCGACCCTAGAACTCTCTTGCAGGCTATCTCCCCGCACCGACGAGCACGTGACAGGCACGCGGAAACACACGGCGTACAGGCCAGCCGGGCATTGCGCGGAGAGTGAAAAACCCCATGATCTTGTCCACATCCGGCCAGAATGGACATCGGGAAGCAATCTTCGTGTTTGACTGTTAGTACCGGCGAATGGGTCTGCCCACAACGCAAACCACTCGGCAAGCGTCTTGGAAGTATCAGCAGCTGATGAAGGACCAGAACGGATACCGACGAGATCGCGACACCAGGTGGGACCGCCAACGGCGCCCACTGCGACGAAAAGGATGGCTGACGTGACAACTGCACTGGCACCGACTCTGACCGCGGCTGACCGCTGCGACCGCTGTGGCGCCCGGGCATACGTGCGCGCCCGCTTCTGCTCAGGTGGCGAGCTGCTGTTCTGCGCACACCACGGCCGCGAGCACCTGCCCAAGCTGCAGGATCTGTCGACGGATATCCAGGACGAGACCGATCTGCTGACGCGCACCCCGATCGGCGTCGACGTGGACGCACACTAGAACATGGCACGTTTGAACATGACAATCTGGAACGTGTCGACCGTCTGACTTCCGTGGACTGGCTCAATATCGTCGTATGCCTGATCATGCTTGTCGGGCTCATCGGTATCGTCGTCCCCCTGCTGCCCGGACTCCCGTTGGTCTGGGCCGCTGTCCTGGTCTGGGCTTCCGAGGCGCAGACCCCGACCGGCTGGGTAGTCCTCGGTATTGCCACGGCCCTGGCGCTGACGGGTTCCCTGCTGCAGTACCTCCTACCTGGTCGACGCATGGCCAAAGCCGGTGTCACGACGTCCAGCACCGTGGTCGGGGCAGCGCTGGGGGTCGTAGGGTTCTTCGTGATCCCCGTCCTCGGCGCGTTCCTGGGCTTCGTGCTCGGGGTCTACCTGGCCGAGCGAATCAAGCTGGGCAACCATGCCAACGCCTGGCCGTCCACCAAGCACGCGCTCAAGGCCATTGGGCTGAGCATGGGCATCGAACTGTTGACCGGTCTCGCAATAGCCACCACTTGGGTGATCGGTGTGATGACGACCACCTGACCATCTGCCGATCGGATCCCGATGTCCGCCGATCGAGTCCTGAGCGCCCGCTGCGTTACTGCCCGTCGTCGCGACGGCGGTCCCAACGCTCTTCAAGACGATGCAGGAACGTCTGTTTGGTTGCCTTAGATCCCTTGCTCCTACCCGCCTTGCCCAAGCGACCCGCCGGCTCAGGTGTGCGCACCGACCCGTCCTCGGTGACCGCACCCAACGTGGCCTTGGGCACCTTAGGCGGGGTGATCGCGTAGGCCACGCCGCCCACCATCAGTGCAAAGCCGATGGCGCCCCACCAGATGGACTCCGCGGCCACGCCCAGCACGACGAGCCCGAGACCGACGACGACGCAGACGGCGCCAATAGCGAGGCCCCGGCGAAGGCGGGCACGCGCAACAGAGCCCTCCATCTGCGAGGCAAACTTCGGATCCTCGGCAGACAACGCTTGTTCCATCTGCTCCAGCAGATGTTGCTCGTGCTCTGAAAGCGGCACCTTCGACCTCCCGTGGGCGGCTTTACTGTTGACAACAACGCCCCACGGTGCCGATTTGTTGCCAGAAACCGGCATTGCGTGGTGCTCAAGTCAAACTTTCTCACCGACTACCCTGTTCAGGATATGTCCCCGCGCATCGGAGTGGTAGCCGACCGCTCACCTTCAACCAAACTGGCAGGACGAACCGCGCCGACACCAAACCGTGCACTGGCTTGATCGACCGCGCGATCGGCGTCACGCCAGCCATGATCCGGCTCATCGAGCAGACCCTGTATCGGTGCATGGTCGGAGTCCATGAGGCCTTCCACCCGAACGCCGACTAGTCGCAGGCGGGCTCGCTGCAGACCCAGCCCGTCAAAGAGTGCCCGCGCTGTCGAATAGATGTCGCGGCTGACGTCGGTCGGGTCACGCAGGGTCTTGGAACGCGTGATCGTGGTGAAGTCGGAGAAACGCACCTTGATCGAGATGGTTCGTCCCACCATCCCCGCTGCGCGCACGCGGGCCGCCGTGCGGTCGCTGAGCTTAAGCAGTTCTCGGTGGATGTATGCCGGGTCGTCCACGTCGAAGGAGAACGTCTCATCGGCGCCAATGCTGCGTTCACGACGGATGGGCATCACCGGGCGTGAGTCATGTCCCCAGGCCAGCGCGTACAGGGCCGGTCCGGCGTTGTCGCCAAGAGCCCTGCGCAACGTGTCGACCGGTGTGTGGGCGATGTCGGCCACGGTGCGCAGACCCAGACGCTGCAAAACCTCCTCCGTGCGGTCGCCGACACCCCACAGTGCACCGACCGGCAGCTGGTGCAGAAAGCCGACCACCTCGGCCTCTGGCACGACGAGCAGCCCGTCGGGTTTGGCCAGACCCGACGCGAGCTTCGCGATGAACTTGGTGGTAGCCACACCGACCGAGCAGGTGATCCCTTGCTCGTCGGCGATCGTGTCACGGATCCACTGGCCAATCTGACGTGGTGTGCCCAACCGGCGCCGAGCGCCGGACACATCGAGGAACGCCTCGTCCAAGGACAGCGGCTCGACGATCGGCGTCACGCTGGCGAACACCGCCATGACGGCTCGGGAGATGCGTTCGTAGCGGGCGTGGTCAGGAGCCACGACGGTGGCCTGTGGGCACATCCGGCGGGCCCGGGCGATCGGCATCGCTGCGGCCACACCGAACGCGCGCGCCTCGTAGGTCGCGGACAGCACAACCCCGCGATTACCGCCGCCGGCGATGATGACCGGTGTGCCCTTGAGCTCGGGGCGACTGAGCAAAGACGCCAACGCGAAGAACGCGTCCATGTCCACGTGAAGGATCGAACAGCCCTCGTCGTCAGGCGCTTGCCCGCCCTCGCGTTCGGGTACAACAAACTGGCGCCGGCTCATCGCCGCAACACCGCCGGCAGGTCATGGAGCAGGGTCACAGGGGCGTACGCCGCCCTGTCATCACCGGGACACGCCGGCAGGTCATGGGGCAGGGTCACAGGGGCGTACGCCGCCCTGTCATCACCGGGACACGCCGGCTGGTTAGCTGCGACATGCCAGCACGTGCAGGGCTGCACCGATGTGCCCCAGGAACGCATAGTCGGGATGACGCGACGCAGTCTGCTCAAGCTTGAGCAGTGCGGCCCGGTCGGCGTCGAAGTCGACATAGGCGGCAGGTACGAGATCACTAAAGATGCGCACACCATGCATGTCCGCAACGGCCAGTCCGGCGCCTTCGACGAGAGCAGTGATGCCGGCTGCGTCGAAGCGCCGCGGCAGGGGATCCGCCGGACCCCATCGACCGTCGTCACTAGTGAGCGCGCACTGGGCCTGGGCGAACTGGCCGGCGAGGGCTCGGGCCAGCACCGCGGCGATGCGGGTGGCGACCACGAGACTGACGTATCCGCCGTCGGCGAGCACACCGGCAACGGATCGTAGGGTCGCCGCCGGGTCATCGACGAACTCCAGCGCGCCATGGCAGCACACGAGGTCGGCGTCGGCATCGGGGTGGACCTCGAGCAGGTTGGCGGCGTCGCCCTGAACGGCCACGACCCGATCGGCGACCCCGGAGTCGCCAGCTCGACGATGCAGCGAAGCCAGCGCGTCGAGACTGGGATCGATGACCGTAACGTGATGACCGAGCCGGGCCAGTGGAACGGCCAGACCGCCGGTGCCGCCGCCAAGATCGACGACGCGCAGACTACGACCGAGCTGTTGCTCGCGCTCGACCACGACGGCCCGCACGGACTCCCAGACGGCAGAGGTGCGCACAGAGGTCTCGACATCACCGCGACCACTACGTCGCCCTTCATCAGCCACGATAAGGCTCCTCTGGTGCTGGTGGTCGCCGACGGGCAACAGGCCTGACGGGGCGACAGCGATGACGCTCGGGTCGTGTCCACACTAGCGCCCTGGGCTTCCGGGGCTGGTGTGCCACAGCTTGCGCGATGGGGCGCCGTCTTGGGGAACTGCGTGGCCTTCCTTGGGCAGCTTGCGAGAGTCCCTAACATCGCCGCCGGCAGGTTTGACGTCCGCGTAGGGCGACTGTCTGAACCCTGAGGCGTGCACCAGCATCCGGGCAGGGAGTCCGTCCATCCCACCCACCGTGTCGCCCCGGTCGCCAGCATGTTCCTCGTCACCATGGCCATCGGCCTCGGACAGCACCGTGTGCACTGCCTCCAGGCCGCCGTGAATCCAGGCATCCCACAGCCCGGACAGCTCCCACGCCCCAGTTGCGCGCAGGGAGACCCCTTTGGGCCCGGTGCGTCGCAGGATTCCACGGACCAGAAGCATCCAGGAGTGGAAAACCGTTGCCGCATAAGGACCTTGGACATCCTCGAAGAACGTCGCATCAACCGGACCGGTCGAGTCGTCAAGGGTCAGAAACACCACGCGCCGACCCGAGCGGACCGGTGGGGTCTGCGTGGCGACCTTAACCCCGGCGACCCACAGCTCGGAGCGACTGCGTTGCCTGAGCAGCTGGCCGGATCGGGTCACTCCGAGCGCCTGCAGCATCGGGGCGTAGAAGCCGATGATGTGGGCGCTGGCGTCCAGCCCGAGGATGTCCAGCTCGGCCCGAACCCGCTCCGGCCCCGTCATCTCGGGCAGACCAGTGGCCGCGGTGAGCTCGGGGGTGTCCCCCAGGTCGAGGGTGAGCTGGGTTGGCTGCGCCCGAGCCGGTATGACGAGCAGCCCGCCTTGGGACTGAGCCGCCGCCAGAAGTCGCACGTCGCGCTTCCGGCTCCGCTCCCCCGACTCGGGGTCGGTTGCTCGCGCCAGTGTCGCTTCGCAAGCAGCCGCAGCAGACGCGGCAGCCGTGGCAGCCATTGACCTGGACGTACGAGCTGTCACCCTGCGACCGGAACGGCGCACCGACCCTGAAGCGGATGTAGCGGAAGACCACCGGTCGAGCTCGGCCACATGCAACAAGAGATCGCGTCGGGTCACCCGGCCACGTCGTCCAGTCGTACCGCTGCCACTGGAGGTCCCCATGGTGCCGCTAAGCCCATAGAGCGAGTCGAATCCCCCGGCCATGACCAGCCGCTCGACCACCGGTCGACTGACCTGTGCGCGATGCCAGAAGTCGGCGAGGGTGAAGTACGGCCGGCCGGCCACAATGCTTTGCACCTCGGCGTCACTGATGCCCTTGACATCGGTCAGGGACAGCCGGATGCCGTAAGCCCGCCCATCGGGAAGATCGACACCTGGCTGTTGTTCAACCGGCTGTTGTTCAAGGGCAGCAGTGCCAACCCGTTCCACCCGGTAGCTCTCACCCGAGGCGTTGACGTCCAGCCCCAGGATCGCGATGCCCAGGTTGCGTGCGTCGTCAAGGATCAGCCTTTTGGGGTACATGCCCGGGTCGTGAGTGAGCACACCGGACAGGAACGCCGCCGGATGATGAGCCTTGAGCCATGCCGACTGGTAGGTGGGCAACGCGAACGCTGCCGCGTGGGCCTTGCAGAACCCGAAGGATGCGAAAGCCTTGAGAACCTCCCAGATCCGGTCCACCGCGGCCGGGTCATAGCCCCTGGCCGCCGCTGCCGGTCGCCACCAGGCTTCGACGTCCAGTTGACCTTGAGGGGATCCCAGTGCCCGGCGCACCTCGTCTGCCTGTGCCAGGGTGACACCGGTGGTCTCGGCCACGATCTTGAGCACCTGTTCGTGGAAGACCACGACGCCCTGGGTCTCCTTCAGCGCTGGTTCAAGGCTGGGGTGGAGGTACTCCGGCGAACGCCAGTGCTGACGGGCCAACAGGAACGGGGTGATCATGTCGGACTTGACCGGGCCGGGACGAAATAACGAGATGTCGATGATGAGGTCCTCGAAGGTCTCCGGCCCGAACTTACCGATCAGCTCACGCTGACCAGGACTCTCGATCTGGAAGCACCCCAACGTGTGCGTGGACCGGATCAACCGGAACGCACGGTCATCCTCGAGAGTGACCTGCGCCCGGTCGTCGAGGTCGATGCTGATGCCGTCGACCCGAGCCACCTCATCGACAGCGTGTGCCATCGCGGACTGCATGCGAATGCCGAGAATGTCGAGCTTGAGCAGGCCCAGGGTCTCGACATCGTCCTTGTCGAACTGGCTCATCGGGAACCCCAGCCAGCTAGCCTCGACCGGGGTGCGATCGAGCAGCTCCTTGTTGGACAGGATCACACCGCATGGATGCACAGCGATGTGCCTGGGCAGGCCGTCGAGTCGCTCCACGAGGTCGAAGAGAACACGCAGGCGAGAGACAGCCAGGCCGCTGGCGCGCAGCTCGGGCAGCTCGGCCAGGGCGCCCCGGACATCGCGAGCCCGAATGTGCGGAAACGCCTTAGCAATGACGTCGATCTCGCCTGGCGGCAACCCGAGCGCGGCGCCCACATCCCTGATCGCGTGGCGCGCCCGGTAGGTGTCCATCATCGATACACAAGTGACCCGGTCCCCGCCGAAGCGTTCCAGGACGTGCTCGTAGATCTCGGTCCGTCGGGCTGACTCCACGTCGATGTCGATATCGGGAAGCTGGGCGCGCAAAGGTGAACAGAACCGCTCCATGAGCAGGCCATGACGCAACGGTTCCACTCCGCTGACACCGAGCAGGTAGTTGACCAGGCTGCCGGCGCCCGAACCTCGTGCCGCCACCCTCACCCCGAGATCGCGGATCAGGTCGCACACTGCAGCCACCGTCATGAAGTAGGTCGAATAGCCGAGCCCGGCGATGATGCGAAGCTCTTCCTCGAGCCGTGATGCCACCGTCGACAGCTCGGCGTCCCCTGCGCCCCCGTATCTCGTGGCAATGGCCCCCCGACAGCGAGCAGCCAGAATCCCCTGAGGGCTCTCGTCGGCGGTAATCCCGAGCATCGACGGCTCGGGCAGGTGCACCGAGCCGATGCCAAGGTCGGTGCGCAAGTCCAGCGCGCACGACTGCGCCAGGGCCACTGTGTCGGCCATCAGCTGACGGGCCCGGCTACGTTCACCGCCGCCGCCACCGCTGATCCCAGCACCTGCGGCCCGGGCGACGTCGCAGGCCACGGCATACATCTGGGCCGCCGAGCTGAGATGGCCTGCCGTGGTGACCCGGTCGAGATGACGCGTGTCCAGTGGCACGAGGCGACGGGCAGCATCAAGGACGTCGACGGTCACCGCGCCGCCAGGATCGGCATGGCGGACCGCTGCCGTGAGCACCGTCGGCAACCCGACCTCCATGGCCAGACCCAGCAGCCGCGCGGCATGCCCGAGGCTGGCCGGGGTGCCCTCCGACCCGCCGTGGCACACCACCTCAATGACCACCCCACCGCGCGGCAGCAGGTCGACCCACCGGCGCAACAGCATGCGTGCCCGGTCGGGACGGCGCGCCAGCAAAGCCTGGCCCACGTCAGAGCCCGGCCCGAGCAAGACCATCAGAGCCAGCGCTCCGGTCCGCGGGTCGACGGCATGTTCGGCGATGAGCTCTGCGCTGCTGACCGGAGCTCCGCGTTCACCACTGAGGTGAGTCTGGGTCACCAGACGACACAACCTGCCCCAACCGACGCCCGGGTCGACCCCCGCACCCTGCCCGCGTGCCAACACCGTGACCCGAGGGTATCTGGGATCGACCTCGGCACCACCCCGGACAGGACTGGCACGACCCGCCTGGATCCCTTGCCCTACAACAGTATTGGCTTGCCTGTGCCCAACAGCCAGGTCCCCCCTGTGCCCCACGGCCAGATCCACCCCAAGCACCGGAGCGATACCCACCTCGTCGCAGGCCTGCACGAATCGCACCGCGCCATAGAGTCCGTCGCGATCGGTCAGGGCCAGCGCGGGCTGGCCCAGCGCCGAGGCGCGTTCCACCAACGCCGCCGGGGTCGATGCGCCGTAACGCAACGAGAAGCCGGACGCGACGTGCAGGTGGACAAAGACATCACTCATGTCGCCCTGGTCACCGCCATGAACTCAGGCAACGGCCGGCTGATGGGTAGGCCGAGGCCCCCCTGAACCAGCTCGAAGAAGGTCTCGGACTGCCGTAGAAGATCATCGGCCTCGCGTGCACCCGGCCCGGCCGAACCTCGCTCGAACGCCGCCCGACGTTTGGCCGAGGCAGCGAAGAACGCCGCCCACTCGGTCAGCTCGGGAGCCACCTGCGGCAGCACCTCCCACACGCTGCGCAGCTGCGAGCTCCGGCTGGGCTTGCTGCGAGCAGCCAACAACGCGGCAGCAGCCCGCAACGCAGCCAGGTGAGCCTCGACGTAACGCCCGGCGACAGTGTCGGCGTGACAGGCCGACAGCAGGCTGGCCCGGGATCGGTCAAGCAGGTCCAGTGCCGTACTGGCCAAGGGCGCCCGCGGAGTGGTCGCGGTGCGAGTCGTCATGACCTACACCCCCTAGTCCGCCACGCGCAGGAGTCGCCAGCTGCGCGCGGGCCCGTTCATGCCCAGGTCATAAACTCCGATGCCGGCGAGTCGACCGGGACTGGCTTCCACCCGCCATACCTCGTGCTCAAGGCAGTCCAGCCGTGCAGGGCAGTCCAGCCCACGGGCCGCAACCTCCTCATCGGAGTCGAGAGCCTCACGCCACCACGCCCTGCGCTCTCGCCAATGCCCGATCACCTCGCGGACGATGTAGAGCCGACCGCGCCACAGGAAAGCCGCGGGTGGCGGGTCCGGCGCGTCGGCGCCACCATCGACGACGCCAACACCAGCCCGGACCTCGATGGATTCCTCATAACGACGCACCATGGTCGGCTCCTTCGACGTATGCGGGAGGTTGAAAGGGGTGCCGTCCGGCCTGCGACGGACGGGGTCGAGGCGCCCGCCGCAGAACCAGACGTACCAGTCGAACGGGGAATTCTAGAACATGTGTTCGACTAGAACAAATGTACACCGCCGCCCCGACAGCCCGTCAATCCCCCGATATGTGGGTGTCGCGCGCTTCGGCAGGACCCTCGCTGACCTACCGTGCGCACATGACCGATCCAAGCCCTGGGTACGTTCTCGACGATCCCTGCGTGCGTCGCGTGGCCACAGCCCTGGCGTCCTTCGGTGTCCGCGGTCAGATCACCGTCCTGGACAACGCCGCCCAGACTGCGCGACAGGCAGCCGAGGCGCTGGGAATCGAGATCGCCCAGATCGCCAACTCCCTGGTCTTCCGGGCCCATCGCGACGACGACACAATCCGGCCGTTGCTGGTCATCGCCTCAGGAGCCCACCGGGTCGACACCCTCAGGCTCGCCGACCTGCTGGAGCTCAGTGCGATCTCCCTCGCCGACGCCGAGTTCGTCAGCAAACAGACGGGATTCGCGATCGGAGGCGTCGCACCCATAGCCCCCAACCATCCCATCGAGACCGTCGTCGACGTCTCCCTCAGCCGCTATGCCCATGTCTGGGCCGCTGCAGGCCACCCGCGCACGGTCTTCCCAACCTCCTACGACGAGCTGCTGAGGCTCACCCGAGGCCACCCTGCCGAAGTCGCCTGACCCAGGCCCTCCGGGACGCAACAGTCAAAGCCCTAGACGTGTTGACCAATGAGGTTGGCATAGACCTCGAGCGTGGCCTGCGAGCGGTTCATCGTGTAGAAGTGCAGGCCCGGCGCACCCTCGGCCAACAGCCGCTGAGCCAGCTCCGTGGCGATCTGCACACCCACCTCGCGGATCCCGCCGGGATCATCGGCCACCGCCTCGAGTCGCGAGACCACAGCAGCCGGCAACGGCGTCCCGGACATCTCTGCCATCCGGCGTACCTGCGCGAAACTGGTCACCGGCATCAGCCCTGGGATGATCGGCAGGTCGCGTCCGCGGGCGACCACCCGGTCACGAAGCCGCACATAGCTGTCAGCGTCGAAGACGAACTGGGTCACCGCGAACTCAGCCCCCGCATCGGCCTTGCGAACGAGCACGTCGGCATCCTGGTCCAGGCTCGAGGACTCTGGGTGCCCATCGGGGAAGGCCGCAACACCTACGGTGAAGTTGCCCAGCGAACAAATCAGGGCAACGAGCTCGTCCGCGTGGTTGAGTCCCTCGAAGTGAGGGGTCCAGGCAGTTCCAGGGCCGCCCGGCGGGTCTCCGCGCAGAGCCATCACGTTGCGGATCCCGGCGCCGGCATACTCCCCCACCACCTGACGCAGCTCGGCCACTGATGACCCGACACACGTCAGATGAGCCATCGGCGTCAGCGTCGTCTCGAGTGCGATCCTGCTCGTCACCCGCACCGTGCGTTCACGGGTGGAACCACCAGCACCATAGGTCACCGAGACGAACGTCGGGCGGACCCGCTCCAGGTGACGAATCGCCTCCCACAGCGTCCGCTCACCCGCGTCGTCCTTGGGCGGGAAGAACTCGAAGCTGTATGACATTCCCTCC
>Ga0209585_10000998_pt1 | contig 10947 bp, 13 predicted proteins | sample NGEPerone_FD_185491 | JGI IMG/M metagenome (GOLD analysis project Ga0209585, IMG submission 185491) | Arctic peat soil microbial communities from the Barrow Environmental Observatory site, Barrow, Alaska, USA - NGEE Permafrost154B-one... | ecosystem: Environmental > Terrestrial > Soil >... | reverse complement strand
TGACGCAGCAAAGGTAGAAAACTCAGCCAAAGAAATATTGTCGGAAGCAAAAGCTGTAGGAAGGAACTCGAACACCGTCGTAACAGAAGCAACAGCGTTAGCAGTCGCAACTGAGAAAATAAAGACCGAACTCGAAGAACTCATTAGCACCAGAACAGCATTGCTCAATACTTTTCTCGAAAAGGTCAAAAGCAACTAGCTTTTGCATTTTCAGTTTTCTTTCATTTTTTTTAATTTTTTTATTTTAATAGTTTAACACTTAAATTGGAGCACATGTCAGGGTAACCTACTTTTTTTGCATGCGTTTTGGGACATACAAGAACCTTTCTGTCCAGAAAACGCTGCTACAAATTTGATGCGCATTGATTCAAGAAACAGTAGCTAAACCAGAGCCAATAGTCCTCGCTTTTTCACCAGAACAAAAGCAGCCAGAAAAGAAAAAGCAGGTTTCCATTCAAGAACTTAGTTGAATCCCTAAAAAGCACAGCTGACGACATTGTGCAAATAAGTGAACTCACCTCAGAAGAAAAAATTTTGGTATCTCAATTTTTCATCTCACTCTTTAAACTCATGCAGCCCCTCGCTCCCTCAATAGCTGTAAATCAGTTGGCTCTTCCAACTCAATTTGGCGGAGTCGTTCAAGCGCATGTTGACCCAACTGGGCACTTAGTAATGCAAGTTGTTGACAATCATTTAGAACTTAAAGACTTAAGTGAAGAAAAAAATCGAGACTTAATGAAGGCAGTTGTCGGAGACGTTGTGCCCAAATTCAAAAGCTTAACAAGCCAACAGAAACGAAAATTAGAAAACCGAATAAAATTGCTCTCAAGCATCACAAAAGAAATACAGAAGAGCTCTGAAGCTCTATCAGCAGCTATGTCCGCTGGACAATAACTTATTTTTTTTAACTGCCCGATAGATAAGTAACTATGAAGCTTGATCCATCTGGCGTAATAGTTGAAGCAAAAGCTCACTGTGCGCTAAGTTGATTTTCAATCTCAATTTTTGAATAATTAAAGTTAATAATGGGGGCTTATTGGATTAACTCTTAAGATAATGGTTCTGTTATTGAACTATGCATGGAAGATAATTTTGGTTTAGCAAACAACTTAATTGCTTGACTTCTCTACAATTTATCATCTATGTTTAAAGTAAAGCCGATGGTGTCCCAAGACTTCTCTTTTGCAACCGAGCTAGCCAACACCATGAATTGGAACATGGCAATCGAAAATTTCGAGTTTATGACTTCGCTTGAGCCAGGAGGCTGTTTTGTTGCTTTTAAGGGGTCCAAACGTTTAGGAATAGCTACATGCTTTAGTTTCGGAGAGGTAGGCTGGTTTGGCAATTTAATAGTTGACGAGAAATATAGGGGCAAAGGTATCGGGAGCCTTCTGGTGGAAGCATTCTATAAATTACTTGCAAAACAAGGATGTCAAAACCATCGGTCTCTATGCTTACCCAAACCTGGTAGGTTTCTATGGGAGCTTAGGTTTTAAGTCTGATGAAGATTTTATTTTGCTCCATGCAAAAGCCCTCGATGCCATGTCGGCTCAAAATCTGCCTAAAGTGGGAAGGCAGCAAATCAAATCAATAGAGAAGTTTGATAACAAATGGTTCGGTGGCGATAGACGAAAACTGCTCGAATCCATCATTCTTGAAGATGGAAACTTGAGCTATTACGTGTCTGAAGGAAATCAGGTTGTTGGATATGTGGCAGCTACTGTAACAAATGAAGCGCTCCAAAAATCTAAAGAGGCAAACGAAAAAGGTCAACAAGGTATTAAAGCAATCGATAACATCCGAACCAACATAGAAAAAGTCTCACTGTTGTTACTTTGATGGTTGCTTCGATTGATCAAGTTGGGCAAATGACAACTTCAGTTTCAGACATAAAAAGTCAAACTAACATGCTTGCACTTAACGGAGTAATTGAAGCAGCACGAGCAGGTGAAGCAGGCAGAGGATTCGCAGTTGTTGCTGACGCTGTTAAAGGTTTAGCTGGTCAATCAAAAACGGCAGCAGGATCGGCCATAAATCTAGTAAAAGGAATCAAAGATGCTGGAAACCAAACCTCGGCAATCACTCAACAATCACAAACCGGCGCAGTTGAAGGAGCAGTAATTGTTCAAGGCACCATCAAAGAAACCGCTGGAATTAGTGTAATCATGGATGATATGAGTGGCAAAGTTCACAAACTAGCAAAAGGCGTCGAACAAGGTTTAGATTCTTTGAAGACAGTAGTCAAAGCCCATTGATGAAGTCTCCAGTATTGCTCAAGAAAGTTCATCCGCTTCAGAAGAAGAATCTTCAGCAATCCAAGAGCAAACTGCAGCTTCCGCGCAGATTCTTGATATTTCAAAAGAAGTCTCAAGAGCCGCTTTGGGTCGCCAATGTTGCAGGTAGTGTAGTAACAGCATCAAGCGGAGTTTCAAAAATAGCCCAAGAAGTTGTAAGAGAATCTACAGGTGTTGCAAAAGTTGCCGAACAGGTAATCATTGATGCACAAAACTTAGCTGATGCTTCTAGCAAAATTGGTGTAGAGTCATCAAGTGTAGAAAAAACTGCAAAATCGGTTGGTTCTCAATCGGAGGATGTTGCAAAAAGTGCAGGCAATGTTGCATTACAGACTACAAAAGCAGCTAATATTTACAAAGAAGTCAAAACCCATCTGTTGTCTCTTGTTGAGAGACGATCTCAGATACTCGATCTACTTCAAAAACAAATAGAAAAAGAGAATGCGAAGGAATAACCTTCTTTTCTTTGTCTGAAAAAATACAAGGAATTAATGATCATGGCTAACAATATGAACAGTGATCAAAATTTGCGGGAAGAAATTCAAATGCTGACTTTCGCGTTAGACGGTGTATCTTATGGTGTTGATGTTCATCAAGTGCGTGAAGTTAAGAACTTTGAAGGCGTTACTCCAGTTCCTTATGCGCCAGCATACATTAAGGGCGTAACTAACCTAAGAGGCGAAGTTGTTCCTGTTATTGACTTAAGGAAACGCTTCGGTATAGTGGAAAGAAAAGGCAACGATGAAACGGGCATAATGGCAATCGTTCAAGACAAACATCCAATAGGACTCATGGTGGACGCAGTCATGGACGTATTAACTCTGTCCAGAAAAGAGATAGAATCAGCCCACGAAAGCCTAACAACAAGTCGCTCGAAGCTATGCTTGGAATCGCTAAACACGACAAAGAACTCATAATACTGCTAGACCTACGAAAAATAGTCTCTAAAGATGATTTAGGCAACTTTAAAGAAACAGAAAAAGGCTTCCAAGTTCAAACAGACAAAATTTCGGCTTAAAAAGCCTAACTTTCCTTTTTTAACATTCATTATTTTAATAACTAACCAAAATGGTTGCATGCAGGATGGGACACTGTAATATGACTATTTTGGGGTTTCAGAAAATTCCGGTGTTATTCGTGTTTTGCATGTTGACGATGACGCGTCTTTATTGGATATTTCCAAGAAGATTTTGTTGGATCTGAATTGTAACTTCGAGATTGAAAATGTATGTTGTGTGGACGAAGCTTTCAAGTAACTCTCAACCGTACAACAATGGCTGAAGTTACGGAGAAAATCAAAACTTACTTTCAGAAACTCATTCACCACCGAACAAAACTGTTAATAGCTTCCTTGAAAAGAACGTAGCCAACTAATTTTTCCATTCTCATCGATAATTCTTTTTCTTAACCTTAGAAGCGCTTTTTGCTTAAAAATTATAATAATCAAAAGAGTTAACGGTTGCATTTTTTTCACTAATATGCTATTTTGTTGTTTCTGTGCGTAAACTTTAAGACGCACAAGGTTTTTTCTGCATGGAACACGCTACCTACCTTTTGATCAACTTTGACTCAAGAAGCAGTTATCAAACCAGCGCCCGCAGAACTTTCTATTTCACAAGAACTAAAACCAGCAGAAAAGAAAAAGCAAATCTCCCTTCAAGAACTCGTTGAATCCCTAAAGAACACAGCAGACGATATTGGTCAAATAAGCGAGTTAAGTTCCGAAGAAAGAATACTGGTCTCACAATTTTTCCTATCATTTCATAAACTTTTGAAACCCCTTTCATCCTCAATCGCAGTTAACCAACTAGCTCTCCCACCTCAACTAAGCGATGCTGTTCAAGCTCACATAGACCCCACAGGACATTTAGCATTACTATTCACTGATGGGCATCTAGAGCTTAAAGACTTGAGCGAAGAAAAAAACCGAGACTTAATGATGAATGTAATAAGCGATATCTTGCCTAAATTCAAGAACCTGACAACTTTACATAAGCGCAAATTAGAAAACCGCATAAAAACGCTCTCAAGCTTAACAAAGGAAATTCAGAAAAGCGCTGAGGCATTGTCTGCTTCGGCAGTCTAAACAACGAGCCTACTAGCCACTCTTACACTCTTTATCTTTGTAAAAATATCTGTTTGAAAGAAGATGTTTGAATTTTTAGAAAGGAGCAGCTTGTTACGGGCTTTCTGATTTCCATGCGCATAATCTCATGATTTCTCATGCATTGTTACAAATCTGATTTTGTGGTAGGTTGGGTTAGCATTAAATTAAGGTGAGGTGAAATAGAGAAAGACTCCGTCCTAAAGTTTGCGTTTCTTGAAGTAACCACCAAGCCAGCACCAGCCACCGCTATAATTGCCGCTGAAGGCACTAAAACTGCCATAGTAGGGAAAGGTTCACGCTCTGTGGAGATCTTATTGAGATCGGGACTCTCACTAGAAAAAATACAGGTCGTCCTTTGGGGCTCTTTCCGCCGGCACAACTTCAATAAATACTCTTAAAAAAAGTTTACTTGCTCTGGATAGCATCCTATGTAGTTTTACGAATTAACAAGGGACAACAATTATCGCAACAATCGCTGATTTTCTGGACCAACGCCTTATGACACATGATACACCTCTGAAGGCTTCATTACAAAAAATCCGGAAGAACCTGAAACACCTCGCATTGTTGACAAGCAATATGTCTGTAGGTTTTGTTACATGCAAACACAAATAACTTTTTTGTCTAAACAATAAGAAGGTTATCGGAATGCGCAAAAGGCAGCCTAAATTCAACTTTCCTAAGTTTAACTGTTTCAAGAAACGGATCTTGAATCCAATGCTGATAAAAACGAGGAATATAGAACGCTTAAGAAAAGTACAGCAGTGTTAGTAATTCTCTTTTTGACGTTAGCGTCTTCAGCGGATAATCAAAGTACAAACTTAGCTTTGGCAAATGACCCTGCTAAGCTATGCCTTTTTGCGGGGTCACCTAGTGTGCTTGCGGACAACAGCACTTATCAATGTATTTTCGTTCAGTTACAAGATTCCAACGGAAAGGTTGCCAGAGCGGTACAAGATATAACAATCGGTCTTTCATCATCACTTACAATAGTTGGTGCAGTAGACTCATCAATCACCATTTCAAAAGGCGAAACATTTTCGTCAGCTAACTTTACATCTACATTCTATCCCGGAACAACCACAATATCGGCTTCAGCAACCGGCTTTGCAACCGTACTCTCAACCATAACCACAGTTGGACCAATGCCATTCACAATAGCAGTCTATGGATTTCCAGCAACTCTACCAGCAGACGGCAATTCTTACCCTGCAATAATGGTTCAACTCCAAGATTCAACAGGCTTACCGGCAAGAGCCCCCCATGGAAACGTGCAAATAGCGTTAACCAGCTCAGATACAACCATCGGCACCGTAAGTCAGTCTATTACAATTCATGAAGGCGAGACATACGCCGTGGCAAATTTTAACACAACCACAAAAGCACAAACAGAAGCAAAAATAGAAACAGCAACCGTAACAGCTGTATCTCAGGGATACTCTTCAAATCAAGTTACAATAACCACAACTCCAGTCGCTTTAAACCCAACTAAACTCAAAATATTCACAGGACCCTCCAAAGTCTTAGCTGATCAGAACTCCTACAAACAAATTGCTGTTCAACTACAAAACGCCACAGGTTTTGCAGCAAAAGGATCTGAGGATACGATGATAAACATCGCATCAAGCGACTCAAGCATATGCCAAATCGAATCAGTAAAAATCTTAACAGGACAAAATTATGCACTGGCAACCTTGAATACAACTTTCAAAGCAGGCAACGCAAACATAACTGCTGTTGCCAACGATTTTCCATTAACCTATCAAATAATTAGCACTTCTGGCTTCATTGCATCAAAATTGACAATTTACTGTCTTCCTACTAGTCTGCCCTCAGATGGCAACATATTCCAAACAATCCAGGTTCAACTGCAAGATAACTTAGGGAGACCTGCAAAAAGCGCTGGAGCTGAAGCTAACGTAAAACTCTTCTCATCTCAACCAACAGTGGGAGTGGTTAATTCCATGCTTACTATTCCCTTAGGTAAATCAACGGCTTCTGGAAACTTGACCCTAACCTATACACCAGGTAACACAACAATCACGGCCCAAGCATCAGGCTACACTACAGGGCAAACAACCCTAAGTACATACCTTATCGACTCCTTCGCCCTTTCTGCCTCAGCAGAGTTAAATGGTGCAATAACTCCAAACGGAACAATCTTCGCCATGCTAGGGACCAGTCAAAGATTCAACATAACAGCCAAAACAGGCTACCATATTTCAGACATCAACGTAGACAACCAATCTCAAGGATCCACTTCCTCGTACACCTTTAGCAACATTACCCAAGCTCATTCAATATTTGCCAACTTTGCAATAAACCAATACAACCTAAACATTACCCAAACATCCAACGGCGTAATAGTTCCGGGAACAAGCGTAATAGACTACGGAGACACTCCAACTTTTAACATCACACCAAGCGAAGGCTACTACACAACTACCATAACGGCAAACGGCCAATCAATTCTAATTGTGTCCTCTTCAGGTCAAACCTACCAGTTTGGGCCAGTTACAGCTAACAGCTCACTAGCCGCCACTTTTGCCATTAGAAAGTTCACGATTCAGGTTACTCAGACTGAAAACGGCACCATAACGCCAGGAACAACAACGGTTAACTACAATGATAGCCAAACATTTACAATAACCCCAGATACCGGCTGCCACATAGTTGATGTTCGAGTTAACGGAAAATCCATAGGTCCAATCAGTTTCTACGTAGCCCAAAACATTCGGAGTGCAACTACTATTTCAGCGACTTTTGCGCCTGACCCCTCTCCAATACCAACTCCGACGCCAAGTCCAACACCCAGGCCAACTCCATCGACACAAACTTTAACAGTTAACACAACAAATGGAGAGGGTGCAAAGATAAACCTATCAATTAGCGGCAACATAACAAGCCAACAAATAACAAACGTTACAATAACACCAAATAAATCATCCAAAACAATCGCAATCTCTTTCACTGTGACAGGAGTGCAAGGCGATACAGGATTGGGCAATGTTACAATACCTAAAAGCGCAGTTGATTTCGCGACATCTCCAACAATCTACATCGACGGCTTAAAAGCTGTATACCAAGGATATTCTCAGGATGATAGCAACTATTATGTTTGGTTCACTACGCATTTCAGCAGTCATAATGTTTCAATTGTGTTTTCTTCTCCGGTTTCCAACTCTGAGTTAATACCTCAAACAACTATCTATATAGTGTCTTGTGTGATACTTATCTTGGCGATAGTTTCAGGAATTGTTATTTATAAAAAAAACGATATGATCTACAAAATAAATTTGAAAACATAAAGATCTTTTAGCAAAAAAGCAGGGAGAGAGGGAGGTTTTGGGTTTGCGGTCTAAAATTTGTTCTTTCTCTTTCTTTCTCTCTCTCTCTCGAACACACTAACGCCTACTACCACAAACATACTCTTTCACCCACATACGAGTGCCCACGTCCACCCTGTCTGCCTATATGCCAACCTGTCATTCAGTCTTATTGCCTCTGTTTATCAAACTATCTGCCAGTCTGTCACCCTCAAATAAATGCCGACTCTGATACAGATATTTAACAAAAATAGCGAAATGCGGTATCAAAGACGTAAAGGAAAAAAGAGCATGATTCCAAATCCCATGGTTAGAGCAAGAGTCAGTCTTCTGAAGAATCGTTCTATTTCCTCATAGCTATTCCATATTAGGGAATTTGGGAAAAATGAATATGACGATGAACCATCTGGTGTAAGTTTGATAATCTTTTCAAACTTAGAGTAAGTTCGAAAACATATTTCGCCTTACTGGGCTAAGCCCATAGTCTTTCCAGCGCCCCCTAAATCACCAAAACCTAGTGAAGCATTGACAAATTCATACAACAAGCCTATCGAATTAACTGCGTCTATTTTCCGTAAATTGTCGAACTCGCCGTTTTTAACTCTCCAAATTGAGGTCACATCTCTTTCGCCCATTCCCTCCACTGTCAGCAATACACATGTTTACCGAACCTGAAAAGTAATAAGCTGATGCAGCGTGACACAGGTGATGTGGAATTGGAACGATTTTTATGTCATTTCTGAAACTCGAATTCGTTTGTTGCCCTGCATAGCGAATAACATTTTGAAGTAACTTAATGTAATTGAATCCGAAAGAAGCATCATTTCTTTTGGTCACTGACCTTTCTATTATGCCAGCTTCAACTATCGAGCTATAGCAATCAGCAAAGTTCTCCTGCAATTGCTTAGTTGACATAATATCAGGATCAAAATTCAGAGCAAGAGCTTCGACGTCTTGCAAACTCAAACCTATACCAGACTATGTGAAAAGTCTCTTTCTTTGAAGGCTATTTAACGTTAACCTTAAATCTAGACTGCTTTTAAAGCAGCTAAAAGAGCTGCTGAAAGCCATGAGCGAACACATAACAGGCACTCATAGAGACCAAACGGTACTCTTCCCTGACGCTATCGATAAGTATGTTGAAAAAGAAAACCCAGTGAGGTTCATCGACGCATTCGTTGACAGCCTTAACCTGGAAAAGCTGGGATTCAAACATTCAATCCCAGCTGACACAGGAAGACCTTCTTACAATCCTTCAGACCTGCTTAAGCTTTACATTTACGGCTACCTCAACCAGGTAAGATCCAGCAGAAAACTGGAGAAAGAGTGCCACCGCAACGTTGAGGTCATGTGGCTTATGAAAAAGCTGGTTCCAGTGTTTGTGCAGAAGAGGTTTGGCGAAGAGATCTCCATTCAATACCCGAGGTATCGAGGCCGGCAGTGCAGCTTGGTACAGGAGATGAAAGTTGAAGCCGGCACCAGGGAAGATTGGCTAAAACTCGCATTTTTCCACTATCGCGGCCACAAAACAGCTGTTGCCAGACATTATTTCAAATTGGTTCGAGGCAGTGAGCTTTGCGGCGTGATCGTTTATGCTTACCCGCCTCCAGCGTGTTTTGGCAGGCGCCTTATGTTGTCTAGGATGTCGATTCAAGAGCTTGTATTCGCCTTTTGCAGAAAAGCCGGGATGAAACGTGTTGCCGAGCAAGAATCAATCAAGTCAGTCGCCAAAATCTCCCAGCTGCTGGTAACATTGGGCTTTGACCTGAAGTTCTTAAGCAGCAAACATTGCACTAAAATTAAGCTCGAGAGCTTGAATCTTGCACAGTTGGCGTGTCTTCGAGAGGGTTTTTTGCATAAAGCATCCAAGATTCCGAGCACAATTTGCCAGCTTAGGACGCAGGCAACCGTTCTTTTCGGGACCTCATTGGGCGTCTGCCATTGAGTCTGAGGATCTTGAAAAGATAGGTGATCTAATCAGGGTTATTGGTGTTTTGCTTCAAACCAAAGATTACTTGTTTTGGGAAAAAGACAAACCATAATCTCCTTTAAAACTGTGTTCTGCCCTATTTCATACTTTTTTGTTTTGGAGCCTGAAAAGAAATAATCGAAGGTTGGTTGCAAAAATATTTTCTTACAAAAATTCGGGGGTAATGTTTCCTTTTGCGTTTTCAGTTTTTTTACGTAAACCGCGAATGCAGTCGGTAAAACTTTCAGAACAACGTTAGAAAAAAAGAAGATATAAGGCTTCCAAAAAATCAAAACTTCTCTTTTCTTTCCTTCTCGAGTTTGTTTGCTAACTCAGTTAATACAATATACGACTTTCTCATTTACATCTTAGTTACAAAAAAGGGTTTTGGGCGAGTTAATGAGTAAAAAATTGGAAAATAAAGAATTTAGGTATTTTTTTTGGTTTAATCTTCAATTGCTTTCTTTATTTCGGCCACTTCTTTATTGAGTAAGTCCAACTGTGTCCCGATATTCTGAAGATGGAGTTGCAAATTAACTTCTGGTTCTTTAACGAAGTAACTAACAATACCTGTAAAGATCAATGTTACCAAAAATACAATCCACCAATCATCAAACATCGTTATTAGCCATTGTGTAGGATTATCACCGTAGCCCACTCCAAGAGTAATAAGTAACGAAAATATTATTGTAACAGCTGACCAGACACTTAGAATTATAAGATTTTTACTTTTCATATTCTTCTCCCTCCTTCAGTATTTCAGGAGACACATGAATGTCAAAATCTTCAAGTTTGTAGTATCTGAGAGCTAATGCTTCGCCTTCAACGAGAACAACTCTGCTTTTGACAATTCCACCTCGTTCTAGTTTTTTTAGGTGTATTTTTGCAAGTGCCCTGTTGATGCCCAAGCTCTTTGCAATTTGATTTAAGTACATATCTTCGCTTTCCTTAGCTAACAGGGTTACTATCTTCAACGCTGTAGGATGAGATAACGCCTTTAGTTTCGTTGACAGTTGTTCTATTTTGGACATACATGTTTGTCACGATTACATGTAATATAAAAATTACATATAAACATTTCTTGCTTTTCAACCCTTTAAGCTTCGGATGGGTGAATTTGCTTAATATCTTAAGCATAACCTACCGAACTCACTGCTTAGAATACGAATATTAGTTTCTGAAGAAATGACACCTATACTATTGTGGACTTGAACCTGTTGCAGACCGTGTAAAAACTTGGAATTAAACGCG
>Ga0209585_10000997_pt1 | contig 10955 bp, 12 predicted proteins | sample NGEPerone_FD_185491 | JGI IMG/M metagenome (GOLD analysis project Ga0209585, IMG submission 185491) | Arctic peat soil microbial communities from the Barrow Environmental Observatory site, Barrow, Alaska, USA - NGEE Permafrost154B-one... | ecosystem: Environmental > Terrestrial > Soil >... | reverse complement strand
ATCAGAGTGCGGGTCAGGCCACCGGGGGCAGCTGGTCTTTCCGCATCTTCTCGCGTCGATCGCTGTGAGGGTCAGACCACCCGAAGGAACCGGCAACCACATACTCACTGTCGGAGTGGTGTACCAGCTCGGGCAGCAGGCGGCCTCCCCGCTGCCAGAGCGCCATCTCCAGCGCCTCCAGGGGCATCGCGGTGCGCAGCGAGCTCGACAACGACCAGCCGACGATCATGCGGCTGAACACGTCGATCACGAAGGCGGCGTAGCAGAAGCCTGACCAGGTGCGCACGTAGGTGTAGGGGTCGGGCCGAGGCGCGGTGCCGGCCTTTCGGCCGGCCCGTTTCCTCGGCCCGCCCTCCGAACCGGACGTGCACGTCTCCGCGCATCCGGCTCTCCACAGGATCAAACCGCGCTTGGCCATGGTGTCTCGATCCGAGCTCCCCGGTAGCGGTAGCGCACGATCGCTACCGCGCGTGGCCGGTAGAGCGTCGTTGCTCCGTCGCGGATCTCCCAAGCCGGGAGGTAGCGGCGGCGGATCGTTCCCCAGTTCAGCCCATGGTGACGTTTACGGATCCAGCCGACGATTCGCCAGAAGGCGAAGTGGTCGACGTAGCCGAAGGTCCGCGAGGACACCCCGTGGCGGAAGTAGGTACACCAGCCCCGCAGCACCGGGTTGAGCCGGCGCAGCAGGTCGGCAAGCGTTCGATGACGCTCTCGTCGCGTGAGCCGTCGCACCTTGTCCAAGATGGCAAGCAGCGCCTTCTTGGAAGGATAGGTGTAGACGGCACGCGCGCCGCCTCGCCCTCGCCGGGCACGGCGCTGGATGCGCCAGCCGAGGAAGTCGAAGCCCTCGTCGATGTGGCAGATCCCCGTCTTCTGCTCCGAGAGGCGTAGGCCAATCGGAGCCAGCACCTCGCTCACCTCCACCCGTAGCGCTTCGGCATCGTCGCGGCTGCCGGCGACCATCACCACGGAGTCGTCCGCGTAGCGGACGAGCCGGTGGACGGCGCCGCCTTGGCGGCGATGCTTGGCGCGCGTCCAGTCCGGGCCGAGCGCTTGCCATTTGGCGGCGAAGTGCTCGTCGAGGACGGACAGAGCGATGTTGGCGAGCAGCGGTGAGAGGATCCCGCCTTGCGGTGTGCCGGTGGTGGTCTCCCGGTTGAGGCCCTCTTCGCTGAGGATGCCCGCTCGCAGGAAGACGCCGACCAGGTTCAGGATGCGCTTGTCCTTGACGCGTCGGCGCAGCCGCGCCAGCAGTGCGGCATGCTCGATCTCGTCAAAGCAGGCCGTGATGTCGGCCTCGAACACCCACTCGTAGTTGCGGTTGCCCGAGGCCAGGTAGTGGATCTCGGCGATGGCATCCTGTGCCCGGCGCTTCGGACGGAAGCCGTAGGAACACGGCAGAAAGTCCGCCTCGAAGATCGGCTCCAAGACCAGCTTCAACGCGGCCTGCACGACCCGGTCGCGAGCGGTGGGGATCCCGAGCCGGCGGATCTTGCCGCTCGCCTTGGGGATCCGCTTCTCGCGAACGCGCGCGGGAGTGAAGCTGCGGGCCCTGAGATCGGCTCGCAGCCGCTCGAGAAGCGCTCCGGCAGCCGGTCCGATCGCGCGAGGAACCACGCCATCGACACCGGCGGTTCGTGCACCCTTGTTGGCCCGCACCCGGCTCCACGCCACGACGAGGAAAGCCGGGTCATAGACGAGGTTGAAGATGTCATCGAAGCGGCGGCCAGGATCGCTGACCGCCCATCGGTGCAGCTTCGTCTGCATCGCAAGTACCCGCGACTCCGCCTCTTCGAGACTTGGCCACGGCGCACCGGTGTTCACCGGCGGGCCTCCTTGCTCTGCATTGATGCTGCGATCCCGCTGGAGCCCTTCGCCCTGTGGCCGGCTCTCCCGGCCTCCGACTACTACGGCTCCTCCGTCCCGACCCGGCGGCATCGGCCGACGACGCGCCTTCCCTGCGGCCGACGACGCGCCTTCCCTGCGGCCGGCGAGATGTCGGCCGCGGCGGGGACCGTCGGATCGGTTCCCACGTTCACTCTCCACCGCTTGACGGGTGAGGTGCCCAACTATGCCCCTGCGGCCTCGCCACGGCTACGCCGCAGACCTTCACCGTGGCCTCCTTGCCGGCGACATCAACCAGCAGAGGGAGTCGCCCGCCACAACCTGAGAGGCGAGCGTGCACCGCAAACCCGGCCCAGATCCGTCAGGTTCGAGCCGGTGGTGTTCGCTTGAGGGGCTTTCAGACGCTGGTTTCTCACGTACACCTTCCCATCTTGCTTGCCGGACCCAGGGCCATCTGACGGTGCTGACCCGTCCCGGCGTTGTCGGGGCTGCTTGCCACCCGACTGGCGCGTCTCCGCCAGTCCGGCTGCCCCCAGCTTCACCAGCCCGCTGCGACGGGCCGGAGGCGGTGTCCTTTCATCACCGCACGGTTGAAGAGCGCCTCGTGGCGCTCGAAGTCAGCGACCCAGAGCTGGTCGGGAGCGGGTGCCGTGAAGTCGCGGCGCACGAGGTCCGGGGCCGCCGGGGCCTCCATGCCGCTGGGGCGCCCTTGGGTCGGCGCTTGGCGGCCACGCCGGCGATGCCCAGCTCGCGCATCAGGCGGGCGACGCGCTTCTTGCCAACGCAGATCGCGTGCTCGTCGGCGAGAACCGCCTGGATGCGCGGCGCGCCGTAGATGCCGCGACTGGCCTCGTGGATCGCCTCGACGCGCTCGGCGAGGGCGGCGTCGGCCAAGGACCTAGACCGCATGTAGCGGCGCGGCGCCCCGCCACGTAAGTTGACGCGGGTTGCCGCCACGCAGGGTGGTGGCAGAGCCGCATTTACGGGGAGACGCCGCATGAGTGAGCTTACGTTCATCGGTCTCGACGTGCACGCACGGTCGGTCGCCGCCGGAGTCCTCGAGGGCAGCACCGGCGAGGTGCGCAGCGGTAGCGCGCCGGTACGCACCGCCGAGCTCATCCCCTGGCTGCGCGCCCAGCGCGAGTCCGTCTCCGTGGCCTACGAGGCCGGGCCTACCGGCTTCGGTCTGGCCCGTGCCTGCGCGGCGGCCGGGGTCCCCTGCCTCGTGGCCGCCCCCTCGAAGATCGCGCGGGGCGGCCGGGGAGCGCGCCAAGACCGACCGCCGCGATGCCCTGCGTCTGGCCAAGCTGCTGCGCCTCGGCGAGCTTACCGCGGTGCGTGTGCCGAGCCCATCTGAGGAGGGCGCCCGCGACCTCGTGCGTGCCCGCGAGGACGCCCGCGGCGACCTGATGCGCGCCCGCCACCGGCTCTCCAAGCTGCTTAGACACGAGAGCCGTCACTGAGCCCGGGGGTTCAACCTTCTTTGTCAGGCAAAGCGGTCCTTTTGTTGACACGACTCGGTCGGCGGTGTTTCATACAGACGTCTGCAGCAAACGGACTGCATGACCCTGTGACTAGGAGGAAGCGGAATGAGCAAAGGAATAGATGACAGTTCTGATTTCTTGCTGCGGCCCGTTACTCGGCGACAAGCCCTAAGAGGGGCGGCGACTCTTGGCGGAGTTATGGCGTTCAGCCCAATCATCGCTGCGTGTGGTGGTGAAGGAGCAAGTTTAGCTTCGTCGCCGACTGGAGTCGCAAGCGCTGCACCTAAGAAGGGTGGCAGTCTGAAGATTGGCATTGTTGGCGGCTCGGCCAAGGACACACTTGATGGGCAAGTGCCGTCATCCGAGCCCTCGAACTGCTTCACGTACCAACTGTACGACGCTCTGATGGGGTATGATGCAGAGTACAGCTTGGTCAATCTCCTTGCGGAATCGGTTGAAGCGAACGCAGCTGGCGACGTTTGGACGGTGCGTCTGCGACCGGATGTCGTCTTCCACAACGGCAAGACGATGACTTCTGAGGACGTCGTCTACAGTTACAAACGCATTCTCGACCCCAAGAGCCCAGGGAATGGCCAAGCAGCTCTGAACGTTGTCCTTAAACCTAGTGGCATACGCGCTTTGGATGCGCGTACTGTCCAATTCTCACTTCTCTCACCGTATGCGATTTTCGAGGAACAGCTTGCCTACTACTGCAACTGCATTCTCCCTGTCGGCTTCGACCCCAAGAAGCCAATCGGTACTGGGCCTTTCAAGCTGAGGAAGAACTACCCGGGCGAGCAAGTTGTCTTCGATGCGAACAAAGACTATTGGGGAAGCGGCCCTTATGTCGATGAGTTGACCGTTGTTGAGTTCGCTGAGCCAAGTGCTCGCGTCAATGCGCTTCTCGGCGGCACGGTACATGCTATCTCGCAGCTGCCCAGAGAACAAATCAAAGTAGTCGACGCGTCCGGCAATGCCAAGGCGCTTGTGGCTCACACAGGGGGCATGCAGCCGTTCACGATGGCGATTGACATGAAGCCATTCGACGACGTTCGCGTGCGCCAAGCCTTCCGCTTGATTGTTGACCGAAAGCAAATGCTTGCACAAGCGTATAGCGACCTTGGTTGGGTTGGGAACGACATGTACTCGCCACTCGATCCAGGATACCCGAAAGACTTGCCGCAGCGGGAGCAGGATCTCGAGCAGGCCAAGAGTCTTCTCAAGCAGGCCGGGTATGGCGGTGGTCTTGTCGTTACTCTTGATACTTCTGACGGTGTGGGAGCCGGCGCGGTCGCTGCGGCATCGGTGTTCGCAGAGCAGGCCAAGGGTGCAGGCGTCACGGTGAAAGTGAACAAGATTGCTGACTCTGAATACTGGGGAGAGAACTTTCTCCATTATGCGTTCGGGCAGACCTTCTACTACTCGCACCAGTATCTTGCACAGGCCAGCCTGATCACTATGCCGACCGCCGTTTGGAATGAAACCCATTGGAAGAATGACAAGTGGTTGGCAATCGTCAACGAGGCGTTCCGAACCGTTGATGAGCAGAAGCGGAATGAATTGGTTGCTGAGGCTGAAACGATAGAGCACAACGAGGGTGGGTATATCGTTTGGAGCTTCAATGATCAGGTTGACGCCTACAGTAATGATCTCGGGGGAGTGTTGCCGTACAAGAACGGTGTGCCACTGTCGGGCTTCCAGTTCAAAGACTTCTATTTCGCAACATGATTAGGCCCGCGCTGGCTGACCGACAAAGGGCTCGAGCGTGGGCCTGCGCCGTGAAGCGCCGAAGCCATAGCGGTGCGGCCTTCACCAAGACGCGCCTGTGGCGTACCCATCCCATCGCAAGTCACCGCATAATGAATTGATGCGGGCTCGGGCAGCCGAGCGGCTGAAGGCAAAGACGGGGCTCGGCACGGCGGTCGTCTGACGACGTTGACCGCACCTCTCACAGACCCCCCCGATGCCGGCCGGCGCAAGATCCATGCGCCGGCCGGCACTCCGCCCCACCAATCTCTTGATTCTCACCGGCGTCGCCTGAAGGAGACAGCAGATGAAGGAACCGCTCAAGCAAGCCATCATCGACGGCAATGCCGATACGGCGAGGGCGCTCACGACGGCGCTGATCGCGACGGGCGCCTCGGCCCGCGAGATCCTCGACGAGGCCCTGCTGCCCGGCATGGAGGTGGTCGGGAACCGCATGCGCGACGGCGACTGCTTCATCCCCGAGGTGCTGCTGTCCGCCCGCGTCATGCAGGCCTGCCTCGACCTCTTGCGCCCGCACATGGCCGCCGGCGAGGAGGCCGGCGGCGGCGTGGTCGTGATCGGCACCGTCGAGGGCGACCTGCACGACATCGGCAAGAACCTCGTCGGCATGCTCCTCCAGGGCGTCGGCTTCACGGTCGTCAACCTCGGCACCGGCGTCACCAGCGCCGACTTCGTCGCCGCGGTCAAAGAGCACCAGCCGAAGATCGTCGGCATGAGCGCCCTGCTCACCACCACCCTGCCGCACATGAGCGAGACCATCGCGGCGCTCAAGGACGAGGGCCTCAGGGACTCGGTCAAGATCATGGTCGGCGGCGCCCCGGTCACGGCCGCCTACGCCGACGAGATCGGCGCCGACGGCTACGGGGCCAACGCCGGCATGGCGGTGGAACGCGCGAAGGAGCTGGCGAACTGATGGCAGACATCTACGCAGAAGCAGCCGAGAGCATCGTCAACGCCGACAGGGCGTCAGCGGAGGAGATCGCGCAGCGCGCGCTCGACTCCGGCATCGCCCCCGCGGACATCATGCAGAACGGCTTCGTCAAGGGCATCCAGGAGGTCGGCGAGCTCTTCGAGAGCGGCGAGGTCTTCCTCCCCGAGCTGATGATGAGCGCCGACGCCATGGCCGGCGCCACCGAGGTCACGAACGCCGCCCTCGAGGGCGAGGCCGCCGAAGCCAAGGGCCGCATCGTGCTCGGCACCGTGCAGGGCGACGTGCACGACATCGGCAAGGCGATCGTGATCGCCTACCTGAAGGCCAACGGCTACGAGGTCACCGATCTGGGCCGCGACGTGCCCGCGGCGAGCTTCATCGCGAGGGCCAAAGAGGAGAACGCCGACATCATCGGCATGAGCGCCCTGCTGACCACCACCATGGAAGAGCAGCGCAAGGTGATCAAGACCGTCAAGGACGAGGGCCTGCCCTACAAGACCGTGGTCGGCGGCGCCCCCTGCACGCAGCGCTGGGCCGACCAGATCGGCGCCGACGCCTACGCCGAGGACGCCAACGACGGGGTCAAGAAGATCGACGCCCTGCTCGGCAAGTGAGCTGTTCCGCAAGTCCGGGCGCCCGCGGGCCCCTCGGGTCGAACAAGAGGTGATGGGATGACGGTGCGGGTGGAGTGGCTCTCAGCGGCGGAGCTGGACGCCGTGTACGCGGAGGCGCTCTCGATCCTCGAGAGCGTGGGCATGAGGATGAAGGGCGCCGCGGTGCTCGACGTGCTGCGCGGCGCCGGCGCGGCGGTCGACGAGACCGGCGTGGTGCGGTTCCCGGCCGAGCTGGTCGAGCGCGCCGTGGCTGCCTGCCCGCGCGACCTCCTCATGGCCGGTGAGACTTCTGAGCAGGACGTCGTCCTGGACGGGTCGCGCACGTTCTTCAACGTCAGCGGCTGCGCCGCGAAGACGCTGGACGGCGCCACCGGCCAGGTGCGGCCGTCCACGCTCAAGGACCTGAGGGACGGCACGATCGTGCTCGATGCGACGCCCGAGCTCGACGTCGTGTGGACGTTCCTCACCGCCACGGACGTCCCGCTCGAGCGGCGGGAGCTCGTGGAGTACTACACCTACCTCACGGAGACCGCCAAGCCGGTGGTCTTCGTCGACTGTCCTACGCAGACGGAGCACGTGCGCCGCATCTTCGAGATCGCGTCCGGCGACCTCGAGCGCTTCCGAGCGCGGCCGCGGATGTCGCTGCTCTGCGCCGCGCGCTCGCCGCTCGAAGTGAACGGCGAACTACTGGACGTGGCCGTGGAGTTCGCCTCCCTGGGGGCGCCCATCTGCGTCTACTCGATGCCCATCTCGGGAGCCACGGCGCCGATCACGCCGGCCGGCACCCTGGCGCTCCTGTGGGCGGAGGTGCTGGGCACCATCACGGCCATCGAGACGGCCGTGCCCGGCGCGCCGGTGCTCGCCTGCTGCGGCCCCGGCATCCTCGACATGCGGTACACCACGATGTCGCTCGGCAATCTGGAGAGCACGCTCATGGGCGCCGCGTCGAGCGAACTGGGTCACCGCCTCGGCATCCCGGTCCACAACTCCGGCCTGTCCACCGACGCCAAGCACAGCGGCGTCCAGGCGGGCTATGAGAAGGGCCTCAAGCTGATGACCGCCGTCGCCAGCGGCGCCGACCTTGTCAGCGGCGGCTTCGGCTTCCTCGACTCCTCGAGCACGTTCAGCCTCGAGGCGATCCCCATCGACGCGGAGATCGCCGCCATGGCCGGACGCATGGCGCGCGGCATCGAGGTGACGCCCGAGACCCTGATGGGCGACGCCATCCGCCGCGTCGGCATCGGCGGCGACTTCCTGCGCGAGAAGGACACGCGCACGAGGGTGCGCGCCGGCGAGCACTTCGTGCCGCGCATCGGCTCGCGCCTGCCGTTCGAGCAGTGGCTCGGCGAGGGACGTACCGAGGCCGACGCCGCGGCCGACGCCGTCCGCGCGGCGCTGGCGGCGCGCGCCGAGCGCGGGCCGCGGCTCAGCGAGGGACAGCGGCGCGAGCTCGCCGACGTCTGCGGCATCGGGCCGGCGGACGTGGCGTGACCGGCCCGGGGAAGACGACCACCATCAACGCACGACATCATCCGACACTGACGAGGGAGGTGCGCCCGTGAGACGCAACGCGCATGCGGGACGCGCACGCCGCGACGGCTGCGAGTTCCGCGTACTGACCGACGACGACCTCGCCGACATCCATCTCGGGACGCTCGAAGTCCTGGAGCGGACCGGCGTGTTCGTCGAGGACGAAGAGGCCCGCGAGCTCTTCGCCGGGGCCGGCGCGACGGTCGACGCGAGGGGCGTCGTGCGCATCCCCGGCCACGTCGTCGAGCAGGCGGTCCGGACGGCCCCGAGCAAGCTCCGCCTGGCCGGCCGTGACCCCAGGAACGACATCGTGCTCGAGGCCGGGCGCGTCGGCTTCACCAACTTCGGTGAGGGCGTCGCGATCATCGACCCGTACACCGGCGAGGTTCGCCCCTCGACCAAGTCGGACATGGCAGCCTGCGCGAAGGTCGTCGATGCGCTCCCTAACGTGGATGTGTTCGAGAAGGCGGTCATCGCGACGGACGTGATCCAAGAGGTTGCCCCCCTCCATCAATTCGAGGCCTGGGCGACCAACACGTCCAAGCACGGCTTCATGGGCTCCGGCAACGGCTGGCTCTCCCGCAAGCTGGTCGAGATGGCGTCCGCCATCGCCGGCGGACGCGAGAAGCTCAGGGAGCGCCCGATCATCTCGTTCATCACCTGCCCCGTCAGTCCGCTCAAGCTGGTGCAGGACACCTGCGAGATCATCATGACCGGTGCGCGTGAGCACATCGCCGTGAACATCCTCTCGATGGCCATGGCCGGCGGCTCCTCGCCGGTGACGCTGGCCGGCACGCTGGTCACGCACAACGCCGAGGTGCTCGCCGGCATCACCCTGAGCCAGCTCACCCGGCCGGGCGCCAAGGTCGTGTACGGCAGCTCGACGACGGCCATGGACCTGCGGCTGGCCTCGGCCAGCGTAGGCTCGCCCGAGTGCGGCCTCATCAACGCCGCCGTCGCGCAGATCGCCCGCTTCTACCTGCTGCCCAGCTGGGTCGCGGGTGCGTAGGGCGACTCCAAAGTGGTCGATGCCCAGAGTGGCCACGAGAAGACCCTGACCGGCCTTATGCCGGCGCTGGCAGGTGCCAACGTCATCTACGGTCTGGGGATGATCGAGTCGGGCATGACCTTCGACTTCGGACAGCTCGTCATGGACGACGAGTTCGCCGGCATGATCAAGCAGTGCGTCCGCGGCATCCGCGTGGACGACGAATCGCTCGCGCTCGACGTGATCGACGAGATCGGGCCCTTCGGTGACTTCCTCAGCCACGAGCACACGATGGCGCACATGCGGGAGACCTCGCAGCCTGCGGTCATCGACCGGCGCGTGCGCGAGGACTGGCAGCGGACGGGCGCGACCACCGTGCAGGATCGTGCGCTGGCCAAGGCGCGCACGATCCTGGAGACCCACGTCCCGATGCCGCTGCCGGACGGCGTCGCCGCGGAGCTCGCGGAGATCATCCGCGGCGCCGAGGCGGAACTGGGGGTGAGCTGAGGCGCTCTGGGGGTGCCGCTGCGCGTCGTTTCTACTGAACGGCCGGTGTGCCTGGCGGCCACCGGTCGCGAAAGGAGGGCAATGGGCAAGATCCGCACACGCATGGGCGACGGCTAGGTCGCCGAACTGACCGCCGACGAGCTGCGCGCCGATCTGCAGGCCGGCTGCGCGCCCAGCCGGACGGCCCGTTCCCCAACCCGGCGGACTTGCTTCCGCGGGGCGAGATCGAGGCCGCCCGAGAGACCCAGATGGCGATGGCCGAAGCCTGCAAGGCCGACATGCTCTACGTCTCGCGAATCATGGCCGAGGTGGGCAGCGACGGGATCAACTTCGACACCACCGCGTCCACCGGCGACGCCGAGTTCCTCGCGGTGCTGGAGACGGTGGAGGAGCTCGCCGCGACCACCGATCTCGCCATCGAGGTGGGCATGGCCGCCGAGTTCGTGCTCGGCTTCCACGGCCAGCTCGAGTACAAGGGCAAGCGCCTTGCCGGCATGTGGCCGCACCAGCAGGTCAAGGTCGTCGAGGAGGCGGGGGCGCATCTGTTCGGCCCCGTCGTGAACACCAATACACGTAAGTCGGTGCCGTGGAACGTGGCTCGCGCCGTGACCATCGTCAAGGAGTGCTCGCGCGTCGCGCACATCCCCATCCACGCCAACGTCGGGAACGGCGTGGGCGGCGTGCCGATGTTCGAGGTCACGCCGGCCGATGCGCTAACGAGGGCCAGCGCCGCGATGGTCGAGATCGGCCGCGTCGACGGCTTGTAGGTGGGCGCCGGCGATCCCTACGGGATGTCGATCAGCCACTCGCTCGCCTCAGGCATGGGGGGCATCCGCACCACCGGAGATCTGGTGGCGAGGATGCAACTCCGCAAGAAGATGAGGCTTCCGCAAGCCAAGCAGTACGTGGCCGACAAACTCAAGGTCGGGTTGGACGACCTGGCCGACTCGACCGTGATGCGCGGCTTGCGCCAGGAGCTGGACATCGGCGTCATCACGGCTGTTCCGGGCGCGCGCAAGGGCATCGAGGCCAAGCGCAACATCGCCGAGCTGCTGGACGTCGAGGTGCCCTGCCTCAAGCGGCTGTAGCGTCAGACCGTCGCCCGCGCCGGCGCCGGCCGCCTCCGGCGCGGGCTTCGCTTCGGGCGCCACAGCGTCGTTCAGCCGCGCCTGAGGACGGTGTCTCCAGCGCCCGTGATTGCGCACGTTACGATGACTTCCCTGTTCATCCGAAGCTTCCCTGGCGATGTTCTGGCCCAATTTCGACTCAGCGACTGAGGTGATAGCGCA
>Ga0209585_10000995_pt1 | contig 10963 bp, 11 predicted proteins | sample NGEPerone_FD_185491 | JGI IMG/M metagenome (GOLD analysis project Ga0209585, IMG submission 185491) | Arctic peat soil microbial communities from the Barrow Environmental Observatory site, Barrow, Alaska, USA - NGEE Permafrost154B-one... | ecosystem: Environmental > Terrestrial > Soil >... | reverse complement strand
GACCACGCCGCCCAAGCCGCCCAAGCGGCCCAAGCGTCCGGCAAAGCCGAGAGCGTGCCCGAGGGGGGCGACGCCGAGCTCCATGAGGTACGCAAGGCGGCGAAGCGAGCCCGCTACGCCGCCGAGGTGGCCGGCCCCTCCGTCGGATCTGCGGCCTACACGTTGGCCGCGCGCATGGAACAGCTGCAAGAAGTGCTCGGCCGACATCAGGACAGCCTCATGATTCGCGCGCTCGTTCAAGATCTGGCCGATCGGGTGACGAGACGTCAGACGTTGGCCCTGCGTCTGTTGGCCGCATCGGAGCAGGGAGACGACGACCCTTTCCTGGCGGCATACGACCTGGCGTTGGCGGCGGCGTCCGCCGATGAGGTGCGCGGCTGGACAGGGTAGTGAAGCACCTTCCGGAGCTCAGGTAGGGTAACCCTTACTACCAAAGTAAGGTAAGCCTTACTTCAATGAGCATCGGAGATGGAATGCGGTTCAACGCACGGGTGGCCTCTGCTGCCGGACTGGTCGCTGTGGTTCTGGGGGTCGCGGCATGCGGCACGTCGAACGGCACGACCGACCCAGGCAGTGGTTCGGGCGACAGGGCGACACTGACCCTCTACAACGCTCAGCACGAGGACCTCATGAAGCTCATGGTGGCCGACTTCACCAAGGCGACCGGCATCAAGGTCAACATGCGCAACGGCGAGGACTTCGAGCTCGCGAACCAGCTTGTCCAGGAGGGCGCCGCCTCACCCGCAGACGTGTTCGTGACGGAGAACTCCCCGGCGATGACCCTCGTCGACAGCAAGGGACTGTTCGTGCCGGTGGACGATGCCGCGTTGGCCCAGGTCCCGCCGCAGTTCGCGCCCAGCGACAAGGGCTGGGTGGGATTCGCCGCCCGCTCGACCGTGTTCATCTACAACGCCGAGCAGGTCAAGGCCGCAGCGCTTCCGACCTCGATCATGGATCTGGCCAAGCCGGAGTGGAAAGACAAGGTGGGGATCTCCGCGGCCGGGGCCGACTTCCAGGCCATCGTGAGTGCGGTGCTCGCGCTCAAGGGTGAGCCGGCCACCGCTGCCTGGCTCACGGGCCTGAAGGACAACGCGAAGGTCTACCAGGGCAACGGCGCCGTCATGAAGGCCGTGAACGCGGGCGAGATCCAAGGCGGTGTGATCTACCACTACTACTGGTACAAGGACCAGGCCGAGTCCGGCGCCAACAGCAACAATGTGAAGCAGCTGTTCTTCGGCAACCAGGACCCTGGCGCGTTCCTCAGCATCTCCGGCGCTGGCGTGATCAAGTCCAGCAAGCACCCGGCCGAGGCGCAGCAGCTGGTCAAGTACCTCAACAGCCCGGCTGGTCAGAAGGTGCTTGCCGACAGCAAGGCCCTGGAGTACCCGATCGGTAACGGTGCCACGGCCAACAAGGTGCTCAAGCCCTTGAGCGAGCTCAGCCCGCCGACCGTGGACGTGACCACGCTCAATGGCCCGAAGGTCGTCGAGCTGATGCAGCAGGCAGGCCTGCTCTGACTCAGCTCACGTCACTTCTGAGAGCAGGCCCGACCAGGACCAGGAGGCCCTACCCACGCCTGCTGTTGCTGCTGTCCGGGCTGATCGTGCTCGTGGCGCTGATACCGCTGTTCTTCGTGATCGGCTACGTCGTCTCGATCGGCTGGGACCAGGCCATCGCCCTCACCTGGCGCCCACGCGTCGGCGAGCTGCTGCGAAATACCGGCCTGCTCGTGGCCGGCTGCGTGACGCTGGCGTCCGTGATCGGTACCGGGATGGCATGGCTGGTCGAGCGCACCAGCCTGCCCGGACGGCGGGTCTGGAACGTGCTGCTCGTGGCACCACTTGCCGTGCCGGCCTTCGTCAACAGCTTCGGCTGGGTGTCCCTGACGGCCAAGGTCGAGGGGTATGCCGGAGCCCTCATGATCGTGACCCTGTCCTACTACCCCCTGGTCTATCTGCCGGTCGCAGCGATGCTGCGCGGTCTGGACCCCGCCCTGGAGGAGACGGCAGCGGCCCTCGGCTATGGCCCGTGGAGCACTTTCGTCCGCGTCGTCCTGCCCCAGCTGCGGCCCGCTCTGCTGGGCGGGTCGCTGATCGTGGCGCTGCATCTGCTTGCCGAGTTCGGTGCACTGCAGATGTTGCGTTTTCCGACCTTCACCACAGCCATCTACGACCAGTACCGTTCGTCGTTCAACGGGCCGGCCGCGAACATGCTGGCTGCCGTGCTGCTGCTCTCCTGCCTCCTGCTGCTCACCCTCGAGCTGCGGCTGCGCGGCCATCAACGCTACGCACGCCTGGGTGGGGGCAGCGCCCGAGACATCCCGCGCCGACGCCTCGGCCGCGCGGCCGTGCCCTCCCTGGTCGCGGTAGGCGGCCTGACGACTCTCGCCCTCGGCGTACCGATCGGGAGCCTGGTGTTCTGGCTCGTCACCGGCTCCTCCACGGGCTTCCCCCTCGGCGACCTGGCGGCGAGGACCGCGACCTCGCTCGGCCTCGGTGCAGCGGGCGCGATCCTGACGATGGCCCTGGCGCTGCCGATCGCGTGGCTGTGCGTCCGGCGCCGCGGGCGCTTGACCATGCTGCTCGAGCGCAGCACCTACTTCGGCAACGCGGTCCCCGGCATCGTCGTGGCCCTGGCGCTGGTCACCGTGACCATCCGGTTCGCCCAGCCTGTCTACCAGACCGTGGTGCTGCTGGTCGTCGCCTACGCGATCATGTTCCTGCCGCGCGCCATGGTCAGCGTCCGCGCCGCGCTGGTCCAGGCGCCGCCTGTCTACGATGACGTTTCGCACGCCCTCGGTTCCGGCCCACTGGAGACGCTGCGACGGGTGACGCTTCCGCTGATCGCGCCCGGGCTCGGCGCCGGCACTGCGCTGGTCTTCCTCGCGATCGTCACGGAGCTGACCGCCACGTTGCTGCTCGCCCCGATCGGCACCCAGACCCTGGCCACACAGTTCTGGAGCAACACCAGCAGCATGGCCTATGGCGCAGCCGCACCGTATGCCGCGCTGATGGTGCTCCTGTCGGCACCGGTCACCGTGCTGCTCACGCGTGACCGCTGGAGGTCGATGCCCATATGACCACTTCACGGATGACCACTTCACGGATGACCTCCGTGACCGTGCGCAACCTGACCAAGAGCTTCGACTCCACGACTGTCCTGCGCGGTATCGACCTCACGGTGCCCGAGGAGAGCGTGACCGCGATCCTGGGCCCGTCAGGTTGCGGAAAGACCACCTTGCTGCGCCTCATCGCCGGCTTCGACGGACCGGACGAGGGCGAGATCTTCCTGCGCGGGCAGCTGGTATGCGGGGGCGGCCGTTTCGTCGCGCCCCAGCATCGTCGTGTCGGCTACGTGCCGCAGGAGGGTGCGCTCTTCCCGCACCTGAGCGTCGCCGGCAACATCAGCTTCGGCCTCAGGGGCAGCGAGCGTCGTGATGGTCATCGGGTCGAGGAGCTCTTGGAGCTCGTGGGGCTCGAACCCGTTGTTCAGCAACGCTTCCCGCATCAGCTGTCCGGTGGCCAGCAGCAGCGCGTGGCCTTGGCCAGGGCCCTGGCGCCCCGCCCATCCCTGATCCTGCTGGACGAGCCGTTCTCGTCGCTGGACGCCGCACTTCGCGAGGGCACGGGTCGCGCGGTCCTCGAGGCACTGAAGGCCACCCACACGACGGCCTTGCTGGTCACGCATGACCAGTCCGAAGCGCTGTCGCTGGCAGATCAGGTGGCGGTCATGCGGGACGGGACCCTCGCCCAGGTGGGCACCCCGCACGAGGTGTATCGCGCGCCGGCCGACCTGGGCGTCGCCGAGTTCGTGGGTGCAGCAGTGATCGTCGATGCCGACGTCGTCGATGGCTGGGCATCCTCCGACCTGGGTCCGCTCGCCGTCATGCCGGGCTTTGACACCGGCCCGGCGCGGCTGTTGGTGCGTCCCGAGCAGATCGAGCTGGTTGGCTCGTCGCAGGTGGGCGTCGAGGCGCGGGTGGTCGACGTCAGCTACTTCGGGCATGACGCGGCGCTGCATCTTGAGGTCCTGGCGTCGGGGCGACTCGTGACCGCGCGGGTGTCCGGAACATCGGTCCCCGTGCCTGACACGGTGGTCCGGGTGAGCGTGACGGGACCCGTCGCGGCATACAGCCCTGAGGTCTGAGCACGTCGAACGAGAGCGGCCTGCTGGATCTGCTGAGCCCAGGGCGGCGGTCAAACGTGCACGACCCCCGTCCGGCACCCCGATCCGTGCTCAGACACTGTGAAACACCCGCCCCACGGCCACTGGTGCACGTTTGACGGCTGCAGGACATCGAGCGGAGGGCGAGAGATTCGAACTCTCGGTGGGTTTAACCCCACAGCGGTTCTCAAGAGCGCACCACCCACCGCTCTGACCTGCTCCGATATCGCACTGGTTCCACCGTTCACCACCACTTGACCGCAAGGGCGCCGCAAAGGGCCAACGGTGACGGACAACTGCGGCCGGCACGCACGATCGATGACCTTGGTGACCTTGGTGAGCCCTGTTGTCCGCAGACTGTTGCGACCCTTTGCACGCGCCGGGCTCGGCGGTCGGGCCGTCGGGTGCGAGCGGGGGCTAGCCTTGGAGAGTGATCGTGGCAGGTGTGACCGTAGACGAGGTGCGGCTGGCTGCCGTCTGCGCGCGTTATGGCATCGCCCGACTGATGATCTTCGGTTCGGTGGCCCGGGGGACAGCCGACCCGTCGAGTGACGTGGACGTCCTGTACGAGCTGCAGCCCGGTCGGCGGCTCGGCTGGGAGATTGAGGACCTGTCAGACGAGTTGTCGGAGCTGTTCGGGCGGCCGGTCGACCTAGTGTCGCGGGCGGCGCTGCACGAGCGTCTGCGCGCGGCCGTACTAGCGGAGGCTCAGCCCCTGTATGCGGCGTGACGTCCTGCTCCTGGAGGAGATGATTGAGGCGGCTGTCCAGGCCGTGGACTTGGTCGAGGGTGTCGCGGTCGAGGACTTGGCTGCGGATCGGATCCGGCGCGACGCGCTGCTTTGGAACTTCGCCGTCCTCGGGGAGGCCGCCGCGCAGTTGTCGGCTGAGCTGAAGCACGAGTTCGCTGACGTCGCCTGGCGCTAGCCGGCCCGTTTGCGCAACCGGATCGTGCACGGCTACTGGTCCATCGACCTGGACGTCGTCCACGCGACGGCGCAGGAGCAGCTGCCTGGCTTCACCGCTGACCTGAGGCGGGTGCTCGCCGCCTTGGCCGACCAGGACGACGGAGGCCCGGCTGATCGGCTCCGCCCGTGACAGGGCAAGACTGAGCCTCCCGCGCGGCACTCGATCGCTTAGACGTGCTCCCGCGTGACCCTGGCCCTCGACGCTCTCGACTCGCAGACTGTCCGAGGTGAAATCGGAAGGTCGGCGGTTCGACCCCGCCCCTGGCCACCACCGTAACCGCAGGTCAGACCCCTTCTGACCTGCGGTTTTGTCTCTAAGGTAGGCCGTTTCCAAATCCGTTGACCGACCCCGAGTGACCGTGAATCCCCCCGGATGGCCATGAGTTATCGCACGAGTTATCGCGGCTCTTCAGACTTAAACGGGCAACGTGCTTCTCGCGGCTGAGGCCCGCCGGTATTGGCGGGTACATGACCACCGTATCCGTCGTCGTTGGTTGACCGGGTTGCGGAACCCAAAGGCGTTGCGGCCCTGGTGTTTTGCCAGACGGTTGTAGCCCTCCGACCTGGAGTTGGAGTACCCCGTCAGGAGGCCCGCCTCGACCGCCGGCCACCATGCCTCGATGGTGGCAGCGAGGCGGTGCGCCTCGGGTGCGTCACTCGCGGCGGCCTGCTGGTAGAAGCTGTCCAACCTGCGCCGAATGACATGGCGTTCGGGGTTGGTCCCGGCCAGCGCAAGCAGGCTGCGGAGCTCCTCCTTGACCGTATAGGCCTGAAGGATCTGCACCCCGGCGTCGCCGGTGTCGATCAGTGAGTTCCACATCTTCGCAAAGGTTTCGGGCCGGAGCCGCTCGTGTCCGGTCAGCAGCCTTCGGCGTGCGGCCCAGGCCGGGTCGGTCTTGCGACCGCGCCGGCCACAGCTCTCGCGGATGACTCGTTGGCGGACCTGGGTGAGCATGTCGTTGGCCAATGCGACCAGGTGGAACCTGTCTGCCACGAGCATGGCGCCTGGCAGGGAGTCGCGTACGGCCTTGGCGTAGGACGCTGACAGGTCGATGGTCACGTGGGTGATCGCGGCCCGCCAGATCTCGGGCTGCGCGTTCAGCCAGGCGATGGTGGCGGCGCTGCTGCGGCCCTCGACCTGAGCCAGCAGCCCGCCGGTGCCGTCGGCGTCCACAAACCCGGTGTGCCACCGGTCGCGCACCAGCACCCACCGCCCCGTGTCCGGGTCCTGGGCCCACACCGGCTTCCCGCGGCGGGTCTCATCGATCCCCAGGACCTTCACCGGGGGCAGCGGCGCCGCCAGCGGGGCCTTCACGTGCTCGACGAACGCGGCGTGCACGATGGACCAGTCCACCCCGTAGTGGGCGGCGGACTCGGATACAACCCGGCCCTGTTCGGCGATCGCGTAGCCGAGCTCGGTCCGTAGCCGCGTCGTCAACCTCGAGCGCGCCCGGACTGCGGGCAGCGACTCGGTGAACGAAGCCCGGGGACAAAGCCGTTCCTTGCAGCGCCATCGCCGTTTGTGCCAGATCAGCCGTAAAACCCTTGTCCCGTATGGAATGTCACGTGGCCAGGTGCACACCAAGCCCTTGAGGGACACGGAGAGCACCCCACAGCTGGGGCACGCCGACGCGCACTCGTCCGCCGTCACGAGGTGCACCACCCGGCCGCCGAATGCGTCCGAGGCGACGCGGTCGACGGCGAGGCCGCCCAGGTCGAGCAGACGCGAGGCGTCCGATACCAGATCGTTTTGAACATGACAAACGTGCGTACGCTGGAGCAAGCCCGTGGCCTCATTTTGATCAGAAACTGTCTTTGTCAACAGCCATGATCACGAGGTCACGGGCGTCCTACGTCAGCGCCCTCGACCCGAGTTGCCCTGTTAAGTCCGAAGAGCCGGTGAACGTGCCATAGCCCTCCGCCTCCTTCGGTGAAGCCACTAGTGCGACTGCCTCAATTCAGGCGACCGGTGGACGCCAAAGGCCGGAACCTCCCTTAGGGGCTTCGAGGTCAAGCCTGAGCCCACCCTCCGACACGGCGACGAGTTATCCACAGCCGCCGACCGGGGCCGGAACCAAGACCGGCCGGGATGGCTGGATGAGAAGGACGACCCGCACGAGACAAGGAGCTGGACCCGTATGTCGAACCAAACGATCGACCGGGACGCGTGGGTAACCCTGGCCGCGGTCGCGCGGCTGCTGCGCCACGCGGCGGTGTGCGCTTGGGCGCAGGCCGAGGCTGAAGGGCCTCGGTCGCATCTACATCTGCTGGGCCTGGGGATCCACACCGCTTCATGCAAGGCGGTGGCCATGCTGCCGGCTGATGCCGACCTGGAGGGGCAACCCCCGGCACAGGACGACGTCGCGCATCTGCTGCGCTCCGCCGAGGAGCTGACCCGCGGCATCCCAGTCGTCGATGGGATGGCCGGGATCTCGCCGCTTGTCGTGGCCATCTGCGACCTCGTGCGTGAGTCAACGCCGTGAACCGGCAGGACGCGCGCAGCGTCGGCGAGCTGCTGTTGGATGCCGACTTCAGCACCCGCCAGGTCCTCATGGACGTCACCGGCGAGGACGCGCCGGCGATGCTGCGCACCTGGGGCGAGGTCGTCCAGTCCGCCGTCGAACTCTGGGCCACCCTCCCCCCGCCCGTCGGAGGTGGCGCCAGCCCGATCGACGGCGCCACCATGGCGCGGCTGGAGTCAATGAGCCGGTCGATGCACCGCACCCAGGTCCGGCAGGGCTGGCCCGGCGACGGCCCCGCCGACGAGCGGCTGCTCCACGTCGCCGAGACGCTCACCCGAACCGCTGACCTCATCGGCCGCCGAGGAGGCCACATCCGACCGTCGGATCCCGAGGTCCGCGCAGACCTTGACGCCGCCCGCATGCGGATCATGCACACTCTCTACGTCGGCGCCCACAGCGTGGGTGTCGCGGCACGAGAGCACGTGCGCGACGTGGAACTGTCCACTCGCGGGAAATCCAGTAGGGAGAGCCGCGGCGTGCCCCGAGGGCAGGACGCCATCAGCAGGCTGGCCGCGTTCGAGCAGCTCGCGGGCGCCTACGTCGGTAACCGGTTCGCCCGTGCCGCCCAGGGTGAACATGTGCGCGGACCCTACGGCACCGAACGGCTCCAGCAGGCCTTGATCGGCTGGGACATCCAAGCCCACCGCACCCTGGCCGCCACCCCCACCGCGGCCAACCTGCTCCTGGCCAGCCGAACACAGGCCGGCATCGCCACCGCCGCAGGCGTGATCCTGCACGCCGGCGCACGAACCGGCCACGTCGACACGCACGCCTACCAGCACCGCCTTGCCCCCACCCTCGACGCCACCCAGCAGGCCTGGACCCACGTCGCCGGCCGGTGGGCCGAGATGACCACCCCGGCCAGCCGCACCGATCTCGATATCGTCCAGTCGGCCAACGAGCTGCGCGCCGCCGTCCGCGAGATCTCGCACGACAAGACCACCTGGGCTGGCCCAGAGGTCATGGCCGGTCGTGTCGACTTGGGCGAAGCCGCCCAGCACCTCCAGCAGGCCCTGTCCTCCGCGGTCGACGTCGCCTGCGTGATCCGCGACGTCGCCGCCGAGGACAAGAATCTCACCGGCCCGGCCCGCGCTATGTCCCACCGGGCCAACGCCGACGTCGACAGCGCCGTCGACCGCGGTCACCGCGGCGAAGACGTTGTTTGGGTCACCCCCGGCGATGTCTACGCCAACCGCACCGTGGCCATCCCCGAACCCGTCCGCGCCGGACTCGTCGACGCGACCGACACCCTCGTTCAGACCGCGAGCAACGCCATGTCAGCCGCCGCCTGCCTCGACCGAGTCACTCAAGACAGACCCCCGGGATCAGAGCAGGAGCCGACCGCCCCTCGCGGCCGCCGACACGAGGGGCCCACGCCCATGGCTCAGGACGTATCCCGTGTTGCCCGGCCGTAGCGCTACCTCACATCTCGATGACCGCCGACAATCCCTCCCGCTCCTTAGGGGTGGCAACGACGGGTACCGAAGACCTTCGGCCCATGCCTCGACGAAAGAGGGGGATCTAGGAATGACCAGCTCAGAAACACAGACGGGCCGACTCCGCAGGAGGGTGGCACATCTGCTCAATTCCGTCGCCAAGGCTGCCTGGGCTGCCGACGCCACATCACCCACAAAGTGGGATCTCCGCAGCCCTCGAACGGGAGAGGTCGCCTGTGGACAACCGTTCAGCAACCACCATCAACGCCGCAGCCAATGCGGTCTGAGCGGCAGGGGAAAGTCGTGGAGAAGCTACTGAACGTCGACGAGGCCGCTGTGGTGCTAGGCACGAGTAGCAGGTTCCCGCGGCGGCTGATCGCTGAGCGCCGGATCCGGTTCGTGCGCATCGGGCGGCATGTGCGCATCCCGGCCTCGGCACTGGAGGAATACGTGAATTCCGGGACCGTCCAGCCCGTCACTCTGTCGTGTGGTGCAGCATGAGTGCGGCCAGCCGACGTGCCTTCGGAAGCGTTCGCGTCCTGGGGTCAGGACGGGTGCAAGCCCGCTATCTGGGACCGGATGGCCTTCGGCGCGGTGCTCCGAGGACGTTCGAGTCGAAGGCCGCTGCGAAACAGTGGCTGGCTGTGTGTGAGGCGGACATGCTGCGTGGGACATGGTCCGATCCGCACGAGCTAGGGGAGGTTCTAGCAACATATGCGGCTCGGTGGATTACGGAACGAGGCGGCCTGTCTGAGCGGACCGTTCGGTTCTACGAGGGACTGCTGCGACTACACGTCACGCCGGTTCTCGGCGGGAAGGACATCCGCCGGCTCACTTCACCGATGGTGCGCTCATGGCGTCAAGGGCTCATCGACGGCGGGGTCGGCGCCAGCACGGTAGCGAAGGCGTACCGGTTCCTGCGCGCTGTTCTCAATACTGCTTTCGACGACGAGGTGATCAGGCGCAACCCGTGTCGCATCAAGGGTGCCGCGGTCGAGAGGCCGGAAGAGCGTCCAGTGCTGACTCTCGGTGAGGTGCAACTGCTCGCGGCTGCCATCGACCCGCGATATCGGGCCTTCGTGCTTCTGGCGGTGTTCGGCTCACTGCGGTGGGGTGAGCTGATGGGGCTGCGCCGTTCGGATTTCGACTTGGAGGCCGGTCTCGTTCGGATCGAACGTGCCGTCTCCGAAATCGGCGCGAAGCAGATCATCAAGAAGCCGAAGACCGCCGCGGGTGTCCGCACCGTTGCGCTGCCCCGGTGGGTCATACCCGAACTTCTCCGTCACTTCGACATCTACGCCGAACAGGGCCAGGACGGACGGGTGTTCGTCGGGTCGAAGGGTGCGACGCCGTTGCGGCCGAACTTCTCGTCGGTGTGGGCGCGGGCCCTTGATGGTGCCGGGTTGGCGGGCATTCACATCCACGACCTGCGTCATACCGGCAACCACTTTGCTGCGATGACGGGGGCGAGTACTCGCGAGTTGATGGGGCGGATGGGGCACGCCAGCATGGACGCAGCGCTCATCTACCAACACCGCACGGCAGACCGTGACCGCGCTATCGCTGACGCAATCGACCTCATGCTGACCGGGTTTGACGAGCTTCCTGTGCAGCTCGTCGCTGCTGGTGCTAGCGAGTCGAGTAGCGACGGTCAGGGGCACGGGGAGGGCACGCCTGCCGATTTCTGATGCCAACGGGCGCTGTCTCCACGGGGGAAATGGCGCCCGATTACATTGTCTGGCAACAGTTTTCGCGTGTGGAGCGGGTGACGGGAATCGAACCCGCACTGTCAGCTTGGGAAGCTGATGTTCTACCATTGAACTACACCCGCAGGCGCGCCGACCGTCATACAGTCGCGGCGCGATCGGCAGTCT
>Ga0209585_10000994_pt1 | contig 10974 bp, 13 predicted proteins | sample NGEPerone_FD_185491 | JGI IMG/M metagenome (GOLD analysis project Ga0209585, IMG submission 185491) | Arctic peat soil microbial communities from the Barrow Environmental Observatory site, Barrow, Alaska, USA - NGEE Permafrost154B-one... | ecosystem: Environmental > Terrestrial > Soil >... | reverse complement strand
GTGATGACCATTGTGAAGAAAGAAGTTGAAGAACCACGGAGGCTGAGTCTCGACGAGAAAATTCAGAAGGTGGAAGATCTGACATTAATGATCGACCGCTGGCGTACGCTGAATGAATCACGCCGCAAATTGCAAACCTTCCAGATCGGGGCTGATTCGCTCAGTTCTGTGATTCTGTTAAGAGATGCTGCTGGTAATGAATTCAAAACTTCCAATTCCACAGTGATCACCTCTGTAATTGATGAGATGAAACGCACACTGGATGTGAAAGTCAAAGAGGTTGAAGAACAAATCAACCTTTAAAGAAAGGGGAGTTTCACTCCCTTTTTTTTGATCGTGGCGGAGAAAATCTATCATTAAATGAAAAATAAGCACATTGCATAGAGAATATTAACATTACACTTATTCTAAAAATCATCACACTTGCTTAATTAACTAACGCGCTTATCAAGTCGTTGACAATTATTCAATAATTTATTTTTTAGTTTCTTTTTTTATGTTGACATTTGAATTGTATTAATCAATAAACTAAAATAAAAAACATGCCATTAATTACTAGATCAGATCTTTACTACAAGGATTATTCTTGGACAGCTCTTTATGGAGATAATCCAAAAGTAACTGGAGAACCAGACAGTACTCTCTTAAATAGGAGAGAGGGATACGAAATTTTATATTTTGTTAACAAATTCTCAGAAATTCATAAAGTGACTCAGAAATTATTAGCAACAAAAATCGAAAGGATGGTAAGAGATGAAGTTCCCCATGATATTCGAAGTCAAGAAGGTATTAGACAATGGATTTATGATCATTGGCAAAATAGTAGATACTAAAAAAATTCGATTACATTCAACTAAAAATTTAATTACAAATCATTGAAGCCCGGCCAACCCCGGGCTTTTTTTTGTCCTTTCCCTCCCCTATCCTACCAGGTATCTTTGGTCTGTAATCAATGTGTATCCGTGTAATCATTTTTTAATCCATGTAATATGACCGAAATACAAACTATTCGACGCAACCTGGCACTCAAAGAGTATGAGGTTAAAGAGACACCCAACGGTAAGCAGGTAACTTTCTCCATCAAATTTGTGACGAAGAAAGGTAAAATCATCTTCATCCCGCGCGCTGTAGCTGCCGGATTGAAGTTCAACATGAAGGATAATAGGATGCGCGGCGTACTGTCGGTTGACGCAAAGGATGAAGCAATTGGTCATGTTACCCCTGTACACATTGACGGAATTATTGAATGGAACGGTAAAAAAATAAAGATGTAATGTCAGATATACTATTCAATAAATCGGGTGTTCCGTTAATCGCTTACGGCAAAAGCTACCAGGCAAGTACCACAGGTGTTCCTGCTGATAAACCCAAAAACACATCACAACCGAAGAATCCACTTGAGGATTACCTGAATGTTGGAGGCATCAAGGTATCGGCCTGGGGACCAAATAACGACTTCCCAACGATTGCCGATGGAATTATCAACAGCGTTGGGGTACTCAATACCGGGTTAAAGTTCACTCGCAACTTCACATTAGGTCAGGGGATATTTGCCTGTAAGGTGAAAGATTTCGACGAATCAGGAAACGAGATACTTGAACGCGTGAAGGATAAAACATTAGTTGCCTTTGCCAACTCACGTCTCGTGCGCAGGTATATGGCCAAAGCATTGCGCGATTACCTGAAGTTTGGTTGTGCCTTCGTGCAGATCATGATGAATGCAGATGGCAGTCAGATTGTTGGAATCAATACGATCAACGCAAAGTATTGCCGGTTGAGTTTTGCAAATTTAAACGGTGTAATTGAAAAGTGTATTGTCTCCGGCAAATGGCCAGATACTCCAACTGAGGCAGATTGCCAGGTGTTGGATGTACTCGACGAATATGATCCGTTTGCTGACCTGCAACGTCGCAGATGGGGTAATAAAACTGCCGGCAAATCATTTATCTATGTGATCCGCGACTCCTGGGGCAATGGTGAATACTACAGTTCCGCAATTTGGTGGGCTGCTTACCTTGCCGGATGGGTAGACATTGCCAAAACAGTTCCGGCTTTTCTTAAAAAGGCTTATTCGAATCAGATCACCTGGAAGTGGCACATTCAAATTCCTTATGCATTCTGGGATAAACAGTTTTCAAAAACTGATTTTGCAACAACCGAATTGCGCAAACAGGCCATTGAAAGTTACATGGACAGCATCGAATCAAACCTTTGTGGAACCGAAGGTGCTGATAAACCAATCTTTACTTTCTTTGAAATCAATCCGCAAAATGGTAAAGCCGAAGAGCAATGGATTATCAAACCCCTCGAAAACAAATTGAGTAACGATCAAAATCTTGTTACCAGTGCTGCTGCCAATTCCGAAATCATGTTTTCAATTATGGTTAATCCCAATGTACTCGGCGCTGGGATGCCCGGAGGAACTTATGCAGGCAACCAGGGAGGTAGTAATATCCGCGAGGCTTACCTTGTGAACATTGCAAACTGCTGGCTCGATCGTCAGGACCTCATGGATCCGCTTGAATTGATGACCCGTTACAATGGTGCCGATGATGATCTGGAATGGCGCTTCCGAAATACCGTACTGACTACGCTTGACACTGGTGCAGGAACAACTAAAACACTTAGCTAATGTTATTCTCAAAAGAAAAGAATCCAAAAATGGAGGAGATCAGGAACTTTGTTTCTGTCACATCTTCTTCAACCTTCGAAAATGTTGTACCGCATATTGCCAATGCAGAACGCGATTACCTCATCCCGGTAATCGGTATTGATATGTATGATGAATTGGTTGAATTTTACGAAATGGATCCTCCGGCAACGCCAACCGATGTGCAGATTAAAATGGCTGAATTACTTCGTTTGGCACAATCGGCAGTGATACACATTGCTTTCTGGATCGGGTTTGACCTGTTGAATGTCCTGGTTACAGATGGAGGTTTCAAGCGCACAGAATCGAAAAGCGTTAAAAGTCTGTACAAGTACCAAGAGGAAAACCTGAAGGCTTATTTTCGTACGAACGGTTTTAATGGTATTGATACTATATTGCAATATCTTGAATCAAACATTACCAGTTTTACTGAATTCTCTGCATCTACTGCCTGCACGTTGTTTAAAACTGCATTGATTCCGAAGACCGAAATCTTCAACAATATTGTTTTCATCAATAAAAGCCGATTGACCTTTCTCCGGATGAAGCCACATATGCAACTGATTGAAGATACCGAGATTGCTACAATACTGGGACCTGTTGCTTTTGAATACGTGAAATCAGAGATAGTAAAGGAAACTCCATCTGAAAAAGTAAAGGCATTGCTTCCCTACGTTCGTAAGCCAATTGCTTTCCTCGCATCTGCCTATCTCATGGAAGAGAGTGGTGCTGACCTGTTGGATAATGGTCTTTATTTCTCATCCACAATGGCATTTGCGGGTAATGATACCGAACGTAAACCATCGTCATCAGATAGGATTGCTATTCTGGTAATGCGCAATCGTAATATAGGCAATGCTTTTTTAGATCAGTTACGAACTTACCTAAAAGTAAAGGCTGCTGACTGGACCGATGTAACACCTTCAACCGGTAAACTTTTCCGCAGAGATAATACAGATAAAAAAACCTTCTGGGCATGATGGACATAGAAATCACATACCCGTTTTTGTTTTTCAATCGAAAAGCAAAAGGCACAGTTCCAACATCATGGGATGAATTGACCGAACGTCAGTTTTTGGCCATCTCGCACACAATCCACGGAGCAGAACCCGACTTTCGCTTTCTATCTGTTCTTACAGGTATTGCTCAGAATCTGCTGAAAAAACTTCATCCTTACGATCTGTTGAAACTATCTGAAGGGATTGAATTTGTAAGCAAAGCGGGGAATGTCCATTCTGAATTTATCATCAGGGAGATCCATGGAACTGATTTCGTTTGTCCAAAACCAAAACTAGGAGCAATGCCTTTCGGTCAGTTTATTTTTGCCGATTCATATTATAACGACTGGATGGCTACCAAAGATGTAAAGGCGCTTGACAACTTTGTTGCGTCACTTTACCAGTTACCAGGTGAAACATTCGACAGCGAAACGATTTCACAAAAGGTTTGGATAATTGTGAATGCGGATATTGAAATTCGTAAAGCAATTGCCTTCAATTACTCACTGATACTTTGTTGGCTTCAAAAATGTTATCCACTCATTTTCCAGTCTCCAGGTGAAGAATCGGAAACGGAAAAGAATGATAAAAAAAAGTCAAAACAATCAGGATGGTTAAAACTATTTGAGTCCCTCGTTGGTGAAGATCTGATCAACCGTGATCGTTATGCAGAACTTCCGGTCAATACAGTATTCCGGCATCTAACAACAAAATATAAAGACAATGCCCGTAAGGGTTAATCTATGTAATACTTTTTAATCATGAATTCGAAATTTTCAGAAATTATCCAATATTTCAAAACCCTCGCCACACAACATGTTACGATCGGTCATAGTCTTGCTGAAAAGCATTTTTACCGCTTCGAACTCGAAGAGATTCTGAGCAACCTGAAGAATATAAACTATCCTGCATTGATTTTGGAAGGATACCGTTATTCATTGAGTGACAAACAGAGTGATAATGTGATGAAAGAACGCACGGGGGCATTTGTTCTTATTGATCACTTAAGTGATATAAATGATTTCGATAAGATGCACGAAGTTTGGGACAATATGGAATCCATTTGTGATGAAATAGTTTCCAGGATTAAATCTGACAAACGAAATCAAACAATTAAAGCGATACGTGATTTTGATCTGGGCAGTGTTCAGGTTGCACTAATAGCCAACGAAACAGACAAAAACTACGGTATCCGTTGCACGTTTACAATCTCTTCATCATTTACAACTGATATAGATCCTCTGAAGTGGGATCTCGATCGGGAAGTACCTGAATAATAAAATACTGTTATGGCAACAAATTCCGGTAATTATGCATTTGGGCTAAACGGTCGTCAGGTTTCAACCAATGATTTCAATCCGCAGGAACAGAATGATGCGGTTATGCGATGGGCCTCGATGGTTCAGCGTTATTTAAGAGGAGCAGCTGTATTATTAACCCAGGGTAAGGAAGGCACAATTACCCGTCCCGGACGTACGGAGCGGAAACTGGAAGATAGTATCAGAACGCAAAACCGCAAAACCTATGGTGTAATCACCGGACAATCATTCGTTTTTGAAAGGCATGGCGTTTTTGTACACAAAGGTGTAGGACGTGGATACAAAGTACAGGGAGGCATGGTTCAGCGCTCAGCAAAAGTTGAAAGTCCTTCAACACGCCAGCCACTTAGTCGTAATGACCGGAAACGTGAACGTGAACCCTACGAATGGTTTAACCCAGTGATCCAGCAGTCCCTTCCGGAATTGGCAAATGAACTCGCCAATATCAATGCCGATGCTGCGGTAAATGCCACAAGGATGTTGATCAGATAGTTATTTCTGTTAAGTTTGTGGGATAAACTTTAAAATAAACTTATTATGAAAAAGCTGATTGCCATCATGTTGTTTCTTCCGTTGTTTTCATTTTCACAACAATATTCAGATGTTGTGGAAATTTCAAATAAAACATCCGATCAATTATACAGTACAGCAAAAGAATGGTTTGCGCTTACTTTTAAATCATCCAATGATGTAATTCAATTGGATAATCCAGCCGAAAAGAAAATTATCGGGAAAGGAGTTCAACAAGTAGAGTATATTGTAAGTAAAATACCCGTTTTTATGAATGTATATTTTACTTTAACGGTTCAATTTAAGGATAATAGATATAAATATGATATACTGTCTACCGAAATAAAATCGAGTGGGGGAAAAGATTATACTTATGATGAATTAAAATTAATATCTACAGAAAAGGGTTTAGCCGAATATTACAAACTAATGGGTGTTAAACCTTGGATGATAGGTAAAAAAGGATTTCAGGAGAATTTACAAAATAATCAGTTACTAATTGTCTTAGTTGAGAAAAAATTGCATGACATTGTTGATAATCTTACTGTATACTTAAAAAAAGAAGACAAAAATAGTAACTGGTAATTTAATCATTATCATGACAATATTCATAATTGTACTAGTATTCGTCCTTTTAATAATTGCACTTTCAAAGATTATGCCAGAAGGTGCCAAGCCAATGAGCAAAAGTGAACGAGTAATTGCAAATTTAAATAAATACAGGCAGAATTACAGCTACAGGCCAAGCGATGAATTATATGCTTCAGTCACAAAACAACATAGTACTAAAACTTTAGAACAAATTGACGAATATATTGAGGCTCACAGGAAGAATAATGATCCTTATTGGGGAAGAAATCGTATGGAATATAAAATTTTGATGGAGAGACAAGCGTTTTTATTAAAGTCGAGAGACATCAAAAATTCAAAATAAACTTGATAGATTAAAAGGTGTAAGTTATTTACCAAATAAAAAAACCCGGTCATTCGCCGGGTTTTTTTATTTTTTGCTCTTTATCAAGCTCTTCAAAGTGTTTAATCAAAACAGTTTCCATATAATTATTAATGGATCTATTTTGTTTTTTCGCTTCTAGTCTAAGCCTATCCATAATTGGCTTGTCCATTTTTAAACTTGTTGCTTCTTTCACCATAGGATGTATTTTAAAGTATTACTTAGCATTAAAAAGTATTACAAAAATACATCTAAAAAAACACAATCAAAAAGAATAATAAACTTTCTTAATTATTTCTTAGATATAATTTGTATTTCTTAGAAATAATTAGAAATATCGTTTTAACTTTGTGCCATTATTAATTAATACTTCATTGTATGAATATTCAGAAATTTAAGTTTGGTGATGTTGAGATCGAGTTTGATCTCCGTCAGGGTAAAAATGTAATGGTGAATGCAACCGAAATGGCAAAGATTTATGGAAAAGATGTGTATGACTTTCTCAAAAATGACAGCACTAAAAATTTCATTGCTGAATGTTTAAAAACCGAGAATTCTCGGTTTTTAGGGATCGTTTCAATGGATGATTTGATTGTTTCAAAACAAAGATCTGGTACTTGGATGCACCGTATTTTAGCGTTAAAGTTTGCTGCATGGTTAGAGCCAGCTTTTGAACTTTGGATTTATATTACAATTGACAATCTACTTTATGAATTTGCCCGCGAAATTGAAGATTCAATTAATGAAACCGTGATGCTGTCTCGCAAAAAGGATGACCTTAAAAACAAACTGGCCAAACGTGATCCAGAATGTATGGAATATTTCGCCATTGAGCAAAAACTTATCAATGCCCGTACCCGTCGCAGTAATGCCACTAAAAATAAATTCAGAGAAAAATTTGATGATTTATTTTCGAGTGGGATAAACAATACTGAAGAGTAAAAAACAAAAACCCCCGGAAGTGCTCGACACACTAACCGGGGGCAGGTTTAAATTTTAACCATTAAAAATTAAAACATTACAAAAGTATGAAAAATACAGACGTAAAATGCAACATCGAAATTGAAGGTGTTACACTAAGCAAATCCGCAATCAATTATCTTAAAGCATTGCAAGACAGAGGCAATGAGGATATAATAAGCATGCGCGAGATTATTGCCGATGTGGTCTGCTTTCTAGCAAAAGACATGGATTATATTGAAAATTACAGAAATGAAGAAATATCTTCATTGATTAACGGCCTTAGTCATGTCCGTGAGGACCTAAATAATTTGAGAAAGCCATGAACGAAAACGACGAAAAACAGCCAACACCATCATTCTCCGAAAAACTATTTGACGCATTGATGGCTTTTTATGCTCCTGCCGAAAACCTTGCATCGGCAGATGAAATGAAAAGCACCCAGGAGTTGCTCGAAGAAATAGAACAGGTACTACCTTCCATTTCAACCGGTGATATCAATACCGTTATGAAATCCAACGGCTTTAAACTCCATTATACAGGTTATGGATACGTCTGGTTACTAAAAACAAGATAGACTCCACGTAAGGGAAGTCCTGTGTGACTGCCCTTTTACGTCATCTTGAAACCCGTCTCCCCAAAAGGCGGGTTTTTTATGTCCTTTCTGCAACGTACGCGTCAAAGTAACTTAGCCAAAAATCAAAAGAAATGGCAAGTTACGACCGCAGGATCAATCTCTACATTAATGGCCAACAGGTTAGTAATGATGTGCGAAGCATACGCGCAGAAATGACAAGGCTTATTAATGAGCAGGCCCGGATGACAATCGGAAGCCAGCAATATATTGCACATGCCTCACAAATCCGAAATCTGAGGGGTATAATGGCTCAGCATAATCAACAAATATCTGCTATAGCAAGTTCATGGAGTTTCAGGGGTATGGCAGATGGAATGAATCGATATTTTGGATTGATTACTGCCGGGATTGCTTCCTTCACAGGAGTGGTGATGGGTTTTAAAACATTAGTTAAAACCTTCAATGATTACGAAGAACGGGTTGATAATTTATCTGCTCTTACCGGACTGGCTGGTAAATCACTTGACTGGCTGAGCCAGAAAGCTAAAGACCTAAGTACGGCAACGCTCGAAGGTGGTATTCGTGTTACCCAGGGTGCACAGCAAATTGTTGATGCCTTTACCAAAGTCGGCTCAGCTCGTCCTGAACTATTGAAAGATAAAGAGGCTTTGGCTTCGGTTGCGCAGGAAGCCATAATTCTTGCTGCGGCAGCAAAAACAGAATTGCAACCCGCCATTGAAGGTTTGACGATGGTATTGAATCAATACAATGTTCCGGCTGATCAGTCACGTCGCATCATTAATGCAATGGCTGCAGGTTCAAAAGAGGGTGCCGGTGAAATACCATATATTACCCAGGCTTTTGAGAAGGCTGGTACGGTTGCCGCCGATGCCAATATTCCGATTGAAACGCTGATTGCCACAATTGAGACTCTTGCGCCACGTATTACTCAGCCTGAAATTGCAGGTCGTTCTTTGAAAGGTGTATTGATTGATCTTCAAACCGGAGCAAAAGATACCAATCCTGCAATTGTAGGAATGGCAACAGCCATTGAAAACCTTGCGAAAAAGAACCTTACAATGACACAGTTAACCAAGATGTTCGGTGTCGAAAATGTTACGACCGCCAAAATACTGATTAATAATGTTGGTGAGTTGAAGAAGTATGAAGCTGCTGTTACTGGTACCAATGTGGCGATCGAACAGGCATCTATCAATACCGATAACAATAACTCAAAACTGGCGCAGGCAAAAAACAGGGTCGAAAATTTATCAAGGCAGCTGGGTGAAAAATTGTCACCAGCTATGTCAACAGTTACCGGTTATTTTGGGAAAACTTTGGCAGGGATTTTAGCACTGATTAATTTTTTCACAAAGTATGGACCAATAATAGTGACAACAACAGCAGCAATTATCGGTTATACCGTTGCTGTTAAACTATCAACAATTTGGACCGAACGCAATAATTCAGGAAATATTATTGCGTTGGCATTAACGAAAGCAAGGGTTATCTGGCACAATACTGAACGTGCGGCACTCATGCTTACGGTTGCAGCCCAGGCATTATTATCCGGTAATATTGCCAGAGCCACACAGGCCATGCGCATTTTTAACACGGTTGCAAAACTTAGTCCAATCGGTTTGTTGGTTGGTGTTTTAACTGCTGCAGGTACTGCATTATATTTCTATACCAAACAATTAACAGCTGCCGAAAAAGCGCAAAAAGCATTAAACGATCTCGATATTACAGCACAGCAAAGTATAGTTAGTGAAAAAATTGCACTTGAACAGTTACTAAATGTTGCAAGAAACGAAGCACTTTCGAAGGTTGTGCGTCAGGAAGCAATGGACAGAATCAACCAGATATCGCCTGAATATCTTGGTAACATCACGCTTGAAGGAGTTAATACAGAGACAGCTACGACGGCAGTTAATAAGTATATTGATAGTCTTGAACGAAAAGCGAAAGCACAGGCTGGGTTAGAAAAATTAACCGAACTTCAAAAAGAAAAGATATCACTTGAAGCAGGAATCGGTGGTGAACCAGGTATTGGGACGAAGGTTTTACATGCTGTTACAAGGCCATTTTTATACAAGCAATTGAATGCAACCTCCAAACAAGAAAATATAAATGCTGCACTTGAAGCAAATAAATTATCGATAGCAAGCGTTTCGGAATATATTAACCAAAATGCGGAACCTGCACCCGCCGTTCCACTGATAAAACCCAATGCTACAGGAGGAAGTAACGGTGTTGCTCCCGAAACCCCGGCAGAGAAAAAAGCCAGGGAAAATAAGGAAAAGGCTGATAAGGCAGCAGAAACCAAAGCAATTAGGGAAGCCAATAAAACCGAAAAAACGAAACTCGAACTTTTAGAAGCTGCAAATAATCATATTGTTGCCTCAATTAATAAGCGACATATTGAAGGGAAGACATCCGAAGGTCAGTATAATGCAGATTTGCTGGAGCAGGAGTTTATTTTTCTTCAGGCTAAAATGGATCTCTATAAGGTAGGCAGCAAAGAATATGAAGATGCTTCGGCTGCATTTACTGAAAAACAAGTAAAAGCAAGTGAGCAGGTAAAAGACCTACTTTTAAAAGCTGAAAAAGAGCTGGCGGAAGCTAAAATTTCAAATCTTAAAGATGGTATTGATAAAGGAAAAGTAATTGAAAATATTCGGTGGGCTGAAGAATTGGCTGGATTGAAAAAACGCTTATCTGACATTACAGGAAATTCAGCGGACGAAGTCGCACTTAGAAAAACCATCAACGGTATCATTGAGCAAAACGAAAAGGCTCATGCTGAGAAAATGCGGACTCTTAATTCAGTAGATGACATTGCTAAACTTGAAAAACAACAGGGAGCTCTTAGTAATCTCAATAACGCTGGCGAAAATATTACATCATCGACGCCCTGGTTGTCTGGTGAACAGTTAACCTCTTTTTTTGATGCAAGAAAAGAAGTCATCGAAAATGCTTTTAAGATAGAACAAAAACTGGCTGGTGAT
>Ga0209585_10000993_pt1 | contig 10975 bp, 10 predicted proteins | sample NGEPerone_FD_185491 | JGI IMG/M metagenome (GOLD analysis project Ga0209585, IMG submission 185491) | Arctic peat soil microbial communities from the Barrow Environmental Observatory site, Barrow, Alaska, USA - NGEE Permafrost154B-one... | ecosystem: Environmental > Terrestrial > Soil >... | reverse complement strand
GAAGAGTACTTGCGTGTCTGTTAAGCTTGCGATTAAACCTTGGTCCAGGTTTCATGCGGCTTTCTTGACTGCTGGGTAGCGGGTTCGGGGTGGGCGGCGGGTGTTTTTTGGGCGCCCGGGTCCGGGTCTGTCGGATTTCGGCGCACTGGCTGGTGTGCCCAGGGTTGGGCGGAGTCGGCGAAACCCTCTGCGGACGCGCGCGGGTGTGAGCTTGGCGGGGTCGCGGGGTCGTTCCCAGGGCAGGCGTTGGTCGTCGACGAGCCCGCGGGCCAGGCGCAGTTGGGTGTAGGCGGCGACGACCAGCCAGGTCCAGCGGTCGGCTTGGTCGGGGGTCTGCAGCGCCGGTGTGGTCCAGCCGAGGGTGCTCTTGACGAAGCGGAAGGTGTGCTCGATGTCGAAGCGGCGCAGGTAGGCACGCCAGCATAGGTCGAGGTCGGGTTCGCCCGGTCCGGACCACCACAGCCACAGCGTCTTCAGTGGGCTGGGGCTGGGCTTGGGTAGGTGCTCGACGTCGACGCGGATCACGGTGCCGGCCACGATCGGTGGGTGGTCGTTGTTGGCCCAGCGGCCGCGGCATCCGAGTTTGGGGTGTAGGCCGGTCCAGCTGCTGACGTGCACCCTGCCATGGCGTTTGTCCTGGACGGACAGTTCGGCAGTGGGAACGGGCGCGCTGGCTGTGTCGGACAGGGCAAAGCGGGTGCCGTGACGACGTGGTCGTCCGACCGTGCCGGCTGCGCGCTGGTCGGGGTCGGTGTAGAAGACGCGGTCGCCGCGGATGCGGACCAGGACCTGTGCCCGGGTGTCCGTCAGCGCGGCGCCGATCGCGATCGGGTCGTAGCCGGCGTCGAAGACGAACATCGGCACCTGGCCGTCGTCGGGCAGGCGCTCCACGAGCCGGGCGACCTGCTGGATGGTGGCCGTCGTGGTGTCGCAGGTGGGCGGGATACGCGCGGCGTCTACCGGCGCGGTCCAGGAGTCGAAGGCCCAGTCCAGCTGGGTGATCCACTGGTAGGACCAGCCGGCCACGATCGGCTGCCCGGCCGAGTGCTTGGACGCCGAGTAGTAGAACCCCCGCTCGGGAGAGGTCTCGGCGTCGCAGCGGGCCCAGGTCGAGGCGTCCACGGCGAACACCAGCGGCCATTTGCGCGGACGGTGCCTCACCAGCAGCTCACGCATCGCGCCGGCGTCAACCTGCCCGCGCGCGAGCGCCTTGTAGAGGCTGCCGTGACTGCGGCGGAAGGTTGGTTCCAGGCTCAACGTCGGTATCGAACTCACCGGCGCCGGCGCGCACAACGCTGCGTCGGTGAGCTCGAACGCGGCGTCGGCCCAGCCTGTCAGGCACCGGTAGAAGCCGGACCGGAAGCGCCGTAGCTGCTCGGTGTCGCTGACCGCGTCGGCCAGCCTGCATACCTGTGGTCCCATCGCCTCTCCCAAGGGTCCCTGGTCCGATAGTATTTCTACTATCGGCCCCAGGGACTGACAGAATCACCTCGACACGCCGGAAGGAACTCACATCATGGCGCGATCAATCGCGAACCAACTAGCCACCTACGAGCGGCGCTACCAAGACTTGGCACGTCAGCTGGCGGACATCGGCTACATCGCAGCCGGCAGCCTCGCCCTGCGCCATAACCGCTGCGGCAAACCAAACTGCAACTGCCACGGCGACCCACCGCAGCTACATGGCCCGTACTGGCAGTGGACCGCGAAGGTCAACGGCAAGACCGTCAATCGTCGGCTCACCCAACGCGAGGCCGAGCTCTACCAGGAATGGATCGCCAACGACCGACGCCACCGCGCCCTCGTCGCCAAGATGCGAGAGGTCGCCGCAAAAGCCACCGAACTCCTGCTCAAAGAGAACCTCCGACGAGCCCGCTGAGGTTTAATCGCAAACTAAGGTAATCCTCACTGCACTAGGGCGATCCTGACTGTTCACACCGAGGTATCCCTAACTGCACTAAGGAATTGCCACCTGCTCAGACTGAGGTATCCCTAACCGTCTGAATCAGCCAGTTCGGTCGCCAAATTCGATTACCTGGCCGCTCTACCCCTCTGGGGAATTGTGCAATATCATTGGGTTATGCGCCCAGGTCCGGCTGTTCGTCGTCCTGTTGTCGTTCTCGCCATCGGTGTGTCGCTCCTGCTGTCGGGGTGTGGCACCACCTCCCAGGCGGAGCTTGATAAAGCCAAGGCCGCCGGGGCATCCGAACAAGCTGCGAAGCAAAGTGCATCGGCTGAACAGGACGCCCAGGCAAAGCTTGCCGCCGAGGTTCAGAAGCTGAAGGAGCAGTTGGCCGCCAAGACGGCAACCACCACGCCGTCGACCGTGACACAGGCAGTGCCAGGGCAGGCAGAGCCGAAAGGCACTTCCTGCGGAGGCAATGTCAGCGCGGGCTCGAACACGACTTGCCCCTTTGCCTTGAATGTCGCGGCCGAGTATCTGGCCCAGGGCGGCGGGACTAGAAGTATCGTGGTGTATAGCCCCGTAACGGGCCTGTACTACACGATGAATTGCGTGGCTGGTGTTCCGTCAGTATGCCGTGGCGGCAACAATGCCGTGGTTTACATTCGCTGATCGCCAACTGACCCAATTGACTGCAGGGCGATCGCCACGTGAGCGACAGGTGACGTCGAGCGCGTGTATTCGGGTGTGGCATGTCGTCGTTGTCTCGATCACCATCGCAGGTGTTCTGTCCGGCTGTCAGGGGACGTCAGACCCATCTGCGGGCGGGGCGGGTTCCACGACGGCTACGGCGACGGCCCATGCTGGGAGCATGAACCAGCTCCAGCAGGAGACCGAGCGGTTGCGTGAGGAACGTGATCGTCTCAAGGCTGAGCTCTCTACACAGGGGAAGAACGCGGCGAAGAGCCCCTCGTCGAGAGCGTCAGGGACGATGGCCGGGCCACTGCCCACCGCGGGTGATTCGGCGGGTCTGCAGGTGGGTTTCGACAAGCTGGCCGCCCAGCTGGGCGGATCCGAGGGTCTGGCCTTCACCAGCATCGGGGGCGGGGCGGTAACTCAGCTTGGATCGTGGAAGACGGGCCCGGCTGGTCAACGGTCAAGGTGCCACTGGCCGTGGCCGCCGTCGCCCAGGCCCATGGCCAGCCAGATGCTCGGGTCAAGGGCCTGATGCGACTTTCCATCACGGCGTCCGACAATGCGGCCGCCGAGCAGTTGTGGGCCCAGCTGGGCGAACCCCACACCGCGGCCGCCCAGGTGCAGGCCGTTCTCCGTTCCGGGGGCGACGCTGACACGCTCGTGCAGTCCCAGCGAGTCCGGCCAGGGTTCACCGCGTTCGGGCAGACGCAATGGTCCTTGGCCAGCCAGGCTGGGTTCGCGGCGGCGTTGCCGTGCATCAAGTACAGCGACGAGGTGGTCCAGCTGATGGGGGATGTCGAATCGGATCAGCGCTGGGGGATCGGCGCGGTCGGGCTGCCAGCGCAGTTCAAGGGCGGTTGGGGCCCTGGCCTGAGTGGGGGATACCTCGTTCGACAGATGGGGATCGTCACTTTGGCCAACGGCTCGCGGATCGGTTTGGCTATCGCCTCGGAGCCTGCCGACGGCCGGTTTGAGACCGGGACCGACAACCTGACCGCGCTTGCCCGGTGGGCAGTGGCCAACATCAAGACGGCGGGTCATGGCGGCTGCTGAATGCCAGGACCATCGGTTGGCCGTCGACCCACGTGGCGGCAATGACCGCTGGGTAAACATCGCGGGCTCAGACCATCAGGCGGTACCCGACTCCCGGCTCGGTGATGAGGTAACGCGGACGGCCGGTGTCTGGTTCGAGCTTGCGGCGAAGCTGGTTGGCGTAGACGCGCAGATAGTTTGATTCGCGGCCGTATGACGGTCCCCAGGCGGCACGAAGCAGCGCCGCATGAGTGACCAGATGACCTGGCGTTGCTGCCAATGCTGTCAGCAGCCGCCACTCGGTGGGGGTCAGATGAACCTCGTGATCGCCCCTCGTGGCGCGATAGTTCGCGAAGTCCAGCATGAAGTCGGTTGTCTGCACGGTGGGGAGCGACTCCGCACCGGCATCTGCGCGGCGCGCGGCCGCTCGCACGCGGGCTAGGAACTCGTCCATGCCGAACGGCTTGGTGACGTAGTCGTCGGCTCCGGCGTCGAGTGCCTCGACCTTGTCGTCGGAGTCCTGCCGCGCCGACAGGACTAACACCGGGACCATGGACGTCGCGCGGATCCTGCGCAGCAGGTCGACACCTTCCATGTCCGGCAGACCGAGGTCGAGCACAATGACGTCAGGGGTGCGCTCCGCCATGATCTGCAGGGCAGAGCGCCCGTCACCAGCAGACTCGACGTCGTAGTCACGAGCCCGCAGGTTGATGCTCAGCGTGCGCACCATCCGTGGCTCGTCATCGACGACCAGGATAAATGTCACGAGCCGCGGTTTCCCTTCATCCGACGGTGGACTGCTCGGTTGTTGCCAAGGGTAGGTCTATGACGATGGTCAGCCCGCCGCCTGGCGTGTCCTCGGCGCTCAGCGTGCCTTCCATCGCCTCGGTGAGCCCGCGAGCCACTGCAAGTCCCAGGCCCACTCCGTCACCTCGACCAGCATCTTCCAGACGCCGGAAAGGGGCGAAGATCTCCTCCTTCAAGTCGTCCGCGACCCCGATGCCGCGGTCGACCACCCGAATCTGGAGCCGGTCGCCGATGACGCTGCCGCTGGCCACAACCTCCTGGCGTCCGGGGGAGTGCCTCAGAGCATTCTCCAGGACGTTTGCCAGCACCCGGTCGAGCAGGCCGCCGTCAGCACGGAACAACGGTAGGTCGTCGGGGAACCAGGTGCGGACCCGGCGGCCCTGATCGCCCAGGGCCGAGATGGAGGGTTTGAGCACGTCCAGAAGGTGCAGGTCCTGGATGTGGGTAGTGACCGACCCGGTCTGCAGCCGTGACATGTCCAGCAGGTTGCCCACCATGGCGTTGAGCCGGTCGGCCGATGCCTCGATAGACTCGAGGAGCTCAGCCTCGTCGGCGGGAGACCAGGTGATGTCGTCCTGTCGCAGGCTGGACACAGCGGCTTTGATGCTGGCCAGGGGTGTTCGAAGGTCGTGTGACACGCCGGCCAGCAGGGCTGTACGGGTGCGGCTGTCTTTGGCCAGACTGCTCGCGGCTCGAGCCTGGCGGACCAGCTCGTCGCGGGTCAGGATCGCCGACGCGTGAGATGCGAAAGCTGACACCAGGCGCCCCTCCTCGGCCTCGATGACCGACCCGCACAGGACAAGCTCAGTCCTGTCGTCCACGGGCGCCCGCACCGACGCGTCCCGCACCTGGTCGACGTCGAAGGCGCCCGTCCTCGCCAGAACTTCCCACGGTGCGCGAACCGAGTCACGCCGGACGATAGCCGCCGACTGCATCCCGAACGCATCGCGCGCTCGGTCCAGCAGCGCAGGCAGCTGGTCGGCAGCGCCGAGCAGAGAGTGTGAGAGCTGCGCCAGAACGCGCGACTCCCGCTCTGCCGCAACGGCTTGAGCGGTGCGCCGGGCACTGAGATGGACCGCGGATGCCACCGCTGCCGCCACCAGCACGAACACGAACAGGACGGTGGCGTTCTGTGGGTCTGAAATCGTGAAGGTGTGGATCGGCGGGGTGAAGAAGAAGTTGAGCGCGAGGCTGCTTGCCACGGCGCAGAACAGGGCCGGCCACAGCCCGCCTACCAGGGCGCAGGCCACGGTCAGAGCCAGCAGCGCCAACATGTCCAGGGCCAAGTCGTGGCTCTGGCGGGTCGCCAGCAGCCACGTAGACAGGCCCGGGCCGACCGAGGCCATCAGCCAGGCGACGGCCAACCTCTGCAGGCTTATGCCCAGGCCGGTGTGGAAGCGCATGCCGCTGCCATAGCCGACGCGGGGTGACTTGGCTAAGCCTTTGCCGGCGTAGGCGTGCGAGACCAGGTGCACATCGATGTCACCGGAGCCGGCGACCACCGTCTCTCCCACCCCGGGGGACAACACGGACTGCAGGCGCCCCCGCCGGCTGACCCCCAGCACGATCTGGGTCGCATTGACCCCACGGGCGAAGTCGAGGATCGCGTGAGCCGGGTCGTCGCCGGTCACGGAGTGGAACGTCCCTCCGAGCTCGTCGGTGAGCTTGCGTAGTGCTGCAATCGTCGAAAGATCTGCGCCGACCAGACCGTCGGACGAAGTGACATGGGTAGCCATCAGCTCGCCACCGGCCCCACGTGAGGCGATCTGGGCGCCGCGGCGCAGCAACGTCTCTCCCTCCGGTTGTCCATTCAGCGCCACCACGACGCGCTCACGCGTGGGCCAGGGCTGCGAGATCCCATGGTCCAGGCGGTAGCGCTCAAGGGCCTCGTCCACCCGGTCCGCCAGCCAGAGCAGCGCGATCTCGCGCAGTGCCGAGAGGTTGCCCGGGCGGAAGTAGTTGGACATCGCCGCGTCCACCTTGTCCGCGGCATAGATGTTCCCGTGTGCCATCCGCCTCCGCAGCGCCTCGGGTGTCATGTCGACCAGCTCGATCTGGTCGGCGGCGCGCACCACGTCATCGGGCACGGTCTCGCGCTGTTTCACGCCGGTGATGGACTCGACTACGTCGTTCAGGGACTCGAGGTGCTGGATGTTGACCGTGGAGATGACGTCGATACCAGCGTCGAGCAGCTCGTTGATGTCCTCCCAGCGCTTGGTGTTGCGCGAGCCCGGCACGTTGGTGTGTGCCAGCTCGTCGATGAGCGCCACCTGCGGTGCGCGGGCCAGCACCGCGTCGAGGTCAAGCTCGCGGAAGGACGCCCCACGATACTCGATCTGCCGTAACGCAACGATCTCCAGACCCTGCATCTGGGCCGTTGTGTAAGCGCGCCCGTGCGGCTCGCAGAGCCCGATGACCACATCGGTACCACGCCCGAAGCGGCGGTGGGCTTCGTTGAGCATGGCCACGGTCTTGCCGACCCCTGGCGCTGCGCCGAGGTAGATCCGCAGTCGTCCGCGTGCCATGGTCCGATTCTGGCCTCTCCTGTGGTGCGGCGCCAACCATGGGAATGAGCCACCTCGGGGGCTCAGGGCCTCAGGGCGTCCAGCGCCAGGTTGAGGTTGAGTACGTTGACACGCGGCTCGCCGAGGAATCCGAGCGTGCGTCCCTGGGTGTTCTCGGCGACCAACCCCTGGACCTGTGCCTGGCGAAGGCCCCGTGCCCTGGCGGCGCGGGCGATCTGCTCTTGGGCGTATGCGGGGCTGATGTGGGGGTCGAGGCCCGAGCCGCTGGCCAGCAGCGCGTCTGGGGGGACCTGCGCAGGGTTGATGCCGTCAAGCTTGGCGGCAGTGGCCCGGCGTTCCTTGATCGAGGCGATCAGGTCCTTGTTCTCTGGGTCGAGGTTGGAGGCACCGCTGGACAGCGGGTCGTATCCCAGCCCGGCCGCCGAGGGCCGGCTCTGGAAGTACCTGGGGTCCGCCTCGGACGACAGGGTTACCCTTGGCGTCCTTGGTTGGCTGGCCGTTCTTCAGGACGGGACGGGTGAACCCCTGCCCGATGAGGTGGGAGCCGACGGTCTTGCCGCCGCGTTGCACCAGGGAACCGTTGGCGTTGTTGCCGAAGGCGACCTGGGCGAAGCCGGTCATGGCCAGCGGGTAGGCCAGGCCCAGGATGACGGTGAGCAGGAGCAGGGTCCGCAGCGCGGCGCCATACTGCCGCAGGGCCGGGGAGGTTCGGTTTGCCATGGTCTGTTTCTGCCTTCTCTAACGGATGCCGGGGATCTGGGACACCAACAGGTCGATGAGCTTGATACCGATGAATGGGCTGATGATGCCGCGCAGGCCGTAGATGGCCAGGTTTCGGCGCAACATCTGGGCCGCCGAGGACGGCCGGTACCGCACCCCGCGCAGCGCCAGGGGGATGAGCCCGATGATGATGAGAGCGTTGAAGATGACCGCAGAGAGGATCGCGGACTCCGGTGATGCCAGGCGCATGACGTTGAGCCTGTCCAGGCCGACGAACACGCCGGCGAACATCGCCGGGATGATCGCGAAGTACTTGGCGATGTCGTTGGCGATGGAGAAGGTTGTCAGCGAGCCGCGGGTGATGAGCAACTGCTTGCCGATCTGGACTATCTCGATGAGCTTGGTCGGGTTGGAGTCCAGGTCCACCATGTTGCCGGCCTCCTTGGCAGCCGACGTCCCGGTGTTCATCGCCACACCGACGTCGGCCTGGGCCAGAGCCGGTGCGTCGTTGGTGCCGTCGCCGGTCATGGCGACCAGGCGGCCACCCTCCTGCTCGGCCTTGATGAGCGCCATCTTCTGCTCGGGTGTGGCCTCGGCGAGGTAGTCATCGACTCCGGCCTCGTCGGCTATGGCTTTGGCGGTCTGCGGGTTGTCCCCGGTGATCATCACGGTGCGGATGCCCATCCGGCGCATCTGCTCGAAGCGCTCGCGCATCCCCTCCTTGACGACGTCCTTGAGGCTGATCACTCCCAGGCAGCGTGCGGGCTGGCCACTCACCAGCTCTGCGACCACCAGCGGGGTGCCGCCACCGGTGGAGATGCCGTCCACGATGGAGCCGACCTCACCGCTGGGATGCCCGCCGTTGTCGCGTACCCACTTCATGGCTGCGGCGGCCGCGCCCTTGCGGATCTGTCGCCCGCTGTCGAGGTTGACTCCGCTCATTCGTGTTTGCGCCGTGAACGCCACGAATCTCGCGTTCCTAAGCTCACCGGGCTGCCGTTCTCGCAGGCCGTGTGCCGTCTTGGCGAGCACGACGATGGAACGCCCTTCAGGGGTCTCATCGGCCAGGCTGGACAGCTGTGCGGCGTCGGCAAGCTCGCTGCTTTCGACACCGCGGACCGGGAGGAACTCGGCGGCCTGCCGGTTGCCGAGCGTGATGGTGCCGGTCTTGTCCAGCAGCAGGGTGTTCACGTCGCCAGCAGCTTCGACTGCCCGTCCTGACATGGCGAGCACGTTGTGCTGTATGAGCCGGTCCATGCCGGCGATGCCGATCGCGGACAGAAGCGCCCCGATGGTGGTCGGGATAAGACAGACCAGCAGCGCGACGAGCACGATGAGGGACTGCTCGGACCCGGAGTAGATCGCGAAGGGCTGCAGGGTCACGGTCGCCATCAGGAACACGATCGTGAGGCTGGCCAGCAGGATGTTCAACGCGATCTCGTTCGGTGTCTTCTGCCGGGACGCGCCCTCGACCAGGGCGATCATTCGGTCGATGAAGCTCTCCCCGGGCTTGGCGGTGATCTGCACGACGATGCGGTCGGAGAGCACCTTGGTGCCGCCGGTGACCGAGCTGCGGTCCCCGCCGGACTCGCGGATGACGGGTGCGGACTCCCCGGTGATGGCGGACTCGTCCACGCTGGCGACTCCCTCAATGACATCGCCGTCACCCGGGATGATCTCGCCGGCCACCACGACCACCCGGTCGCCGAGGGCCAGCTGCGTGGCGGGGACGTTCTCCACCGTGCCGTCGCGGCGCAGCCGGTTCGCGATGGTCTCGGTCTTGGCCTGGCGCAGGCTGGCAGCCTGCGCCTTGCCGCGGCCCTCGGCGACGGCTTCGGCGAGGTTGGCGAAGATGACGGTGAGCCACAGCCAGACCACGACCCACCAGGCGAACGTGGTGGGTGCGGAGATGGCGAGCACGGTGCACCCCGCGGCGCCGACCTCGACGACGAACATGACGGGGCTGTGGACCATGACGCGCGGGTCGAGCTTGCGGACCGCGTCCGGAATGGCCGTGAAAAACATCTTCGGGTCCATCAAACCTGCCTGGACCCGCGAGGGGGACGTGTCGTTATCAGGCGTGGCGGCTGACATGCCAGGAGGTCCATCGGGTGAGAGACGGGGGTCGCGGCCGCTGGTGGTTGTCGACATCACAAGCCCTCCGCCAGTGGCCCGAGCGCCAGGGCGGGGAAGTACGTCAGCCCGGCCACGATGATGATCACGCCCGCGAGCAGCATCACGAACAGGGCTGTGTGCGTGGGCAGGGTGCCGGCTGTGGTCGGGACCGATCTCTGACGTGCCAGTGACCCGGCCAGAGCTAGGGCGAGCACGATGGGGATCAACCGGCCCCCGAGCATGACAAGGCCGAGTGCAACGTTGTAGAAGACGGTGTTGGCCGACGGGCCGGCGAACGCGGACCCGTTGTTGTTGGCGGCCGACATGAACGCGTAGAGCACCTCGGACAGGCCGTGTGGTCCCAGGTTGAGGATGGACGCCTTGGCTGCGGACAGGCCCATCGCGAGCCCGGTCCCGGCCAGCACGAGCATCGGCGTCGCCAGGATGTACAAGGAGACGAGCTTGATCTCGCGGCCGGTGATCTTCTTGTGTAGGTACTCCGGGGTGCGCCCGACCATGAGGCCGGCGATGAATACGGCCACGATCGCGACCACGAGGATCCCGTATATCCCCGAGCCGGTGCCCAGGACTCCCGACATGGTGCGAAAGTCCTTGCGGGGTCAAAGGTGGGTTTTTGCCTCAGGCCGCAGGACGAGATCGATGCCGGGGTAACGGGCTGGGGCGGCGGTGAGGTGCTCACACAGCTTGCCACCGGCGTGCGCCACCAGGGATGAGGGGAGATGGGTCGTCATCACGTTCACCATTTTCGCGTCTGGTCCGTACTAAAACACCGCATGGGTATATCTCACACCAAAGCAGGGGGACGAGCCCCGAAAACATGAATCTGCAGGTCAACGAGCCAACGCGGCGCCCAGGCCAACCGCTATGTCAGGACCCCTGACCACCGGCGCGGTCGACAGCAGCTCGGATGAGCACTGCCACATCGTTTTGGCTCTTGGCATTAAGAACATCCGAGACTGGCATTAAGAACATCCGAGACGCGTAACTGCGGCGGTGGTACGAGCGTCAGTCGTGGTTCCTCTTGTTCTTGGCCTGCTTCTCCGTCCTCCTCCGTAGTTGCGTGGTCGACGATTGGTGATGGCTGGGTGGCTGCGGCAGCGGCGGGGGTGGAGGGAGAAGAACTTGAAGACAAAAGAACTTGAAGACAAACCGGACT
>Ga0209585_10000992_pt1 | contig 10986 bp, 9 predicted proteins | sample NGEPerone_FD_185491 | JGI IMG/M metagenome (GOLD analysis project Ga0209585, IMG submission 185491) | Arctic peat soil microbial communities from the Barrow Environmental Observatory site, Barrow, Alaska, USA - NGEE Permafrost154B-one... | ecosystem: Environmental > Terrestrial > Soil > Wetlands... | reverse complement strand
CTCCAACAGCTTCGACGACCTCGTCACCCAGATCAACCTCATGGAGCGCCTGGGCAACAGCGACGTCGACATCGTCAGGTCCATCGCCGCCTACCAGCAGGACATCAAGGACCGGCGCCTCAAGCTCGAGGCGGACAAGGAGGCCGCGGCCAAGCTCGTCACCAAGCGCGCCGCGAAGAAGAGCGAAGTCCTCGCCGTGCAGAGCCGCCTCGAGCACATGACGGCCGGCATCAAGAACGACATCCAGCGCCTTCAGGAGCAGCAGGCCGCGGCCGCCCGCGCCGCCGCCCAGGCGGCCGCTCAGGCCGCCGCCGGCGGCGCCAGCTACGGCGGCGGCGGCTCCGTCCCCGACCCCGGCGGCTCGGGCAACTCCGCCGTGGTCGGCATCGCCCAGCGCTATCTCGGCGTCCCCTACGTGTACGCCGGCGCCAGCCCGAGCGGCTTCGACTGCTCCGGCCTCGCCATGTACTGCTACGCGCAGGTCGGCGTCGGTCTATCGCACGGCGCTACCGACCAGCAGCACGCCAGCACCCCGGTGCCGATCAGCGCGCTGCAGCCCGGCGACCTCGTGTTCTTCGGTAACGCCAGCTACAGCTACCACGTCGGCATCTACGTCGGCGGCGGCAGCATGATCAACGCCCCGCACACGGGCGCCGTGGTGAGTTACGGCTCCATCGGCGGCGCCTGGATCGGCGGCAGGTTCTAGTACTCACGCGAGCCCTGGGGGCGGTCTCCCGCGTAGGAGACCGCCCCCAGGGCTCGAATACTGTCACCATCCGTGTACCCACGTCAGCGAACGCGCGTCCTCTGTCCAGCGCGCGCGAAAGGAACCGCTAGAGTGAAGCCTACGAACGGCACACGGCGCGCGGCGCGCGCCCTCATCCTCGCCGCCTGCGTCCTGTCCCTGGTCTTCACCGCGGCCTCCCCCGCGTCGCCGGTCTCCACCAAGAAGGCCCGTCTGAAAGCGGTGCAGACCAAGCTCGACACGGTCTACACGCAGGTCGAGATGGCCGTCGAGAAGTACAACCAGGCCACGAGCCAACTCGACAACGTGGAGCTCAAGATCAAGGAGAACCAGCGTCTCCTGGACGTCGCCGAGCACAACCTCGAGGTCGCCAACACGCAGCTCAAGGTGCGCGCCGAGAACATCTACAAGTCGCGCGACGTGGGCATCGTCGACGTCCTCTTCCAGGCCGACAGCTTCGACGAGCTGGTCACGCAGCTCGACATGATGAACCGCCTCGGCAACAGCGACGTGGACACGGTCAAGGCCATCGCCGCCTATCGCCGGGACATCAAGGATCGGCGCCTCAAGCTCGAGGCGGACAAGGAGGCCGCGGCCAAACTGGTCGCGGAGCGCGCCGCGCAGAAGAACCAGATCCTGGCTCTGGAGGGCAAGCTCGAAAAGATGACGAAAGGCCTCAAGGCCGAGATCAAGCGCCTGCGTGAGCAGGCGGCCTTGGCCGCCAAACTCGCCGCCCAGCAGTCGTGGGGCGGCATCGTGCCGCCGCCGGTGGATCCCAACAGCCCCGGTCATCCCGAGATCGTCACCATCGCGCAGCGCTACTTCGGCGTCCCGTACGTGTGGGGCGGCGCCAGCCCGAGCGGCTTCGACTGCTCCGGACTCACCATGTACTGCTACGCGCAGATCCGCATCAAGATGTGGCATGGCGCCACCGATCAGCAGCGGCAGAGCACTCCGCTGGCGCTCAGCGACCTGCGGCCCGGCGACCTCGTGTTCTTCGGCAACGCCAGCTACAGCCACCACGTCGCCATCTACGCCGGCGGCGGCAGCGTCATCGAGGCGCCGCACACCGGCGACGTCGTGCGCTATGGTTCACTGGGCGGCCGCGACGCCTGGATCGGCGGCCGGTTCTAGGTCCGCGGCAGCGACCAGGGGCGGCCGCCCAACGCCCTTGACACCTGCAGCGGCCGACGCCTGGAGGTAAGCTTTTGTCGTCATCTGCCGAAGTAGGTTTCGGAGAGAGGCAACGGACGATGGGGATGCCACGTGAAACCCATAGATGATCTGCTCAGCGAGATGATGGCGCGCAACGCGTCCGACCTGCACATCAAGGCCGGGAGCCCGCCGGTGATCCGCGTCGACGGCGAGCTACTACTCATGGACGAGCCGCCGCTCACCCCCGAGGACACCAAGGACGTCGCCGCGTCGATCATGACCGACAAACAGATCCGGCGCTTCAGCGAGCACAACGAGATCGACTTCGCCTACTCGGCGCCGAACCTCGGTCGCTTCCGCGTCAACGTCTTCCGGCAGCGCGGCAGCATCAGCGTGGCTATGAGGCAGGTCACGATCAAGATCCCTTCGTTCGAGGAGCTGCACCTGCCGGAGGTCCTCAAGCGGATCGCCTTGGAGCCGCGCGGCCTCGTGCTCGTCACCGGCACCACCGGTTCGGGCAAGACGACCACCCTGGCGGCGATGATCGACCACATCAACAGCACGATTCGCCGGCACATCGTGACCATCGAGGACCCGATCGAGGTGCTCCACAAGGACAAGCGCTCGATCATCAACCAGCGCGAGATCGGCCTGGACACCGACTCCTACATCTCGGCCCTCAAGTACGTGCTCCGCCAGGACCCGGACGACATCCTCATCGGCGAGATGCGCGACACCGAGACGGTGGCCGCGGCGCTCACCGCCGCGCAAACGGGTCACTTCGTGATGAGCACCCTGCACACCATCGACGCCACCGAGACCATCAACCGCATCATCGACTTCTTCCCGCTTCACCAGCAGAAGCAGGTGCGCATCATGCTCGCCGGCACACTCAAGGCGATCGTGTCGCAGCGCCTGCTCACGCGCGCTGACGGGGCGGGCCGCGTCCCCGCCATCGAGATCATGATCACCACGAACCGTATCCGCGACTTCATCCTGGACCAGGATCAGGCCATGCTGATCGGCGACGCCATCAAGGAAGGCGACTTCTACGGCATGCAGACCTTCGACCAGGCGCTGCTGAAGCTGTACGAGGACGGTCTGATCACGCTCAGCGACGCCGCCCAGGTGGCGAGCAACCCGCACGACTTCAAGCTTCTCGTGCAGCAGCAGGGGCACGACGTCAGCCTGATGACGTTCTAGGCGCGCGGGCAAAGCCCGGCGCGGGCGAAGGACGGCGCGGGCGGGCGCCGGGCGGGCGCCGGGTCCCTAGCTCAGGACCCTGCGGCCCTCCAGATGCAGGTCGACCTTGCGCTTGATGCGCTGCAACGCGTTGTCGACGGTCTTGCAGTCGCAGCCGAGTTCGTTGGCGATGCGCTCGTAGCTGAGACCCTGCAGGTACAGGCGCAGCACGCGGCCCTCGAGATCCGACAGCATCTGCGTGAGGCACCCGGTGAGGCTGTCGACCTCTTCCGAGCTGATCACCTGGTTGACCGGGTCATGAGTGCTCGGCCCGGGCAATACGTCGCCCAGCGAGCAGTCGCCGTCGTCCGAGGAGTCGTTGGGCGACTGGCTGAACGAGAGATAGCCGTTGAGCGGGACGTGCTTCTGGCGCGTGGCCGTCTTGATGGCGGTGATGATCTGCCGGGTGATACAGAGCTCGGCGAAACTGCGGAACGAGGCCAGGCGGTCGTCACGATAGTCGCGGACCGCCTTGTAGAGGCCGAGCATGCCCTCCTGGATCAGGTCCTCGGCGTCGCCGCCGGCCAGGAAGTATGAGCTCGCCTTGAGCCGCACGAACTGGTGGTAGCGCAGCATGAGCGCGTCGAGCGCGGCCTGGTTCCCGCGGCGATAGGCCTGGACGAGTGCGAAGTCGGCACTCTCACTAAAGGGTTGAGGGTTGTGAGACGATCCCGCACTGCGACTGTGGTCGGCTTGGCGCGCCATTCCTTGCCCCCACCTTTGCTCGTTTGCCCCTGCAAAACCCGGGGGCGAAGGGCCTCCGGGCCGTCACTGCGGCTTGTTGCGCATCTCCTCGAGCTTGCGCAAAGTCTCAGGGTCTACTTTATCCTCAAGCCGTGAGAGCATTCTAGTAGAGTCTTGGGCAGAGTCAAGAGCCTGCTCGCTGTCCGCGCCGAGGAGTTCCGCCCCCAGCTCCTGCGGAGTCATGCGGCTCACGCCGGCGCGCGCCGCGGTCCGCTGGACCTCCTGGTCGGCCGACACCACGACCACGGCGACATCGGCCGGCTGCTCCACGATGCGGCGCGCGATCAGCGTGTCGGCAGTGAACCGCCCGCCGGCGAAACAGACCTCGACGGGCGCGCCCTTGACGGGCACGCAGCTGGAGCTCCGCGGGCCGTGCCCGTCGAAGACCAGCACGGCCTTCGCCCCGCGCACCGCCGCGAAGCTCGCGAGCCTGTCGGCGAGCCAGTCGCGGCGCGCGAAGATCTCCTCCTTGTCCGCGCCGCGAAAGAGCGCGTGGAGGACGTTGTAGCCGTCGACGATGTACAGCGTGAGCGTCACGCGCCGCCTCGCGGGCGGCCGCCCGGGGCATCGCGGCCCGTCGGCTCGGCGGCGGCGCGCTGACGCCGGGCCTCGAAGAGGAAGAGCGCCGCCGCGACGCTCACGTTGAGGCTCTCGACCGGTTTCTCCATGGGGATGCAGGCGAGGGCATCGCACGTACGCGCCACGAGCGGCCGCAGGCCGCGACCCTCGGCGCCGAACACCAGGACGAGGCGGCCGCTGAGATCGAGGTCGAGATACGAGGCGCCTGCCTCTCCGGCCGCCCCGTAGACCCACGAGCCGGCGTCCTTCGCCGTCTTGAGAAAGCTCACCACGTTGGTCACCTGGGCGACGGGGAGATGTTCGATCGTGCCTGCCGACGCCTTGACGGCGGCCGGCGTCACGGAGGCCGAGCGGTGCTTCGGCACCACGAGACCGCCCGCCCCGGCCGCCAGCGCGCTGCGCGCCGTGGCGCCGAGGTTGCGCGGGTCGCTCACTTCGTCCAGCACCACGACGATTTCGGCGCCCAACACTTCGTCGGCCGTCGCGTAGGCGAAGGCGTCGACCTGCAGCGCGACGCCCTGGTGGTCGCGGCTGCCCGTGAGCTCGTCGAGGGCGTGCGTGTCCACGGTCTCCACGGCAAGGCCCGACGGGATCGCGAGCCGCAGCGCCTTGAGAGCCGGCGGGGTCGCGGCGAGCCTGTGGGCTCGGCGCCGGGCGCCGGCCGCCAGCGCCAGCTGCACCACGTTGCGTCCGTAGATCCACTCCACGGCGCTACCTGTCGACCGCCGCCGGACGCCTGTATGCTGTAGGCATCGGCGGCATGCTCGGCGCCGAAGCGCTGGTGGGCGCGCTCATCTTCGCCTGACCGGCCTGCTCACGACTTCCTGACGACCTGCGTGCCTTGGGGCGTGTCGCGCACCTCGAACCCCGCGGCCTGCAGCTCGTCCCGAAGACGGTCCGCGTCGCCCCATTGCTTCTCGGCCCGGAGATGGTCGCGCAGCAGGCAGGCGTACGACGCGTCGGCGCAGCCCAGACGATCGGCGTACACGAGGGCGATGTCGTCCCAGCGGCCGTCCCCTGCGAGACGAGCGGCGGGCAGCAGGGCGACGTCGCCGGTCGCGCAGGCCAGAGCCTCTTCGCCGGCGACGGTACCCGCCGCGGTGATCTGCGCGGCGGAGGACGGCGCCGGGATCAGCAGGAGGCCGAGTGACTCCGTGAGCGCGTCGCGCACCGCCGTCAGGGCTTCGGTATCGAGCGGCGCCTCGCCGCGGTCGACCTCGGAGAGATAGCGGTAGGTCTCGCTCACCAGGGCGAAGAGCTCCCCCGCGGCGCCGGCCGTGTTGAGATCGTCGTCCATGTGCGCGGCGAACGCCAGGCGCCCGGCCTCGGCGCGCAGCGTCAGGTCGGGGCACTCGCCGCGCAGCGCCGCCCTGGCCGCGTTGGCGACGCGGAAGTCGATGTCGCCGAACGCGTCGCGCAGGCGACCGTAGGCTGCCTTCGCCTCGTCGAGCTTTTCGGTCGAGAACTCGAGGGGGCTGCGATAGTGCGTCGTGAGGAAGTACATGAGCACCACGGCAGGCTCGTAGCGGTCGAGCACCTCGCGCAGCAGGAAGATGTTACCGACGCTCTTGGCCATCTTCTCGCCCTCGCTGCGGATCATGCCGTTGTGCATCCACACCCTGGCGAAGGGCAGGCCGGCGGCCTCGCTCTGGGCGATCTCGTTCTCGTGGTGCGGGAAGATGAGGTCGCGCCCGCCGCCGTGCACGTCGAAGCCGGCCCCGAGGTAGCGCAGGCCCATGGCCGAGCACTCGATGTGCCAGCCGGGACGGCCCCTGCCCCACGGGCTCTCCCAGGCCGGCTCGCCCGGCTTGGCGGCCTTCCAGACGGCGAAGTCGAGCGGGTCGGCCTTGCCGGGCTCGTTGTCGACGCGCACGCCCTCCTCGAGCTCGTTGATGCGCTGCTTGCTGAGCTTGCCGTACTCGGCGAAGCTGCGCACCCGGAAGTAGACGCTGCCGTGCGCCGGGTAGGCATGACCGCCGGAGATCAGCTGGCAGACCAGGTCGATGATCTCGGGGATCGTCCCGGTGGCCCTGGGCTCCACGTCGGGACGCGGGATGCCGAGCCTGTCGGTGTCGGCGACGTAGGCGGCGGTGTACTCCTCGGCGATCTCAGTGGAGTCGCGGCCCTCGGCGTTCGCCTTGGCGATGATCTTGTCGTCGACATCGGTGATGTTGGTGACCAGCGTCGTCTCGAGACCGCGGTGGCGTAGCCAGGAGCGCAGCACGGCGAAGGTCACGTAGGGGCGGGCGTTGCCGACGTGGACCAGGTTGTACACCGTGGGACCGCAGCAGTAGATGCCCGCCTTGCCGGCGTCGCGCGGCTCGAACGGCTCCTTCTGGTGCGTGAGTGAGTTGAAGAGGCGGATCAAGACGTGTCTCCCGGGGTCGTCGTAGGCTCGCCGGCGAGAGCGTCGTCCAGTCGTCTGACGGTCTCGCCGCGCTCCAGGGCGGCGAGCACGAACGGCAGCTCGGGTCCGTGCTCGGCTCCCGTGAGGGCGATGCGCAGCGGCATGAGAAGGTCGCGGGCGCCGACGCCGCGCTCCTTGCCCCAGACACGGTACGCGGCGATGAGGTCCTTGGCGCCGGCGGGATCGAGCCACGCGGAGGCGGCGCCTCGCAGCTCGCGGAACCAGGCGAGCTGCGAGGCGGCTGCGGCCAGCGCCGCCGTGAGATCCGCCGGCGGAGCCGGCGGCTGCAGCACGGCGGCGGCCAGCGCCGCCGCCTGCCCGTAGGCCACGAGCGACGGCTGAAAGGCGGCCGCCAGCGCCGCCGCTGCCGGCGCCGCCGTCCCAGCCGGCAGACGGTCCGCGAAGAGGCGCTCGTGCACCTCCGGAGCGAGCGCCATGATGTGCTCGTGGTCGAGCCAGTCGAGCTTCGCCTGGTCGAACACCACCGGGCTGGCCGAGAGCCTCTCGAGCTCGAAGTCGACGACCAGGCGGTCCATGCCGAGCACCTCGTCTTCGCCGTGCGACCAGCTGAGCAGGGCGAGGTAGTTGACGATCGCCTGGGGCAGGTAGCCCAGCTCGCGGTAGTCGCCCACCGCCGTGGCGCCGTGGCGCTTGCTGAGCTTGCCGCCGTCGGTCCCGAGCACCATCGAATGATGCGCGAAGCCGGGCACGGGCACCCCCAGCGCCCGGAAGAGCAGCATCTGGCGGGCCGTGTTGGTGAGATGGTCGTCGCCGCGAATGACGTGCGTGATACCCATGTCACGATCGTCGACGACCGTCGCGAAGTTGTAGCCGGCGACGCCGTCGGAGCGCACGATGATGAAGTCGCCCACGGCGTCGGCGCCGACGACGACGGGACCACGGATGAGGTCGTCGATGACGATGTCGCCTTGCGGGATGCGAAAGCGCAGAGCCGCCGGCTCGCCGGCGGAAAGACGGCGCCGTACCTCAGCGGGATCGAGGCTGAGGCAGCGTCGGTCGTACCGCGGCGCGCGGCCTTCGGCGAGCGCCGCCGCGCGGAGCTCCGCAAGGCGCTGCTCGGGGCAGAAACAGTGGTACGCGTGGCCGCCGGCGAGCAGCTGGTCGGCGGCGGCCCGGTAACCGCCGAGCCGCTCGCTCTGCCGATACGGCGCGCACGGCCCGCCCACGTCTGGGCCCTCGTCCCAGTCGAGGCCGAGCCAGCGCAGGTCGGCGAGGATGGCGTCCTCGTGCCGGTCGTGCGAGCGCGCGGCATCCGTATCGTCGATGCGCAGCACGAAGTCGCCGCCCGCGTGTCGCGCGCACAGGAAGTTGAACAACGCCGTGCGCGCCGAACCGATGTGCAACGTGCCCGTCGGGCTCGGTGCGAAACGGACTCTTACCCTCGACTCAAGGCTTATGGTTACTCCCTCGGGGTCATCGATTCCCCTGCAAATCGGCTTCAGTCTATCATCTGCTCACAGACCGAGCCTCGCGGGCGTGCCCCCGTGCGTCGCGCTCGCCTGCGCGGGCGCTTGCCCGGCCCGTTTGCGTTCGCTAGAGTCGCCGGGATGTACCCCCTCAGCGACCGTCCACTCCAGATGCCCGCCCCCGAGAGTGACGACGTCGCGCGCCGGTCAGTTGGACGCCGCCCTGGGGGCGCCTCATGAGCCACGACCAGCGGGACACCCCGTATCTCGATGCCGTCCTGCGCTACCGTGCGACGGGCTACACGCCGTTCCACACCCCCGGGCACAAACTCGGACGGGGCGCCCCCGAAGGGCTCCGCGAGCTTCTCGGAGACCGGTACCTGCAGGCCGACATCGCGATGGCCGGCGGCGTGGAGGACACGCGAGAGTCCACACACCTCATCCGCCTCGCTGAGGACTACGCCGCCGAGGCGTGGGGGTCAGACCGCTGCTGGTTCCTGGTCAATGGCTCCACGAGCGGGATCCACTCGCTGATGCTCACGCTGTGCGGCCCCGGGGACGAAGTGATCATCCCGCGCAACGCCCACAAGTCGATGCTCGCCGGCCTTGTCTTCTCCGGCGCGGTGCCGGTCTATTTGGAACCCGCCGTCGACCCGCTCTGGGGCATCCCGCTCACCATGAGCGCCGAAGTCGCGCGCCGGGCCCTCGCCGAACACCCGGCGGCCAAGGCGATCTTCGTGACCTCGCCCACGTACAACGGCCTGGGCACCGACCTCGCCGCCGTGGCCGCCGCCGCGCACGCCGCGGGGGTGCCCTTCGTCACCGACCAGGCCTGGGGCCCGCACCTGCGCTTTTGCCCCGAGCTGCCCGTGGACGCGATGAGCGCCGGTGCCGACGCCGCCGTGGTCAGCACGCACAAGCTGATCAGCGGTATCACCCAGACCTCGGTGCTCATGGCGCGCGCGGAGAGGATCAACCTCGCGCGCCTCGACAGCATGGTGGCCATGACGCAGAGCACGAGTCCTCAGGTGCTCATGTACGCGAGCATCGACGCCGCGCGCCAGCAGATGGCCACGCGCGGCGCGGAGCTCTGGCGCGGCGCCATCGAACAGGCCGGTTGGGCGCGCGACGAGCTCAACAGGCTGCCCGGAGTACGCTGCCTGGGCGAGGAGGCCCTCTCGCGCCAGGGCGTGGCCTCGTTCGACCCCACACGGCTCACGATCTCGAGCTGCGACCTCGGCCACAGCGGCTACGAGCTCGAGACGGTGTTGCGCGACGACTACCGCATCGCCGTCGAAGCGGCCGACCCGCTCAACGTCGTGCTCAACGTGACCTACGGCGACTCGCACGCCGACCTCGAGAAGCTGGTGGCCGCGTTCCGCGACTACGCGGGCCGACGCGCCGAGCAGGCCGGCGGCGGCGGCGGCTCTGCCGCTTGTACCGGCCTGCTTGCCCACGCCCCGGCGTTCACGCGCCAGGTGCTCTCGCCGCGAGAGGCGTTCTTCGCGCCCTCCGTGGCGCTGCCGCTGGCGGAGTGCGCCGGTCGCGTGAGCGCCGAGATGGTCACGCCATACCCGCCCGGCATCCCCGTCCTCGGCCCGGGCGAGGCGATCTCCGACGAGATCGTCGCGTATCTGCACGAAGGCGCAAGGGCCGGGCTCAAGGTGCACGGCCCCGAGGACCGCGCGCTGCAGTCGCTGCGCGTGGTGGCCTGAGCCCGCCACGACTCTCGACGAGCGGCAACGAGACTCCCGGACTTGAGTCCCGGACGCTACGCGCCGACAAGGACCCCAGAAGTGACACCCGCCGCGCGGGCGCGTACCGGCCACGCGGTCCGAACGCAAGGAGGCATCGTGCGCAGACTCGGCAGACTCACCATCCTGACGCTCACCCTGGCAGGGCTATCCCTGCTTCTGGGCGCCTGCAGCGCCAGTGTCGGCACGACCGACGAGAGCTCACCGGGGCCCAAGACCTACACCAACGACCAGTACGGCTTCACCATGACGTACGACGGGCAGTTGGAGGAGGGCGAGTCGACCGGCGGCGTCAGCTCGGGCGGCAGCTCCGTATTCGGCGTCGCCTTCGCCGACAAGAGCGGCCCGAAGGTCGGTGGCAACTACGCCAACGGGATGCAGATCTCCGTCTACAAACTGGCGCGCGAGATCAAGCCCGCCGAGGTGCCCAAGCTCAAGAAGGAGGTCTCGGGCGTCGTCAAGCAGATCATGGCTTCCCTTCCCGGCGCCAAGATCGACCAGCCGCTCAAGGAACTCAAGGTCAACGGCGTTCCCGGGTTCGGCTTCAGTTACAGCTACGTGCAGGACGACGTCACGCTCAAGGCAGTGAGCTTCTTCCTGTTCAACGGGCAGTATGAGTACCAGTTGACGGCGCAAGCCGCCTCGGAGGATTGGGAGACCGTGAAGGGGAAGCTCGAGTCGGCGATCCAGACCTTCACCATCAAGTGACCCCGAGCTGACAGGAGCACACCGCGCGGAGCGCACGCGGAAGGGGGCGGCCGGCCGGCAGGCCGGCCGCCCCCTTCGCGCAACAGGCCTAGCCGGCCTTCTTGATCCCCAGCGACGTCGCCGTGAAGAGCGGATCGAGCGCGAGGCCCTTGGCTTCGATGGCCGCGCGGCCTCCCTCCTCGCGGTCTACCACGCAGAGGAGCACCGGTACCTCGAGCCCGGCCT
>Ga0209585_10000991_pt1 | contig 10987 bp, 6 predicted proteins | sample NGEPerone_FD_185491 | JGI IMG/M metagenome (GOLD analysis project Ga0209585, IMG submission 185491) | Arctic peat soil microbial communities from the Barrow Environmental Observatory site, Barrow, Alaska, USA - NGEE Permafrost154B-one... | ecosystem: Environmental > Terrestrial > Soil > Wetlands... | reverse complement strand
CAGCAGTATTTGCTTTGTTTTAAAATTTTAAGAAAAAAAGAACAATTTCTTTAGTATTTTCAATCTAAATCAAAGTATAACTAAATTAGTTTTGAACAATCAGGTTAATCAATTATGAAAAATACAGGTTTATACGCTCCGGAATTTGAACACGACTCATGTGGTATTGGTTTTGTTGCTAATATCAAAAGCAATAAAAGCCACCGTATCGTTTCTGATGCATTGACCATCCTGGAAAATATGGAACATCGTGGAGCCTGTGGTTGCGAAATAAACACAGGTGACGGCGCCGGCATTCTTATTCAAACTCCACACGAATTTTTCTTTGATGAATGCTTAAAATTGGGCATTCATTTGCCTCCTTACAGTAAATATGGAGTGGGCGTCTTATTTTTTCCTAAGGATATCAGGTTGAGGGAAGAATGCAGGGATATATTCAACCGATGTGCGGAAACACTTGGACTGGAGGTTATGGGTTATCGCAGGGTGCCTGTCAATACGGAAGATATTGGATTAACAGCCTTATCAGTAGAACCTGAAATGGAGCAGGTATTTATTGCATGCCCTGATCATATTAATAATCCTGATGACTTCGAAAGGAAATTATTTGTATTAAAAAATTACGCCACGCACACCATCAATAATACAGTAAAAAAAGATGCTATTGGTTTTTATGTAGCATCCCTTTCGTATAAAACTATAATTTATAAAGGGCAACTAACAAGTACCCAGCTTCGTGGATATTTTCCTGATTTAAGCAATAAAAAAATAGTATCCGCTTTCGGTTTAATTCACTCTCGTTTTGCAACAAATACTTTCCCCTCATGGAAATTGGCGCAACCATTTCGTTATATAGCACACAATGGCGAGATTAATACCCTCCAGGGAAATCTAAACTGGCTGCGCACAAGTGAAAAGCATTTTATTTCTCAATTCTTCAGTAAAGAAGAAATGGAAATGATTTTACCAGTGGTAGATCAAGGGCAATCAGATTCTGCCTGTTTAGATAATATGATAGAACTGCTTACCCTATGCGGCCGTTCTTTACCACATGTAATGATGATGTTGATACCAGAGGCATGGGATGGTAATGAACAAATGGATCCTGTAAAAAAAGCTTTCTATGAATTTCATGCTTCCTTCATGGAACCCTGGGATGGCCCGGCATCAATATCATTTACTGATGGAAAATTGATAGGCGCTACCCTGGATAGAAATGGTTTGCGCCCTTCAAGGTATTGCATCACAACCGATGACAGGGTAATAATGGCTTCCGAAACCGGAGTACTTCCTGTAGATCCAAAACTCATTAAAGAAAAAGGCAGATTACAGCCTGGTAAAATGTTTGTAGTAGATATTGAAGAAGGCCGGATTATAAGTGATGAAGAAATAAAGCAAAAGATTTGTTCACAAAAACCTTATGGAGAATGGCTGAACAAATATAAAATTCGTATGGAAGAATTGCCCCAGCCACGCGTAATGTTTACTCATCTGGAGCATGACCAAATCTTTAATTACCAAAAAGCATTTGGCTATACTACCGAAGATCTTGATGTAATTATTTCACCAATGGCGCTTACAGGCAAAGAACCTATTGGTTCAATGGGTAGCGATGTTCCTTTGGCGGTTTTGAGCGATGAACCACAACATTTGAGTAGTTATTTCAAACAACTTTTTGCACAGGTAACCAATCCTCCAATAGATCCTATCAGGGAAAAATTAGTCATGTCGCTGGCAACCTTTGTTGGTAACAATGAAAATCTGTTGGAAGAAGACCCTCTATCCTGTCATACAGTTGCCTTAAAACACCCGGTACTTTCCAATACGGAATTAGAAAAAATCAGAAGTATTGATACAGGTATTTTTCAGGCGCATACTTTACAGACTTATTTTATGGCAGATGGCAAACCCGGATCTCTGCAAAGAGGTATAGAGCGGCTTTCCCGTTATGCTGCAGAAGCCGTGCAGGATGGATTTGAAGTTTTGATTTTATCTGACAGAGCCATAGATTCAGAGCATGCTGCTATTCCTTCTTTATTAGCCACTGCAGCAGTACATCATCACCTTATAAAAAAAGGTTTACGTGGACAGGTTGGGCTCATCATTGAAGCCGGCGATGTTTGGGAAGTGCATCACTTTGCCTGCCTGATTGGCTTTGGAGCCACAGCTATTAATCCATACCTGGCACTTTCTTCTATTCGCGATATGAAACTTACCGGAAAGTTGCAAACAGAATTAGATACAAGCCAACTCAAAAAAAATTATAAGAAAGCAGTTAACGATGGTTTGTTGAAAGTGTTTTCCAAGATGGGAATTTCTACTTTTCAATCTTACCAGGGAGCACAAATTTTCGAGATTCTCGGTATCAACAAATCGGTAATAGATAAGTGTTTCACCGGCGCTACATCCCGCATTGAAGGTATGGGCCTTGATGAAATTGCCAAAGAAGCTTTGGTAAAACATTTCTTTTCTTTTAGCAAAAAAAATATTCCTTTCGGACAGTTGACGGTTGGCGGCCTTTATAAATGGAGGCGCAAAGGTGAATTCCATTTGTTTAATCCTAAAACCATTCATCTCCTGCAGCATTCTACAAGAATGAATGACTATAATATTTTCAAAAAATATTCGAAAACAGTAAATGATCAAAGTGAAAAAGCAGCTACATTAAGGAGTTTATTTCAATTCAAAAAGATTCGTCCTTCTATTTCAATTGATGAAGTAGAACCTGCAGAAAATATTTACAAACGTTTTGCCACTGGCGCTATGTCATTTGGCTCCATTTCGTGGGAAGCACATACCACACTCGCTATTGCAATGAACAGGCTTGGTGGCAAAAGCAATACCGGGGAAGGCGGAGAAGATGAGATCAGGTATGAAAAATTACCGAATGGCGATTCTATGCGAAGTGCTATTAAGCAGGTAGCCTCTGCAAGATTTGGTGTTACAAGCTGGTATTTAAGCGAAGCAGATGAACTGCAAATTAAAATGGCGCAAGGTGCAAAACCAGGTGAAGGCGGCCAATTGCCCGGATTTAAAGTAGATGAGTGGATAGGTAAAGTGCGACATGCAACACCAGGTGTTGGATTGATTTCACCACCGCCACATCATGATATTTATTCAATAGAAGATCTTGCTCAGTTAATTTTTGATTTGAAAAATGCCAACAGGCAGGCAAGAATTAATGTAAAACTGGTTTCTAAAGCCGGCGTGGGAACTATTGCCGCCGGTGTTGCAAAAGCAAAGGCTGATGTGATTTTAATTTCAGGACACGATGGAGGAACGGGAGCATCGCCAATAAGTTCGATAAAACATGCAGGGTTGCCATGGGAATTGGGACTTGCAGAAACACATCAAACCTTAGTTAAAAATAAATTGCGGAGCCGGGTGGTTGTTCAGGCTGATGGCCAATTAAAAACAGGGCGTGATATTGCCATTGCCACGTTACTTGGTGCAGAAGAATGGGGCGTTGCCACTGCGGCATTAGTAGTGGAAGGTTGCATCATGATGCGCAAATGCCATCTAAATACCTGTCCCGTTGGAGTTGCAACCCAGGACCCCGATTTGAGAAAACGATTTTCAGGAGATGCGGACCACGTTGTCAATCTCTTTAAATTTTTGACACAGGAACTGAGAGAAATCATGGCAGAACTTGGATTCAGGACCATCAATGAAATGGTTGGCCAGGTTGATTTTTTAGAAAGAAGAGAAAATATTGACCATTGGAAATTCAGCAAGCTAGATCTGTCACCCATATTGTATAAAGAACCGGCATCGAAACATACAGGATTGTTTAAATCAGAGGAGCAGGATCATGGGCTTGATGATGTTTTGGATTGGAAATTATTAAAAGTTGCGCAACCCGCATTGGATCATAAAAAGCAGGTAAGCGCTTCATTCAATATTAAGAATACAGATAGAACCACAGGAACGATTTTGTCGAATGAAATTTCAAAAAAATATAAAGCAGAGGGTTTACCCGATGATACCATTTATTTCAAATTTACCGGAACAGCCGGTCAAAGTTTTGCTGCATTCAATACCAAAGGTGTAACCATGGAATTGGAAGGCGATGCTAATGATTATTTTGGAAAAGGATTGAGTGGGGCAAAACTGATCATATATCCTTCGAAGGATGCAGAATTTATTCCGGAAGAAAATATTATCATTGGTAATGTTGCATTCTATGGCGCTACATCAGGCGAAGCGTTCATTCGTGGTAAAGCAGGTGAACGCTTTTGTGTTCGAAATTCCGGAGCCAATGTTTTGGTAGAAGGAGTTGGCGATCATGGCTGTGAATACATGACTGGTGGCAATGTAATTATTCTTGGAGAAACCGGAAGAAATTTTGCCGCAGGTATGAGTGGTGGAATAGCCTACATCTATGATGTGAAACACAACTTTGATGCATTATGTAATAAAGAAATGGTAGACCTGGATGCTACAGATGCAGAAGATGAAAAATTATTGTATGAAATGATTAGCAAGCATTATCAATTTACCGGCAGTACAGTCGCGAAATTTATTTTAAATGATTTTGAGAACCAGATGAAAAATTTTGTAAAAATATTCCCGATGGATTATAAAAGGGTATTGAACGAAAAAAAGAAAGTAGTGGCAATAATCAGATAAATCTTTTTTCGTCAATTATTTTAAAACATTTAAAAATATATTTTTAAATTCTTTTTGAAAATAGAAAAACCATAAAAGACAATGGGGAAAATAACCGGATTTTTAGAATTTACAAGAGAACTTCCAGAAAAGCGTCCACCGCAGGAAAGAATCAATGATTATAATGAATTTGTTCAAAGATATTCGGATGAAAAACTGAATCAGCAATCGGGAAGGTGCATGGATTGTGGCACACCTTTTTGTCATGAAGGCTGTCCTTTAGGAAATCTTATACCCGAGTTTAATGATGCTGTTTATAGAAAAAGCTGGAAAGAAGCTTACGATATACTTTCTTCTACCAATAATTTTCCGGAATTTACCGGGCGCATATGCCCTGCTCCCTGCGAGAGTTCATGTGTATTAGGTATAAATCAACCAGCAATCACAATTGAGGAAATAGAAAAACACATTATTGAAATTGCTTTTGAAAACGGGTTTGTTCAACCCAAAATACCCAATTTAAGAACCGGGAAAAAAGTTGCGATTGTTGGTTCCGGACCGGCAGGAATGGCTGCCGCAGTTCAATTAAATTATGCAGGCCACCATGTAACTATTTATGAAAGAGATGATGAGCCGGGAGGATTGTTGCGGTATGGCATACCTGATTTCAAATTAGAAAAATGGGTAGTAGAAAGAAGAATAAAGTTAATGAAAGAAGAAGGCATTGTAATTAATTGCAATGCCAATGTAGGAGTAAATATTAGCATTAATGATCTATTGAGAGAATACCATGCTATCATTTTAGCAGGCGGCTCTACTATTCCAAGAAATTTAGAAATTCCGGGAAGAGGATTGAATGGAATACATTATGCCATGGATTTTTTGAAACAACAAAATAAAAGAGTATCAGGTAAAAAAGTAAAAGAAGAAGATATTTTTGCAACCGGAAAAAATGTAGTGGTAATTGGCGGCGGGGATACCGGAAGTGATTGTGTAGGTACCTCTAACAGGCAGAAAGCATTGTCTGTAACCCAATTTGAATTAATGCCAAAGCCACCCGGAAGCCGCACACCTTTTATGCCATGGCCTACCTATCCAATGGTTTTAAAAACTACCAGTTCGCATGAAGAAGGTGCAAAACGTCATTGGGCAATTGCTACCAAAGAATTTATAGGAGATGAAAACGAAAATCTGAAAGCTGTAAAAATTGTAAACCTGGAATGGAAGTTTACAGAAGATGATAAACCCGCGCAATTTATAGAAGTGCCGGGTAGCGAAATAGAAATTCCCTGCGAACTTGCTTTGCTTGCTATGGGTTTTGTACATCCACAGCATGAAGGCTTATTAAAACAGCTTGAGATAGATTTGGATGAAAAAGGAAATGTGAAAGCATCAGAAAAAAATTATCATACTAACATTTCTAAAATTTTTACTGCCGGTGATATGCGCCGCGGCCAATCATTGGTTGTTTGGGCTATTTCTGAAGGAAGAGAATGTGCCAGAAAAGTAGATGAATATCTTATGGGTTATTCTTTGCTGGAAACAAAAGATCAAAATATTTTACAACAAGTGTAAATTCTTAGTGTTTTATATAATTGAACCTGCTAACGGCAGGTTTTTTTATGTTGTAGATATTAATATTAATAAAATAAATATTTAAAATTTAATTTTTAATTATAAATCCAGCAATCTTATAAATTTAATTAAAATATTGATTGTCAATCTATTATTTTAACAATAATAATATATAGAATATAAATATGTTTATTATAATGAAAATGCAAAAAATATTTTAAAATCCTTATTTTAATTAAATACCTTTAAATCAATGATTTAAATTAAGTAAATAACATATTATAACAATAAATATCTAATATAATTGATTATTCTTTGAATAAAATATATAGATTTGAATAAATTTTTAGTGAAAATGAAAAAACTCAATCTAGGTAAATCTGCTCCTTTTATTACTTTAATGCTTGTAGCAATCATTGCTTTGTTTGTACCTTCTATCAAAAGTTTTACGGATACGGGGAAATATAATTCAGCAGATATTGCCTGGATTATTGTGGCAACTGCTCTTGTATTTTTAATGACTCCCGGACTTGCATTTTTTTATGGAGGTATGGTACATAGGAAAAATGTTCTCTCTACTATGATTAAAAGTTTTGTGGCAACCGGGATAGTTAGTATTTTATGGGTAACGGTTGGTTTTAGCCTTGTATTTGGAGATTCAATTGGTGGTTTTATTGGAAATCCTCTTACTCATCTTTTTTTCAAAGGCGTAAGTTCAGGTGCTCCCTGGAGTCTAGCCCCTACAATTCCTCTAATGCTTTTTGCTCTGTTTCAAATGATGTTTGCCATTATAACACCAAGCCTTGTAGTGGGAGCGGTAGCAGAAAGAATTCGTTTTTCTTCATACATTCTTTTTATTGTTCTTTTTAGCCTTTTAGTATATGCCCCTATTGCACATTGGACCTGGCATCCAGATGGGTTTTTGTTTAAAATGGGGATACTTGATTTTGCAGGTGGAACTGTAGTTCATATATCAGCAGGTTGTGCTGCTTTAGCTGGCGCCATAGTTTTGAAACGCAGAAAGGTTCATCTCGAAAATAAAGAAATTCCACCAGCAAATATTCCCTATGTTTTAATAGGAACCGGCTTGCTGTGGTTTGGATGGTTTGGTTTCAATGCGGGTTCTGCTTTAGCAGCAAATGCATTATCAGTCTCCGCTTTTGCCACCACAAATACAGCAGCGGCTGCGGGAGGATTAGCCTGGATGTTTTTTGATGTATTGAAAGGAAAAAAACCTTCAGTATTGGGATTTTGCATAGGCGCAGTAGTTGGGCTTGTTGCCATTACGCCGGGAGCCGGCTTTGTGGCTATTCCACAAAGTATATTTATAGGCGCAGTAGCTGCCCTTATTTCTAATATTGCGGTTTATTTTAAATCCAAATCAATTTTAGATGATACGCTGGATGTTTTTCCCTGCCATGGTGTTGGTGGAATTGTAGGAATGATCCTTACAGGAATTTTTGCAACAAAATCCATTAATGCCGGAGGAAATGATGGATTATTTTATGGAAATCCAGCATTCTTTTTCACTCAATTAAAAGGACTTGCAATTGTTATTACCTATAGTTTTTCTGTTTCGTATGGCATATTCAAATTTATAAACTGGGTAATGCCTATGAGGGTAAGCAAAGCAGACGAAGAAATGGGATTAGACGCTTCACAGCATGATGAAAAGTATTTACAAGGCACCATATTGGTAAAACATAAAGGCTCTTTTATTGAACAAGAAAGGGGTATAGCTGAAACGATTAACTTCTGAGAAAAGTTAATCAGCTAAACCCCTTTCATTTATTAATCTTTAAATCTAAAACAATGTTAAGAAAAATTTTCTTAGGAACCTCGGTATTTTTTTACTTTGGTTCAGTTTATGCACAATCTGACTCAACGAAACCCACATCACCAGCACCAACTATTACAGGTTCTGTGGATGCTTATTACAGGTTCAATTTTAACGATCCCAAGTCCGGGTCAACAAACAATTACACAAGTTTTACCAATTCTCAAAATTCTTTTGAATTAGGTATGGCAAGCATTAGAGCTGACCACTCATTTGGAAAAGCCAGCGCTACAATTGATTTAGGTTTTGGTCGCCGTGCAGAAGAATTTAGCTATGCAAATCCAGATCACCCTACTTTATTTGCCGTTAAACAAGCCTACCTGAGCTATGCAATTAGCGATAAGTTTAAATTAACCATGGGTAAATGGGCAACTCATATCGGATATGAAGTAACAGATGCCTATTTGAACCGGAACTATAGTATGGATTATATGTTTTCCTACGGGCCATTTTCACATACTGGTTTAAAAGCAGATATTGTCTTAGGCAAAAAGAGCGGCCTGATGCTTGGCGTTGCCAATACTACCGATAATGTCACCACAACTTCTTCTCCCAAATATTTAATAGCACAATATAGCACCGGATCAGCCAATGATAAGGTAAAAGCTTACCTCAATTACCAAGGCTCTTATGGAAGTGTGTTTAAAACAACTCAATTTGATTTAGTACTTACAGGAACTATTACAGATAAATTCAGTATAGGGTATAATGGTACCGTTCAGTCATCCAAAACCGATACAACTTCAAGTGCCAGTTGGTGGGGATCTGCGGTATATCTAAATCTTGACCCAACAAGCGTTTTTGGTATTACATTGCGGGCTGAATATTTTGATAATAAAAAAGCAGTTGTAAGTGCCCCTGGTACCAGCATTTTTGATGTAACACTTTCGCCCAATTTCAAGGTGGGAAATCTTACTATTATTCCTGAGCTCAGACTGGATGCAGGTAAAGATGCCATTTTTGAAAAGAGCGATGGTACCTCTACTAAAAGTACAGTTACCGGTTTGTTAGCCGCCACATATCATTTTTAACTCCACACAAATATTAAAAACTAAATGCCACATTTATGCTAGTAAAAAATTTAATTAACCGTTTAGGTAAAAGAGACAACGCTCCGTATACCATGGTCCAATTGACTAAAGCCGAAAAATGGCACCTTGGATTAACTCTTTTCATAGGTAAGATCATGGGTGTTGGACTAGTAATTTTTGCCATGAAATGGATACCAAAATTACTCATAAGTACAGCTTCGGCTCAAGATACTTATACTCCTCATGAAACAATGCTCATGAATACAGCCAACACTATCTGGACTTTAGTGGCAGCATTTTTAGTTTTCGGAATGCAGGCAGGTTTTGTAATGCTTGAAGCTGGTTTTGCAAGAAAAAGAGAAACAGTCAATGTATTAATGGAATGTATTTTTGATACATGTCTTTGTGGTATTCTTTTTTATGCAATTGGGTATTCTTTCATGTTTAGTAATGGAAATGGGTTTATAGGATATCATTGGTTTTTTCTGCAAGGCGCACCGGAAACTTATATGGCAACCGGTATCCCTATTCTTGCACACTGGATTTTCCAATATGCATTTGCTGATACTTGCTCTACAATTGTTTCTGGAGCTATGATTGGACGTACAAGTTTTAGAGGTGATATTCTTTATAGTATAGGTATTACCGGGTTTATTTATCCAATCGTTGGCCATTGGGCATGGGGACCAGATGGATTCTTAGCATTGATGGGAACCCCAGGACATTTGTTTGCTTCTTTAGGCCAGGGATTTCGTGATTTTGCAGGATCTACAGTTGTTCATACAATTGGGGGTATTGCATCTCTTGCAGGTGCAATTGTTTTGGGACCACGATTAGGAAGAGTTTTTAAAAGGGACGGAGGGGGAATGCCTGCACCTCATAACCTTACAGTGGCAGCAGTTGGTGGCTTCATCCTTTGGTTTGGATGGTATGGTTTCAATCCAGGAAGTACCCTTTCTGCAGTGGATATGCAAGGTATTGGCCGTGTAGCCACTAATACAACTTTGGCGGCATGTGCCGGTGGTATGGCAGCCATGTATCTCGGGCTTTGGTTCGGCGACACAAAAGGAAAATTTGATCTCGGCTACACAATAAACGGATTTCTTGGCGGCCTTGTAGCTATTACATGTCCTTGTTATTGGGTGTCCCCCATTGGAGCGATAGCACTTGGCGCTATTGCTGGTTTAGTCGTATTTCTAAGCGTTAATATACTTGAATGGCTTAGGATTGATGACCCAATTGGTGCAGTTCCGGTACATGGCATGGCTGGTATTTGGGGCACTTTGTCTTTAGGTCTTTTTGCCAGTGGACAATATGGAGCCACAGGACCAACAGGCGCAGATAATTCAGCTCCTGTGACAGGACTTTTTTATGGTGGAGGAACAAGTATATTTAAGGCGCAACTTATAGGTAGTGCTACTATTACCATAGCAACTTTTGTTATTGCATTTATACTAATGTGGGTTATTAAGAAATTACCACATCCATGGAACTTACGTGTTGAAAAAGAAGGAGAGCTTGCAGGACTTGATATATATGAGCATGGTACCGAAGCTTATCCAGACCAGGACGAAAAAATGGCATTGGCGTAACTTAATAATAAAAGATACAGTTAGCAATTGCTAGCTGTATCTTTTATTTACAAATATCATCTCAAATTAGTAGCCCTGTTACTTTTTTTGAAAACAGGAACTAAAATAGCAAGTAGTAATAATGCAAAATAAGATATAACCTCTGCTATATTCAATTCATTTGTTTGAGCCGCAGGATTAGTATCAGCTAAAACAGAAAATTGAGAAGCAATAATTAGTAATAAAGTAGCTAAAGATATAAAGCTAGCTTTTCTAAGAAAATTTTTCATGATGAATGTATATTTTATTGCAAAGAAACGAAAAAAATATACCATTTAGTACTAATTATAAAGGCAGTTATATAT
>Ga0209585_10000990_pt1 | contig 10989 bp, 5 predicted proteins | sample NGEPerone_FD_185491 | JGI IMG/M metagenome (GOLD analysis project Ga0209585, IMG submission 185491) | Arctic peat soil microbial communities from the Barrow Environmental Observatory site, Barrow, Alaska, USA - NGEE Permafrost154B-one... | ecosystem: Environmental > Terrestrial > Soil > Wetlands... | reverse complement strand
GGATTTAATCGAACAGGCTCGTCTTTACTTCAACGAAATATTCAATGTGAACCTTGCATTGAAAACTGATGCGGGAGAAGTCTTCGAAAAGATGATGAAGATGGTACGGTCAGTAAGAGGTGTGGCGGCGGGGAAAGCCGAAAATTACCTGCAATTCCCATTCAGGGTAAAATACCATTCCTTTCAAACCCAATTGGAGGCGCTTGAAGAAATACGCGATCCAAGGCGCTTTTTTGAATCACTTGGCATCAAAAAGAGCGAACTAAAACTCGCCAGCGATGCATGTAAGCAGTTGGATACTTTTGTAGATCGGGCATTGCCTGAATATCAAAAAATTAAACAATTCCTTCTCGACAATTACGAAAATCTGGCAGATCTTCCTGATGGAAATTCAGAGAAATTGAACTGGATGAAAGCCTTCTATTTATCCGAAGATCCATCCAATGATATCCGTACAGCCATTAAAACTTTCGACGAATTAAAAACCGCGTTGAATGAATTGATGAAGTATTATCGTGCTGAAATTGATAAAGTTTACACCGAAGTTTTTGATGCGCTCCAGGCAGAGATCGCCAAATATAAAGTGGCAGGTTCAACTATTGCCGACCGGAATTTTACGATCGAAAGCCTGAAAAAACAAAAAAGTATCGCCTCACTGAAGTTAACCATCAGCAATGCAGATCATTTCAGAAGCGGTGAGATTGCCAAAATCATCAAGGCATCCGAGCCGGTAATAATACAAGTACCTGGCACAACGGTAAAGGAACCAACTGCAAAATACAAACCCGGAAAGGCCGGTACATTCCATGTTATCTCAAACGAGACCGAAATGGAAGAATACCTACAGGCAGTGAGGGAGGATATGGTAAAAATTCTGAAGGACAAAAAGAAAATCATCCTGGAGTAGGGACTGTTTGTCATAGTATCCCCCATTCTGATACAAATTTTACGAATATTTACCGGCATTTTAATACATCGTTGCATCTGACTAACCCTTACCTTTATACACATCATGGAAAAAATAACCCTGACCTTTCTACATAAATCAGGAAAAACAACCCTGACTTTTATACATTTTTGTTTACTTTTATCCCTGACTTTTATACATGCCTAAAATGTTTTACAGGGAAATATTAGATAGATTAAAGGAATGGGCGGGAAGAGATAACCGCAAGCCATTGGTATTGAGGGGTGCCAGACAGGTTGGAAAAACTACGGCGGTAGAATTGTTCTCCAAAGAGTTCGACCAGTACATTGCCCTAAATCTTGAAAAGGAGGAGGAACGGCTGATATTTGAAACATCCTATCCGTTTCAGGATTTGTTGATGGCATTGTTTTTTTATGCAAAAAAAGACCGAAATGCCGGAAGAACCTTAATCTTTATCGACGAAATACAGAATGCTCCAAAGGCAATAGCATTGTTACGCTATTTTAAGGAAGAAGCAGGTGACCTGTTTGTAATAGCAGCCGGTTCAATTCTCGAAAGTATATTGGACCGTAAAATATCTTATCCGGTAGGAAGGGTGGAATATATGATGCTGCATCCGGTTTCGTTCCGCGAATTTCTGGCTGCAACCGGCGAAACGCAAAGTCTCGATCTGCTTAATAGTGATGAAGTTCCTGCTTTTGCCCACACCCAATTAATGCGGCAATTCAAAAAATACCTGACAATTGGCGGAATGCCACAGGTAGTGGAGCAGTATGCCCGCAACAACGATCTTACTGCATTGCAACCCATTTATGAAAGCCTTTTGAAATCGTACATCGAAGATGTGGAGAAATATGCTCCTTCTTTATCACAGGTACACTACATCAGGCACATACTTACCACTGCTTTTGAAGTAGCCGGAAGTCGTATTACCATCGAGAATTTTGGCGGTTCAACCTATAAGTTCCGCGAAATGAAAGAGGCATTTACAACACTCGAAAAAACGTTGCTGTTTCAGTTGGTTTATCCAACTACTGAAATAGCTATTCCCGCATTGCCAAAACTGAAATTAAAACCACGTTTGCATACCCTCGACACCGGGCTGATAAATTACGCCACCAATATGGTCAAAGATATACTGTCTACTGAGGATATTGCCGATGTTTACAGAGGGAGGATCGCCGAACACATTACCGGTCAGGAGTTGCTGGCTATGTCGAACAACATCATGAACAAGCTTCAGTTCTGGGTAAGGGAGAAAAAGCAATCAAGTGCCGAAGTGGATTATATTCTTCCTTACAAAGGGAAAATCATCCCTATCGAAGTAAAATCAGGTAGTATTGGTAAACTGAGGTCATTGCATCAGTTTATGGATGTAGCGCCTCACCATCTGGCAGTCCGTGTTTGGCAAGGCCCTTATTCGGTTGAAAAAGCAAAGACCATTGCCGGAACCGAGTTTACGCTGCTCAACCTGCCATTTTACCTGGTGCACCGGATAGAAAGGGAACTTGATAAAATATGGGACAAAGTAGAATTGGCTACAAATGAATCAAACAACGATCAACGATAAGACTCAAAACTTACAGCAGAAAGCATGAATACCAACAAACTAAAATCCTTTGCTCAAATAGCCCGCCGTATCCTCATGGAAGGCGTGTCACGCCGGATCACCTATTATGGTTTTGATGCCAAAGGGAAAGTGATTGAAGAACCCATCCCGGTGACGGGTGGTGTGATCATTCGTGAAGAGATACTCGACGATGCCACAATCCCTGCAAAATGGCAGGCCTTGCGTGCAGCAATTCAGCGGCATGGTGTCGAAAGTGTGGTTGAAGAGGCATCCTACACCTGGTTTAACCGCTTGATGGCAATGCAGATATTGGCTAAGAATAACTACGATCCAACCCAACTCGAATATGAGAGTGCAGGTTCGGTTACGCCCGTGATACAGGCAAGAGCACGGCGAGGCATGATTTCGTACCTCGACCGGACCGAACAGAAGCGAGTGCAACCGCTGTTGGGTGATTACCAGAACGAACAAAAAGCATTTGCGATTTTATTGACGGGCTATTGCCACCACCACCAATTACTCAACCGAATTTTTGGACGACTCGATGACTATACGGAGCTTCTGCTTCCCGATAATATCCTGGCAGAAAGTGGTTTTATCCATTTGCTCAACACCACCGATGCGATTACCGACGAAGATTACAGGCAGGTTGAACTGATTGGCTGGCTTTACCAGTTTTATATTTCGGAGAAGAAGGACCAGGTATTTGCCAGTTTTAAAAAGAACAAAAAAGCCGAAGCCGAAGATATTCCTGCCGCCACCCAGATTTTTACACCTAACTGGATTGTGAAATACATGGTGCAAAATACCGTAGGCCGGATCTGGCTCGATCATCACCCTACGAGCCCGCTGCGGCAAAAAATGAAATACCTTGTTGAAGCTCCCAACGAAAACGAAACTCAAAGTCCGATTTCTTTTAATGGATTAGAGGGTGGCCTTAAACTCCTCGATCCAGCCTGTGGTTCGGGACATATCCTTGTTGAAGGTTTCTTCCACCTATATGATATTTACGAAGAAGAATACTATATGCCAGCCGAAGCAGCTGAGAAGATCTTGCAGCACAACCTGTTTGGACTCGATATTGACTTGCGTGCTGCTCAGTTGGCACAGTTTGCCGTATTGCTTGCAGCAGCCACCAAATACCCCGATATCCTGAAAAAGGAGATTACTCCGCACATTTACGCGATGCCCGAAACAGCCGAGTTTAGCCGCGAAGAGATCCTCGATTTTCTGGGAAGTGAAGGTATACAGCACGAAAAGGTACTGGCACATGCTTTGGAATTGATGCAGCAGGCAAAAAACTTAGGGTCGATTATGCAGTTTAATATAACCCCAGTTGAAAGGCAGTTTTTTATCCATCTCCTTGAAACCTTGCAAACCGAAGCCAAAACCAACCTTTTAGCGCAATCGCTTCTCAACAAAATACATCCATTTCTTCAAGTTCTCATTGTTATGACAGGGCTATATGAATCTGTAATTGCTAATCCTCCATATTTGAATCAGAAAAACTTCAATAAAGAACTTAAATCTTATGTTGAGACTAATTTTTCGCTATCAAAAAGTGATTTATTTTCTATATTTATGGATGTATGTATTAGATTGACTTCTATTTATGGAAAGATGTCCATGATAAATCAACATGCGTGGATGTTTTTATTCTCCTTTGAAAATTTAAGAAAGAAATTCCTAAGCGAATATTATTTAGAGAATATGATTCATTTAGGGAAAAGAACATTTGAAGAAATCAAAGGGGAGAAAGTACAGTCAACTGCGTTTGTCTTCTCTAAAAAGAATCCTAAAGAATTTGGAAGTACGTTTATTCGATTGGTTGATGGTATTAACGTTAAGGAAAAAGAAAAACTCTTCTTGTCTAAAAAGAATATTTACAAGAATATTTCTCAATTAACTTTTAATAGAATTCCCGGAGATCCTTTAGCTTATTGGGCAAATGAATTGGATTTTTCACTTTTTAATGAGAAGCTCTTGTCTGACATTTCACCAGTAAGAAAAGGGATTGATACAGGAAAAAATGATCAATTTCTTCGCAGTTGGCATGAAATAAGTTACAATAAGTTTTCTTCGTTTAATCATTCTCGGAAATGGTACATTTATATAAAAGGCGGAGAATTTAAAAAATGGTATGGAAACCTTGATCTGGTGGTTAATTGGGAAAACGATGGATATGAGATTCATAATCATAAAGGATCAACAATTAGAAATATTAAATTTATTAAGAAGGAAGCTATAACATGGTCGTTGACTGGAAGTAATTTTAGTCCTCGTTATATTCCCAAGAATTGTATTTTTGACAATAATGGATCTTCTGTTTTCCCAGAGCAAGTGATCCTCTATAAGTTAGTTGGATTACTTATAAGCAAAATAGCATCGAAATCATTGTCTTTATTAAATCCGACTTTAGCATTTCAAGTGGGTGATATAGCCAGGATCCCTGTAAAGAAGATCTTTTCAAATACCAGTATTGACGCCTTATCAATTTGCTCAATTAGTATTACATCGAGTGATTACAATTCAAGTGAAACTTCTTGGGAATTTGTTAGATCTCCTCTACTAAAATCAGATGGTTTAATTGATTCCAGTTATCAAGAATGGGTTGTGAAAACAACTTCTGAATTTTACCAACTACATGCCAATGAGGAAGAATTGAACCGCATACTTATTGATATTTATAGCATAAATGAGGGACTTGACCCGATTGTACAACTAAAAGACATTACCGTATTACAGAACGAACTTGACCGTAATACCCTACAGGCAACAGACAAAGAACTTCGCAAACACCGCCAATGGAAAATGGAACAGAGCAAATGGCAATTGTATATAGATGGTCAACTTCAACCAATTTCCGAAGAAGGTATACTGCCTCAATCCACTGTTCAACCAAGCCTCCCAATCAAAAAGAATGTCGTAATGCAACAACTCATTAGCTATGCAATTGGCTGCATGATGGGACGCTATTCGCTCGATGCACCAGGGTTGATACTGGCTAATCAGGGGGAAACGATCGAAGATTACTTTGAGAAGGTCGGAAGACGGAAGTCGGAAGACCGGAGTCAAGAGTCCGAAGAGGGAAGATTTCTGCCGGATGATGATGGTATTGTGCCGATGATGGGTTCCAACTGTGGGTTTTCGGATGATGCGGTACTTCGACTAAGGCAGTTTATTGAAGCGGTTTGGGGCAGCGAAACGCTGACACAAAACATCAACTTCCTGCAATCGTGCCTCGATATGGAAATCGAAAAATACCTGGTCGCCCAGACTAACTTCTGGAAGGACCATTGCAGCCGGTACAAAAAGAAACCGATTTACTGGCTCTTCAGCTCAAAGAAAGGGGCTTTTCAGGTACTGGTTTATATGCACCGGATGAATCGTTTTACGGTGCAGCGGATCCGAGAAAGCTATATGTTTAAACATCTACAATGGCTCACAAACCAGAAAGCAGAACTGGAGAGAAGAAGTGCCACCCTTTCTCGCGACGAAACCCGTCAACTCGATACCTATCGCACTGCGCTGACTGAATGCCAGGAATACGACCTCCAATTGAAAAACATTGCCGATCAGCAGATTGAATTTGATCTCGATGATGGCGTTTCGGTAAACTATGAGAAATTTGAACCGTTGCTGGCGGGGATAAAGTAGTCAACAATAATTTAAAACACACCGCAACAATGGGATATGAAGATAGAGTTGTAGCTTTTATTGACATCTTAGGATTTAAAAATTCACTTGACAAGTCGAATTCGGATATTAAAGAATTCGATAGAATATTGACAACACTGAATGATTTAAAAGATTTCTTTATTAAACCTAAGGACAAATATGATCTCGAAGCCGATAAAAATCTTGGTGCGGACACTCATGTTATTCAGATTTCAGATAGTTTAATCATTTCAAGATTAATACAAGAAAAAGGTGGACTTTTTCATATGTTTTTTGATTGTAGACTTGCTATTCATTCTTTGATTAGTAATGGTTTTTTGTGTCGCGGTGCTATAAAATATGGAAAGATGTATCATAAGGACACAACAATTTTTGGTCAAGCTTATCTTGATGCTTATTCTGCTGAAGGAAAAGAGAAACTCCCCATAATTAAATTTGATAAAGACCTTTTTGAAATAGTAAAATATTTTCCAGGTCCTGCCAATAAGGGACATGAAAAATGGGAAATAAACTACCTAAAACAAAATTGCAAGAAACTTGGTTCAGATGAGTATTATCTTGACTATTTTACTGATTATGATAATTTAGTTGGTGGAGGTCCAGGAACTGCATCAATTCATTATTCTAAACTCAGAGATATAATCGTAGATGGGCTTAACGATCCCGAATTATCAATGAACCCAAATGCTTATAATAAACTCCGTTGGGCTGCAGACCAATTCAACTTAACTGCAAAACAGTTTGAATTAGATTTTATTAAATGAAATCTACTTTTGACAACAACTTGCCAGTCGGGTTTAGTTTATTCGTTGGCAGAAAATTAATACTTTGAAAAGCAATTCTCTGCAGGAAATTTATAGGGAAAATCTTGCACTGCGTTTAGAAGCAGAACTTTATGGTTAAACTTAACAGAGCAGACAACTTTAGACTATGATGCACAAAACTTATTTGCCATTTTCCGAGGATGAATTTAGAGAACATTTTGTTCAATCTAAAAAGGATTTATCAAAAATTAAGAAGCATATTTCAAAGTACCAAAAGAGCATCGAAAATTATGGGCTTTTTGAGGCTAATAATGAACTTCTTGAGGATATTCGTAAAATACGACAAATCGAGAAGGATGAAACTTTTTGGACGGCAAGTGCTTTGATGACAATTTTTCATAGTCCAAACAGAGATGTCGAGTTAAAAAAATTATTAACTCCTGCCTTTGGAGAAGTGCCTCCTTTAGATAAATTCTCAAGCTGGGATGATTGCCTAAAGGGCCAGCTTCATCTATTCTTTGAACCGAATCTTCCTTCGCCAAAAGTATATTTAAATTGGCTTAAAAATAATGCGGTAGTTCAAAACTTTATTCCCTATATTTTAGAAAAGGCTCGAAACAAAAAGGGTGAATATCGTACAAATTTGGAAGGTTCAACAAATGTTGATGCTTTACTGTTGAATTCATCGAATGGTTTTGCCGTCATTATTGAGGCTAAAGTACTGTCTGATATATCGTATCAAGTAAGTTATGACAGTATGCGTAACCAAATTATCAGAAACCTTGATGTTATGCTTGGTGATAACAAGGATTTAAGAGACCCATTAAATAAACGAATAGCGGACAATTCGTTGTTTTTACTTTTGACTCCAAAACTTTACAAGGATAATCCGAGAACAAGATTATATGGGTATACTTTTAGAGATTATAAGGACAACTCTCAATTAATTTGTGACGATTTGAAGCATAGAGTATTAGATTTGACTGATTGTGAAAGAATTTCAAAACGAATGAGTTGGATCACTTGGGAAGACCTAAAAAAAATCAATAGCGATTGTTGCTTGTGGTTAAATGACAATTCAATCATAGCGACTGATGATACTAACATCTTGCAAGAATGACACTTGCAACCATAAATTTTGCCCATTGAATCTTGAAAATCATAAACGCTGAACCGATATAAAATGCTCAACGATAAAATCATAAATACTTTAACGAAGTACCCCGAAGTGAGGGTCATCTTCTTTTTCGATCCCGATCGTGATTCGGAAGAGGAGGTATCACAGTTGAATTCAGACTTGTTCAAAGTAGAGCATTTCAGGAACAACCCGTTGAACCTGAAAATGAAATTCCGCGACGAACTGGCTGATGAAAAGGTATTTCTTTATTTGCCAATGAAGCGCCCCGAAACCGTAGATGAATACCTTCACTTCCCGTTGCTCGATCTGCTGGTTGCCAATCGTGAACTCCGGCTCGATAATGTCGGGGAGTTTATGGATAATTTCAAATTGAAGCCTCACCAGCGTTCCCTGGTTCAAAAATACATCGGCGATCTGAAATCGGAAGCCATCCAAAAAGTAGTAGCATCGGTGCTGAAACCTTCTGCGTTCGAAGAGAAGCCATTGCAACGTGCTTTGATCTCGGCATTTCTTCGCTTCCAGAAACCCGAAAGTACTGAACTCATGCTGGCAAAACTCATCACACTGGGTTTAGCACCTGAAGAGGCAGAGTTGAAACGGATCAGCAATAAAATTACTGTCAATGGGTTGCTACCAGTTTTGGATGAATGGACAACTGAATACTTCGGGGAGCCGGTAAAGGAACTGACCGTGGAGCGTTTGAGTCATCTGGCCTCCCGGTTGAAATACAATGCGATGGTTTCGGATCTCGAAATCAACGGGAAAAACGATCCGTATGCAACCCTTAAAATAACCGAACAAGGCAAACTTTACCTGATTACTAACCTGATTGATACAGCTACACGGAACAGCACCTTACGCGATAAGTTTTTGCTTACACTCGATACGCTGGCACTACAAATCCGCGAACAAAAGCTCGTTGAACTTTACGGGGTCTCTGCATCGTATACCTGGATGAATCAGGCATTGGTGAAACAATTGCAAACCAGTATCGTCCAGCTGTATCTCGAAGGAAAAGGTACGAATATCGAAACTCTGCGTCGTATTTCAAATTGGGAAGCGCTTGCCGGAAATCTTCAGCCCGTCAATCAATTTCTAATTCATACGCTCATGTCGCTCGATAAGATGGACCGGGTTGGAACATCCATTCTTGATAAACCCGAAGAATATATCAGGGCGTATTGCGACACGTGGTATTCGATTGATACAGAATACCGGAAATCGATCGTTGCCTGGAAAAGCATTGACTTTGCCGAACTTTCCGGACAGGAATCGTTCGAAAAGCTCAAATCGACCCTCGAAAAGCGGTATGTCGATTTCCTGGAGGCAACCAACCGCGAATGGCTCAAATGTTTATCCGAAAAGGGATTCGATTACGCCAAACTGACTGTTCCGCTTCAATACAATTTCTACCAATCGGAGCTTGCCAATGTCGATCAAAAGGTGGCAGTCATTGTTTCAGATGGTCTTCGTTATGAAATCGCTGCCGAATTGCTTCGCGAATTAAACCAGGAGACCAAGACAGAGGCCGTAATTCGGAATTCACTTGCATCCATTCCTTCCGAGACACAGATGGGAATGGCTAACCTGCTTCCGGGTAAAACCTTTGTTTTCGAAGATGGTAAAGTAACCATTGATGGTATTTTGTCCGACGGACCCAAGAACCGGGAGAAGATCCTTAAAAGTAAAGATCCTGATTCATTGGCCATTTCCTATTCCCAACTTCAGGGGTTATCGCAAACTGAAGCTCGTCAGGTATTTAAATCGAAACTGGTTTATATCTATCACGACGTTGTTGATGCGATTGGTCATAAAAAAGCTTCGGAACGGAATGTCCTTCTGATGGTGCCAACTGCTATTGAGGATCTTAAAAAGCTGGTTAAATACCTGCATTCCTCGATGAATGTAAACAGGGTATTGGTAACTGCTGATCATGGATTTATTTATACCGACCAGCCCATCAAGGAAAAGGATTTTGAACCCGATATGAAGGGGGATATCAATATTGATACACAAACCAACCGGTACGGATTCCTCGAAAAAGAGGAAACTCCTGAAAGTGGTCACTGTTTTCATTTCAATAAAACGAGTAAAATGGTTTGCGACCGGTTTGTGATCATTCCTCCTTCGACCAATCGTTATCACCGTCAGGGAGCAACTGTTCAGTATGTGCATGGCGGAGGCAGCCTTCAGGAGCTGGTAATACCAATTATCGAGAGCAGGTACCGGAAGAACCGTCCCGTTGAAAAAGTAATGCCCATGCTGCTTTCACGAAATCTGAAAGTGGTTTCCAATAGCTTAAAGGTCCAGTTCATCCAGGAGAATCCGGTAACCAAAGACCTTAAAGAGCGTACCATTCAGCTGGGATTGTATGACGGGAATGACCTTTCATCCAACCTCGCAGAACTCAGGATGAATAGTACGGCTGAAAATCCATCGCAACGGATGTCTTCTGTCGATCTGTATTTAAATCCGGGCGAGGGATCAAAAACACGGTTCTCCCTTCGGGTCTTCGATCCCGATGATACACTGAACCGCCTGATTGAAGTTGAAGTGACAAATAATACTTTGTACGAATCTGATTTTTAGAAGCCGATGAAGCATATCCCCAAGATTGGGGTGCGTTTAGAAAGGCCAATAAATTAATATATATTCTCATGAAGGAGAAAATTCTTAGCAATTTCGAAGGAAAGGTTGTTCGCAAAGACCTGACATCAATGGTAAAAGGCAATTCTGTGGTGCCTTCATACGTTCTCGAATACCTGTTGGGTCAGTACTGTGCTGTTGATGACGAAGAGATTATCTCGAATGGGATTGAAAAGGTAAAGGAAATCATCCGGAATAATTTCGTCCAGAAAGCGGATGCCGAAGGCGTCAAAAATTCAATTCGCGATAAAGGAAGCTATAAAAT
>Ga0209585_10000989_pt1 | contig 10991 bp, 9 predicted proteins | sample NGEPerone_FD_185491 | JGI IMG/M metagenome (GOLD analysis project Ga0209585, IMG submission 185491) | Arctic peat soil microbial communities from the Barrow Environmental Observatory site, Barrow, Alaska, USA - NGEE Permafrost154B-one... | ecosystem: Environmental > Terrestrial > Soil > Wetlands... | reverse complement strand
AGGGTTTTCAACCACTTAAAGGGTTGGTATTCTCTTATTTAGAGCAACTCCCGGCTTTTATTTGTGCCCATGTAGGGTTATATGCATTAAATCCGATATAGACAATCCCACCTAATGAATCGGGTTTCAAAGCACAGTAACTACTAAGCTTTGAATTGTAGTAGATATCGATATCGCTCGTAATTGTTTTAAGCGGTTCTAGCCCATTAAGTGATATAAGCTGTTCGTTGTTTAATATTTGAACTTTACCTTTTACAAGCTTCAAAATATCAATACCGTTTAGGTTTGCAAGACTACTATTATCATCAACGATAAAATCTCCATCTATGATTTCAAGCTTCGTTAAACCGGCCAACGAAGTTAAAGCGTTGCATTCAACGATTCGAAGATCTTTTTTTATCCCCTTCAATACAGTAGCTCCTGAAAATGAATTAAATGCAGCAAGTTTACTTAATCCGATGGTTCCTCCAATTGTATCGACCTTTGTGAGACCTTGTAAATTTTTAAAATTCATACAGCTTATTAATAACAGATCTTTTTTAATGTATGGTAAACTGTTTAGTCCTTCCAGATTGGCAAGACTACTACAACCGGATATTGAAATGGTAGTAATTGTATCGTTCAGCGCAGACAATGCCGTCAATCCGGCAAGTGCAGGTAATCCGGAAAGCATTAAGTTTCCATCAATGCTTTTCAGCTTATTCAACCCGTCGAGGCTCGAAAGCAATGCATTATTATAAAGAACTACATTTGCTATTATCGATTCAACATTTGATAAACCATCCAAAGAGGTAAGTGCAGGGTTTTCCCCGATCGAAATGCCACCTAATATTGAGGTTAAACTTCCCAGACCTGATAATGATTGAAGCACACTGTTATTTGTTGCATAAAGATTTGTGATGCTCTTTACAGAACCCATTCCATTTAGGTCCCTTATATTAGGATTATTTTCAACAATCAAATTATTGGTCAAGGTATCTAGTTTCGACAAACCGGCAAGTGAAGTAAGCCCGGGACAAGCTGAAATTTGAAGATCTCCGGTAATTTTTGTCACATTTGCCAGAAAGGAGAGATCTGTATTTCTGATTTTATAGAGTCTAACAGAACCTGTAACTGACTTTAGGTTTGCGAAATACTTATTGAAGTCTATATCGTCAGAAGTATACAACTCAAGGGAACCGGTTATTCTGTTGTAGTTATTTTCCAGAAAATAGTTCAGCACCGTATCTGTAGGCGAATAAACCGCAACTGTCCCGACAAATTCTCCGACAGCTGGAGGTACAACCGGTGTTTCGGTAGTTGTATCAGATTTCTTACACGAAGTGTAAAACATCCCCGAGAGGAGCATTGAAACAATAAAAAACAGTCTTATCTTTCTCATCAATAATATGTTATTTTTTGAATTTATCAATTCAAAATTGTGAATTTAATTCTTTCTCGAGTACAATTGAATCGATAATTTTTAACGACACAAAGGAAATAATTTTATACCATTATAAGACGATAAAACTTCAAAAACAGTTGTGTCGGGTATTTTTTCATAATTATTTCGACAGCTCCAGCATCCTGAGTATCGGAATCTTCGCTTTTTCAATGATACCTGGCTCAAGAATAATCTCTGGCCTTTCGTATTTAAGTGCAAGGTATAATTTCTGCATTGTATTCAATTTCATATAACTGCAGTCGTTACAGCCGCAGGTGGAGTCGATGGATGGAGCCGGGATGAATATTTTTTCCGGACACGCTTTTTGCATCTGGTGAAGTATTCCGCTTTCGGTGGCCACTATAAATTCACTGTCTTTGCTTTTTGATACATAATTTAGAAGAGCAGTCGTCGAACCGATGAAATCGGCAACCAGTAATACGGGTTGTTCGCATTCCGGGTGAGCAATAAACACGGCCTGAGGATGTTGGTCCATAAGTGCTACAATTTTCTCGAGCGAATATTTTTCATGGACCATACAGGCGCCATTCCAGAGAACCATGTCGCGGCCTGTCACTGAATTAATATAATTACCTAAATTCTTGTCAGGGGCGAATATTAACGGTTGATCCTTCGGAAACGATTCTACAATTTTCATTGCATTTGAGGAGGTAACGATGACGTCCGAGAGTGCCTTAATCTCTGCAGAACAATTGATGTATGAAATCACCTTATGATCAGGGTGTTGATTCATAAATACCTCAAATGCTGCGGCCGGGGCAGACTCCGCAAGGGAACACCCGGCATTCAGATCTGGAACAATCACTTTTTTGGTGGGATTAAGAATTTTTGCGGTTTCTCCCATAAAGTGAACGCCAACGAATAGAATGATGTCAGCATCAGTTTTTTGAGCTTGTTGAGCCAGCGCCAGCGAATCTCCCAGAAAATCGGAAATATCCTGAAGTTCGGGTGTAATATAGTAATGCCCAAGAATTACTGCATTTTTAGCTTTTTTTAATCGCCCGATCTCTTTGATGAGATCTATATCATTTGATATTGGTTCATTGACGAAGCCATGCCTATATATTAATTGGTCGTATTTATCTTTTAACATTGAAATATTGTTGTAACAATCGTTGCAAAAATAGTCATTCAAACCAAATCTTCGACAGTCATAACATTGTTTTTAGTAATATACAGATATTCAAGTAGTTGCTTTTCCGTATTTGTAATTTGCAGAAATACAGAAAGTTATTGGACTTTGGTATAGATATGTTAATTTGTTTAAAAGATTGTTAATAAAATTGGCTGATAAGTTAATAAATAGAATGCGCTTACTGATTACAATCATCCATTGATTGGTTTTGTATGATTATTTTTGGGTTTTAAATATTAACAATATTGTAACACCTGAACTGAAATGGATTTCAATTGCTTATTCTATTTTTGCGAATCGTTAAGGCAATTTAATAATTGTTAAAAATTTACATCGTTAAACCAATAGTTTAAATTTAGATCATCAACTTAAAATGACTCATTAATGAAAAACAATTTGAACAAGCTCTTACTGACTATTGTGCTTTTTGCAGGAATGGTCTTAACCACGCTGGGGCAGGTTACCACTTCCGGAATGAATGGTAAAATTACAGGACCAGACAATGAATCTATTCCAGGTGCAACCATTTTGGCTGTACACCAGCCTTCAGGTACTCAGTATGGTACCATTTCTAACGCTGACGGTCGTTTCACATTGCAGGGGATGCGTACCGGTGGTCCTTATCAGGTTGAAGTATCATTTGTTGGTTACAACAAGGAAACTTATACCCAAATTACCCTATTTCTTGGAGAATCATTTGTATTGAATGTTTCCCTAAAGGAAGATAACGTTGAAGTCGGCGAAGTTATTGTTGTTGGAGCTAAACCTTCAGCATTTGGAACCAGTAAATCGGGAGTTTCAACGAATATTTCGAATGAGCAGATGACTCTTCTTCCTTCAATTTCACGCAGTTTAGATGATTTTACACGTCTTTCTCCTTATTCCGGAGCAGGAAATAGTTTTGGCGGTCGTGATGGTCGTTTGAATAATGTAACTATTGATGGAGCAAACTTCAATAATAACTTTGGATTAAGTTCCGGTTTACCTGGAGGAGGAAATCCAATTTCACTTGATGCTATTGAGGAACTACAGGTTACTATTGCTCCTTTCGATGTAAAACAAGCTAATTTCGTAGGTGCAGGTATCAATGCTATTACCAAGAGTGGAACCAACCAGGTTAAAGGATCAGCTTACACATTTATGCGTAATCAGGATTATCGGGGTAACAAAGTTGATGGGTGGGACCTTGGAGCTCGTCCGAAAGAATCAACCAATACTTATGGATTTAGCTTAGGTGGACCAATCATTAAGAATAAATTATTCTTTTTTGTAAACGGTGAGTATTCCGATTCGCCACAGCCTATTCAACAATGGACCTTATCAACTGATGGCATTGCGAATGCTGGTAAAAACATTACACGTGTTACAGCAGCTGATATGGAAGCTTTTAAAACAGGATTGGCTAAATATGGTTATGATCCGGGTTCTTATACCGATTACGGTGGTGGCAACATCAATAAAAAGATGCTCGCACGCATTGATTGGAACATTAATGACAATAACAAATTTACCATTCGTTACAACTACACCAAAAACGTAGCTGATATTCCAACAAATGCGACTTCCACTGCAGCTACAAAAATGACTTCCGGTCGTATTTCTCAAAATGCTATGGCATTTCGCAACAACTGCTATTCAATGGATAACCTGGTACATTCATTGACAGCTGAGCTTAACACGCGAGTTAGTAACAATATGTCGAATCAGTTATTAGGCACCTTCACACGTAGTGAGGATATGCGTGGTTCACTTTCTTCACCATTTCCACACATTGACATCATGAAAGACGGTGATGCTTTTATGTCAGCTGGTTACGAACTTTTCTCATGGAATAACGGAGTTAAAAATAGTGTTACAAGCATTATTGACAACTTTACCTATTATGTTGGAAAACATACCATAACTGCGGGTGCAAGTTATGAAGATCAATATGTAGCCAACTCTTTCCAACGTTTTGGTACAGGCTATTATCGTTTTAAAACTCTTGATGACTTTCTTAACGGAGCTACTCCTGAATCATGGGGACTAACCTATGGATACGGAGGCGAATTAAATCCGGTTGCTGATTTACGTTTTGGCCAGTTCTCCGTTTACGCTCAGGATGAATGGAACATCAATAAGAATTTAAAGTTGACTTATGGCATCCGTGGCGATTATACATCTTACCTGAACGATTTGGTTGAAAATACCGAAGTATCAAAATTAACTTTTCTTGATGGCAGGAAAATTAATACAGGAATGTGGCCAACCTCAAAATTGTTGCTTTCTCCACGTGTTGGATTCAGCTATGATGTAAATGGCGACAAAACATTAAAAGTAAGAGGTGGAACAGGTATTTTTACCGGTCGTATTCCTTTGGTGTTTTTCACCAATATGCCAACTAATGGAGGTATGGTTCAAAATACTGTAACTCGCAGTAATGGTAATGCCGATTTGGCTAAATTGATTTCTGGTGGAAAAATCATCACTGATGTAACTCAAATGGTAAGTGCACTTGGATTGCCAACTGTTGCAACTGCAGCCCTTCCAAGTTCAATTGCAGCTGTTGATAAAGATTTTAAATTACCTCAGGTTTGGAAAAGTTCATTAGCAGTTGATTATCAAATTCCAACTTCATTTCCATTGTCGTTGACGCTTGAAGGCATGTATTCAAAAGATTTAAACGCTGTTTGTCAGGTAAATGCAAATATGCCAGATCCTGCAACAGCTAATTTTGGACACTTCAATGGACCCGATAAACGATACATTTATACAAGTACAAAATTAAATAGTGGGGTTAATGACGCTATGGTACTTAAGAATACAAATAAAGGGTATGGCTCCAGCATTAATGCGACAGTAAATGCCGAACCAATTCAGAATTTAAAAATGATGTTTGCTTATACCCACACATTGGTTAAGGAAATTTCAGGTAACCCAGGCAGCCAGGCCAATTCTGCATGGCAAAACCAGGCATCTATTGATGGTCCTAACCAACTTGGATTGCAGAATTCTCAATACGTGACACCCAACAAAGTAATTGCCTCTGTTAGTTACCGTAAGACTTATGCAAAGTATTTCGCTACTAACGTTGGACTCTATTACAATGGTTATAACACAGGAAGTTACAGCTGGATATACTCATCTGACATGAACAAAGATGGTGTAAACAACGATTTAATGTACATTCCTGCAACTAAAAATGAAATTCTTTTCAAAGAGGGTGCAAATGGATTTACTGCGGCTCAACAAGCTGATGCACTTTGGAGTTTTATTGAACAAGATCCTTATTTGAGCAAAAACAAAGGTAAATATGCCGAAGCCTATTCAGCAAAAATGCCATGGGTAAATCGTTTAGACTTAAAAATTGCACAAGACTTTAGAGTAAAAGCTGGTAAATCATTAAATACCCTTCAAATAAGTCTTGATATTTTGAACTTTGGAAACCTCCTTAACAATTCTTGGGGAGTTACTCAAACCAGTTCTCCGTCAAATTATGGCAAAATATTAAAATACGAATCGGTGGATGCAACAAATACACCAATTTATTCAATGTATTATACGACTGTTGAAGGCGTAAAAGTATTGCCAACTAAATCTTTTATTGTATATAATAATCAATCAAACTGCTGGCAGTTACAATTGGGAATTCGTTACATTTTCAACTAAGACCATTTCATAATAGAAAAAGGGATCTCTATGCGGGAGGGTACTGAAAAAGTCCCTCATACATAATTATTAGACTTAAAGCAGTAAAATACAGGTTTAAAACCTTGTACTTTACTGCTTTTTTTGTATCTCAGAGTCTAAAATAAAGGCACTTAAATGTTAGCACAACAAAAGTTCCGGTTGAGTTCATCCTTAGATATGTGCAGCTTGGAATCCGTTATTTCCAATTAAGAGCTTTTTGACTCACTCATAAAGAGGATGTCCACCAGGGCATCCTCTTTTTTTGGATATATTCCCTACCTTTGCACTTCAAAATTTTAAATAGAGCATGGCACAAAAACCTTCCATCCCAAAAGGAACCCGCGACTTTTCGCCGACAGAAATGGCGAAAAGAAACTATATCTTCGATACAGTAAAAAGCGTATTCAAATTGTATGGTTTTCAGCAAATTGAAACACCGGCAATGGAGAACCTCTCTACTTTAATGGGAAAATACGGGGAAGAAGGGGATAAGCTTCTGTTCAAAATATTAAACTCAGGCGACTATCTGTCAGCTGTGGATCCTGCGGAATTGGTTCAGCCAAATAGTTCAAAACTCACGACAAAAATTTCGGAGAAAGGATTGCGTTACGATCTGACAGTTCCTTTTGCCAGGTATGTGGTCCAATATCAAAACGATCTTACCTTCCCGTTTCGCCGGTTTCAGATTCAACCGGTCTGGCGTGCCGACCGGCCTCAGAAAGGGCGATACCGCGAATTCTATCAGTGCGATGTTGATATCATTGGTTCCGTTTCGCTGTTGAATGAAGTTGAATTGATTCAGATTGTAGATAATATCTTCCGCAACCTGTGTATCAATGTGGTTTTAAAAATCAATAACCGGAAAATTCTTGCCGGCATTGCCGAAACGATTGGCGAAGCGGATCGGATAATCGATATCACTGTGGCAATTGACAAGTTGGATAAAATAGGACTCGATAAGGTAAATGAGGAGTTAATGCAAAAAGGTGTGACTGCGGAGGCCATCCTTAAGCTTCAGCCAATATTGCTATTAAGTGGAAATAACGAAGAAAAGCTGGATCAGATAGAAGTTGTCATTGGTCAGTCAGAGATCGGGATGAAAGGGATTGCAGAGATGCGTTCTATTTTTGGCTATCTCGCAGCGATGACCCTGAAAACTGAAATTGAACTCGATTTGACCCTCGCACGTGGTTTAAGTTACTATACAGGTGCAATCTTTGAGGTGAAAGCGAAGGATGTTCAGATAGGTTCAATTACAGGCGGTGGTCGGTATGACGATCTTACGGGGATATTCGGACTGCCGGGTGTTTCAGGTGTTGGTATCTCATTCGGAGCCGACAGGATCTACGACGTAATGTCGCAGCTTGATCTTTTCCCCAAAGATGCCATTGCAGCAACACAGGTAATGTTTGTTAACTTTGGAGAAACCGAGGAACGATTCTGTCTTCCGCTACTTTCGAAGTTGAGGGCAGCCGGGATCAACAGCGAAATCTATCCTGATGCAGATAAAATGAAGAAGCAAATGAATTACGCCAACAAGAAAGGGGTTAAATACGTGGCATTGGCTGGTGAATCAGAAATAGCACAGGGTATGATTAATTTGAAAAATATGGAAACCGGTGATCAAAACCTTATTAAAGCTGAAGAACTGGTGAAAATTTTGAGAACCTGACGTTCTCTGGTAATTTCGAATTTTTGCTACTGGCAACTAGCCACAGGCACTTCACAAGAAGAAAGATCTCCTTGAAAAAAAGTATCATAAATACTACTACCTTCAGGTTAAAATTGAAACCGATTAAGATGTCGCAACTACGTTGTTTTTAAAATATTATAATGCATTCATCTACAAATATAACGCAACTTAGTTGCTTTAAAACAAGCTGCGGAGCAGCTATATATTTGTAGAAAATATAGAATGGGAAAACCAAGCCATATATTGGCGAAATTTTTATAAATGCTTATATCCGACTGAAATTTTGCTAGTTCCCGGATGCCAGTTGCCAGCCATTCAATTCGAAAGGTGCCAAAAAAAGAGGCTGTCGATAAACGAATGTTTATGACAACCTCCTTCACTAAAACTACATTTACTAATCTAACCTTATCTATTTACTACTATCTCTTTCTCTTTTTTCATCCTGACCTTTGCGAAACTCGTGCATTAAGGATGCCCTGAATTTTCCCTCAGCCCGGTAAACCTTTACAACCTTTTCGGCGGGAAGAATATTTAATAATTTCAAGTTGAACTCTTCAATTAATTTTCCCTCTTTGGCATGTGTTGCGGCAATTTCACAAGCCAGTATGCGGTAATCAGCTTCACTCATTCCAGGTTTTGGTGTATCACTCAAATGCTCAAGCTCTCTTTTTTTATCCATGAGTATGTATCGTTCTTTTTCGAGCTCGTTATAAACCGGCCAGAATTTTTGAGCTTCCTGAGATGTTAAACCAACTTGCTCGGTCATAAAAGCAATTTTTTTGGTTTTAATCAATTCAAGCATTTGAGGATCAAATTTTCGCTGCGCGATTCCTGTAAAAGAAAGCAAAAGCAATGCGATGATTAATATCCTGATTTTCATATTTTTGTTTTAATTATTTGCTATAACATCGTAATCGCTGTAATTGTCTGCAATAAATTCAGCAAGATCGTCATTTGAAAGCGTATCAGGCTCTAATTCCGTCATGTCGGTAACGGCTAACATGAACTGGCTTTCCGAAAAATACGAGATCAATGTTGCCGGTAGCAAACTTGCAGCGTCAACCGAATCGGTCTTTACTTTTTGCTGAGAAACGTCAACTATACCTGTTGAGGGAAAGAACTTTTTGATTGGCACGTAAACCAGCAGCATTACGAAGGCAAAACTTGCCGCCATCATCAGGACAGGCTTCAGATAAAAGAACAAAGAACGTTTTTTATCGGGTTGCTCCTCTTCTTCAATCCTTGCCATTAACCTGTCGGCAAAGTTTTCAAAGTAGCCTTCCGGAACGTTGAAAGGTTGATCTTTCTTACGATTTCCGGACTGATTTTCAATATTTTCGTCTTTTTCTTTCATTTTATTATCGTTTTGACATTTCTGATCGCAAAAGGTTTAAACTATTTAGGTTCTTCTTTCAAAAATTCTTCTACTTTTTTTACTGCGAAGTGAAAAGAGGCTTTTAATGCTCCGACTGAAGTCTTGAGTATCTCCGACATCTCTTCATATTTCATTTCATCAAAATATTTCATATTAAAAACAATGCGTTGTTTTTCGGGTAATTGAATGATTGCCAATTGAAGTTTCTTCTGAATTTCATCTCCTTCAAAATAAACATCCGATTCAAGTGACTCAATCAGATATTCTCTGATTTCATTCATCGAAACTACTGAATGTCGCCGTTGTTGTTGCAGATAACTTAACGATTCGTTTGTTGCAATTCTAAAAAGCCAGGTAAAAAGTGAAGAATCTTCTCTGAAACTGTCGACGTTCTTCCAGACTTTTATATAAACATTTTGCAAGATATCATCTGCATCTTCATGATTCATTACGATTTTTCGGATATGCCAATAGAGCCTTACCTGGTAAGTTTTTACCAGAATTTTAAATGCCTTTTCTCTGTTACCATCAGATTTTAAATTGGCAATAAGCTCTTTCTCGCTTGAATCCATTATAGTTGCCTGCAATTATATGATATTCTGTCTTTCAGACTCTGGTTTGCTTGAAAGGTTTAATTATTTAAAAAAGAATCCCTATTCTTATGCCTGACGTTATGACAAATTTAGAATTGGCACCACCGCCTACAAATGCAAAATGAAATGCATTATTATTTTTGGCATCACCAAATCCATAACCAGCTCCCACAAACCAATCGAATAAGAACCTGTCATTTACAACCCATTGTTTTCCTGTGTTGATCATTATCGCAAACATTGTAATCGTTTCTTTGCTGCCTGAAATTACGCCTGGGTTAAAATAGTTGCCATCTGATGATTCAGCACTATATGATGTAAAAGACACTTCAGGTCTGATATAAGCCCCTTTTAAGATATGGGCATACCTGATCCCTTTGAGGTAAAAATCGGGACTCTTAATAAACTTATAACCAAACTTAAGATATAAACCTCCTGATGATTCTCCGGTAAAATCATCACCCAGTCCAATGATTCCCAAAGTGGCCTCAATACTATTACCAGGCTTAAGGCTATGTTCGAAGGTAAAACTGGCAGCTCCGAATAATGGTGACAAAAAACCAATTTTTAATGCATTCTTACGTTGTAATTCATATTGGGCTGAATCGTACATCGAATCTTTAAACGTCAACTCTTTACCATCGCTGAATAGAATCTTGCTTACCTTGTTTTTATCGATACCGAAAATAAGGTCACCTCTAAAATCTTTTTGTGTGTATTTTATTTCATCATCGCCGATCTCTTTGATCTGACATACGATCGTGTCTTTGGTTATTTTGATAATCCGGTCCTGTGCAAATCCGGTAAATGATAAGGCTACTGTAAACAGGATTAAGGCGTAAGTCGGTTTCATCTGTGTGTAAATTTAGTTAATGGCTTAATTTTTAAATATTTGGATACTCTTTTACGGTAAATTAGGTTCTTATCGAAGTCGGATTTAATTGATTCTATACTATATTTATTAGTTGAATGCTCACTGCTCATTAATAAAGGTTCCATGAATGTATTATCTGATTGATTTTAAATTGATAAGTCCTTAGATCTGCGACAAGTTATTATTCTCAGCGAAATTAGTAATTTTG
>Ga0209585_10000987_pt1 | contig 11007 bp, 10 predicted proteins | sample NGEPerone_FD_185491 | JGI IMG/M metagenome (GOLD analysis project Ga0209585, IMG submission 185491) | Arctic peat soil microbial communities from the Barrow Environmental Observatory site, Barrow, Alaska, USA - NGEE Permafrost154B-one... | ecosystem: Environmental > Terrestrial > Soil >... | reverse complement strand
ATTAATTTTCAGGTGGGTGGTGCATCCGGAAACAGCGGAAATATTTTTTTAAACAAACGCGGGATCACTGCGCGGGGGAGGATTGCCAATAAAATAGGATTTTCAACAACAATTACTGATAACCAGGAAAGAGGACCACAGTTTTTTCAGGACCGCGTAAATCAGTTTCATGCTGTACCTGGTGTTGGTTTTTATAAACCATTTAAAACAACAGCTTTCGATTATTTTGATGCAAGAGGTTATGTAACATTTAATGCTACAAAATATATTGATATCCAATTTGGCTATGATAAAAATTTTATAGGTGATGGATACAGGAGCCTATTTTTAAGCGATGATGCCAATAGTTATTTATTTCTAAAATTGAATACGAGGATTTGGAAATTTAATTATCAAAATCTTTTTATGGAGTTGATGCCGCAATTTGCCAAAAGCGGTGATAATTTGCTGGAAAGAAAATATGCCGCCATGCATCACTTGAGTATGAACGTTACCAAATGGTTGAATATTGGTTTATTCGAAAGTATAATTTTTGGCAGAAAGCAATATTTTGATTTTGAATATTTAAATCCGATTATCTTTTTAAGATATGCAGAAGGCAATGTGGGAAGTCCTGATAAAGCGCATGTTGGTATTGATTTTAAAGCCAACGCTGCACATAAGTTTCAATTTTACGGGCAGTTTTTGCTGGATGAATTTATCGCCAAAGAGATTACAAAAAATAATGGCTTTTGGGCCAATAAATATGCTTATCAGCTTGGTGCAAAATATGTGGACGCGTTTACCATTAAAAATCTCGATCTACAGATTGAAACCAATAGGGTAAGGCCTTTTACATACTCACATTATGACTCTGTTACCAATTACACGCATTATAACCAAATGCTGGCGCATCCGCTTGGAGCTAATTTCCAGGAGTTTGTTGGCATTCTGAAATATCAACCAGCACCAAAATGGTATATAAATGCAAGGGCTATTTATTATTACCAGGGACTTGATTCTGCCGGGGAAAATTTCGGCGGTAATCCTTTTGAACTATATACTACACGTACCAAAGATTATGGATATTTTGTGGGTGATGGCAGAAAGGTAAAATGCCTGAATGCTTCATTTCTTTTATCCTATGAATTAAAAGAAAATCTTTTTATTGAAGGTTCTTATCTCTTCCGGAAATATACAGGCATCGATAACACAAGCATGTTTAATATTGGTATTAGATGGAATGCCGCACGGAGAGATTACAACTATTAAATTGATGCCCTCCAGAGGAGTCATTTCGGACAAAGGAGGATTCTAATACCATACGCCAGTAAACAAATAAAAAGATTCCCTTTTTAAAAAATGCTATAGGGTAAGTACTTCACCAGAAGGTGAGGTTTTGAAAGAAGTTTTAATAGATCGTGTTCATCTCCTTTGGAGAAGGGTTGGTATAAGGCTTTATTCTACCGTCAAAGAAAATGTAATCATTTTAGAATTGATCTTATCTATCACATTTGAATATTTAAGATTTACGTCGCGGCTATGAAGATTTACCAATCCGCTGCTGAGCTTGATTTCGGGAGATAAAACAAAGTAGGGAAAATAAATATGAAAGCCCATGCCTACTTCTACGCTCAGGTCCGATCTTTTTAATTTAATAAGATCTTCTGCTTTGCTTGCTCCTGCGTTACTGGCAAGGTCATAATCAAATTTTCCTCCGGCAATTGTATAAACTTTAAAATTTCCAATACGGTCACTACTGAATGCAATTTGAACCGGGAAACTCAAAGTAATAGATTGAATTTTTTTTGTTATCGAAGTATCCGACGAATATTTCTGCGTGTATAAAAAAGCTTTTTCGGAAAAAGTAAGATCAAGCGGATGCAGGCGCAAATCGAAATGATTGCTCATGCGTACATTAACCAACCAGGCTAAATTAATTCCTGAATTGTTGATACTTTCTACATCCATTATAGAATCGTATTGTAAAAAGCGCGGGTGATGTGTAAAATTAAAATGCGATTTGTTATAACCTATATTGATACCAAAATGGTATGGTTTATCATCATGGTTTTCCTGGTTGATATTGTCACGCAACTGTGCCACAGAAGTCGTAGTGCAAAACAAGGATAGTATTATAAAAACTATTTTTCGGCGCAATAAATGGTGCATATTCCTAAAGTCAATGTTTTGTAGAAAGCGTTTCTATATGCAGATTGGTTTAAAATGTGAATAAAATTTTCTTTTTCAGGAAACTGAAAAACGGAATCATTTAAATATTGATAGGCATCATTGTTTTTAGCAATTATCTTTCCAATTTTTGGAGTGATGAATTTCATATAAAAACCATATAGTTGTTTTATCACCGGCATTGAGGGCCTGGTAAATTCCAGCACTATTAATTTTCCCCCCGGCCTTAATACTCTTTTTATTTCTGATAATCCTTTTTCAAGATTTTCAAAATTTCTTACTCCGAATGCTACTGTAACTGCATCAAACGAATTGTCATCAAATAAAATTGCCTCACTATCTCCATTTAACAGCTCAATTTGATTTTGAAGTCCGGTTTTTATTATTTTTTTTCTGCCAATTTCCAGCATTCCTTCACTGATATCAATCCCGGTAATTTTTTCCGGTTTTAATATTTCATAACTGGTAATGGCAAAATCTCCGGTACCGGTAGCCACATCCAGTATTTGCTTTGGATGCAATGACACCAATTCTTTTATGGCTTTTTTGCGCCAGCCTACATCAATACCTGCGCTTAAAAACCGGTTGAGAAAATCATAACGGTAAGCGATTTTATCAAACATATTTTCAACCTGCTTCTTTTTGCTATCGGCCGAATCCTTAAATGGCACTACAGTATCGTGTGGAAAAACATTCATCACTTCAAAGATAGTTTTTTGGAGTTATATCCTCCATTCTTAACCATTCTTTCACTTTTATTTTTGTTTTATTACGAAAGGTGGCAAGAGGTATTATTTTAATTAAATTTTGAAATGCAAAAGTAAGAAGCATTTTTACTTAATGTATATTGCAAGCATAATGCACATTAAAAAAGCGGAATATATTATCAGCAGTCCATCGTATGAAAAATGCCCGGCGCCGGATAAACCTGAATACGCGTTTATCGGCAGAAGTAATGTAGGCAAATCTTCGCTCATAAATATGCTTTGCAATAATGAAAAATTAGCCAAAACTTCTAATTCTCCCGGCAAAACGCAAATGATCAATCATTTTGAAATCAGGAGTGTTCCAAAAGCGGGAGATTTTAATGAAACCAAATGGTATTTAGTTGATTTACCTGGGTATGGTTTTGCAAAAATTTCGCAAAGCGCCAGGAGAAGGTGGGAGCAGATGATTGAAAATTACCTGAGGAAAAGAGATAACCTCGTAAATGTTTTTGTATTGATTGATGCAAGGCATTCACCACAAAAACTCGACCTTGAATTCATAAAGCGGCTTGGATTATGGGAAATTCCCTTTACCCTTATTTTTACTAAAGCAGATAAAGAAAAACAAGCTATTGTTAGCAAAAATGTTAAGTCATTTTTAGATAGCTTACGTAAAACTCAACAATTTTTACCTCAACATTTTGTTACCAGTGCCGAAAAAAAATTAGGAAAGGTTAAGGTGTTAGGATTAATTAGTGAGATGAATGAAGATTATTTTGAAAACAGAAAAGATACCTAATAAAAAAGGGCTGTTATAAACAACCCTTTTGGAATAAATCGCACACGCACTCTCCCTTTAATTATTGTTTCCTCCCATTTGCCTTTGCGGGCGTAAGGTAGCTTCTAATTCATTTTTATATTTAGTAAATTGATCAGCGGTAAAAATGGCTTTTAATTGATCATCCCTGTCGTTGGTCATCTTTTCAAATGCGCTTCGGTCTGGCCGCTCGCCGGAAGACCTTGCATCTTGCATCATTTTTTGCTGTGCCTTGAAAAAATTTGTAAACACACTGTCGGTTTTTTGTTGTTGCTGTTGGTCAAGGCTTAGCGGTGCTAATTTTTCCATAACGTTTTTTACTCTTTCTTCCACTGTGAGCCTTTGAAAACCCTGTGCAAAAATGTGGGTTGATGCCATTAAAATAAATGCCATCACCATAGTGAACTTTGATTTCATAAATGTTTATTTTTTTAGTTTTATATATTGAAATTAGAATTGAATTTATTTATTTGGCTTTCCTCTTCCCGGCCTGTTTGTCATTCGTGTTATTACTTTTTTCATGGAAGAATCAAACTTTTGTACCTGATCAGGCGTGCAAATATTCCTGACCATTTTAAAATGATTGAACATCTGCAGGTCAATTTTTTTCTGTGTTTGCGCTATTGAATCTGCATCTGCATTGATGAGTGAATCTGATGCATTTCCTGAATATAATAAATCATAAAAATCTTCTTTTGATTTTTTGATTTCGTTGAAAAGCGGACTTACATTTTTACGTTGTTGATTTCTTAAATCCTGGTATTGATCCAGTTGGCCTTTTGAAAAACCAACTTCTTTTTGAAGTAATGTATAAATGCCATTCTGTTCATGATTTCTATATTTTCTATCTACCGGTTTACTTATTACCATGAAAAATATTAACATGGCAAAGTTGGTTATCAATAGAAATATAATAATTGAAACAAGTGCTTTATATTTTTTAATAGTATCCATCATGGTTTAGTATTTTCAAAATCGTAAATGGTAGCGTTTAATTGACTGTATTCATCCACGGTGGCCAATTCATTGGTTTGTTGTGCAATTGAATTATTTTCTTTTGAAGAAGAAAAAATAACAAAGGCATTTATCATAATTACCAAACAAATACATGCAAAGGCAATAGCGGGCTTTGTAATAAATGAAGTTATTTTTTCCCAAATATTTTTTTCTTTTTGCATACGGGCTTCGAGGCGCGTAAAGAAAAAAGGCGGTGGTGATGTTTTTTTTATGCCATCAATACTATGCATGGCATCCTCAATCTTTTTATTGATTTTTTCTTGCATGGTTATGAGTTAATGAGTTCAAAATATTTTACTTCTAAATTTTTCAGAAATCTATTTGTTATTTTAGACGTTCTTTTATTATAAAACCATTGTTTATTATTCTTTAAATATTTTTTCTTTTTAAGTTTCCAATAACCTGTAATACTCTTTCAAACTTGCCTGCAGATTCTTCTTTGCCCTTTGTAGCAGTGCGTCTACCGCGGAATCACTTAGTTTCATTATTTCCCCGATTTCCATATAGCTTAATCCTTCTATTCTACTTAGTACAAAAGCTAATTTCTGGTTTGATGATAATTTCTCAATTGCCTTAAAAAGAGCTGATGCGTTTTCTTTATTTTCCAAACTTACACCGGGATGAAAAAAATCGGGAGGTTCAATCATTGCACCGTCATTTTTCCCGTATAAACTTTGAATAAATGCGAATCGTTTTTTTCTCTTTTTCTTCCTGATGTGATCCATTGATTTAGAAACCGTGATCCTGTATAACCAGGTTGAAAATTTTGATTCTTCTTTAAAGGAAGAAATGGATTCATATACCTCTATAAATACTTCCTGTGCTGTATCTTCAGCATCTCCTTCGTTTTGCAGTATGCCCAACGCAGTGTTGTAAACCATATCCTGCCAGGTTTCTACAATAATTTTAAATGCTTCCCTGTCCTTTTTTTTGAGCAGAGAGATTAATTCCCTTTCGTTCAAAGCAATTTTATTTTAATGCTAAAGAGGTGGGCCTCCATGTCCGCCGAAAGGTGGGCCACCGGGGCCACCAAACCTGCGAAAATCCCTTTCTCTTTCATTGTTATTAACGGGCTTGCCTTTTCCAAAGGTCTTCAATTTGTAAGTAAACGTCAGCATAAAATATTGTTGTAATACCTGGTTTTTTACATCCTGAATATATGAATCTGTCACATTACGGGTAATACTTTGATTTTGTTTTAAAAGATCGAAGACAGATAATTTTAATTCTCCCATCTCATTTTTTAAGAATTTTTGACCTATTGCAATATTCCATAACCAATAGTTTGTATTGTAACCACCGGATAATCCTTTATAATATTCATTGCTCAAATCGTTATTAAAAAACAATCCTTTTTTCGTAAGTAGATTGGCAGAAATGCCTGCAGATTGGGTAAAATAATTATTATTTAATGATGGTTGAATAGAATTTTTTACCTGGTTGATATTGGCCGCATAAGAAAGTGTAAAATCAATATACTCGCTGATGTTACTCGACAGTACTGCACCAAGATTATAATTATAGGCGTTTGAAATATTGGATACATTATTAAGTAAGCCGGGTTGTTTTGCATAACTGAATCCTGCATTCCAATTCAGATTTGATTTCAAAAATTTTATGGGCATACCGAATGTAAAAAAAGACCTGGCATTAATATAGCCGTTCACATTCACAGGTTTTGAAATTTGTGAGCCTTTATAAAGAATCACTGAATTGGAAAGCGCTGAATCTCTTTTAGCAGTATAGGTTGCATTAGTAATATAATTATTAATGTTTTGAAAGAAAAGATTGGCAAAAAAACTTTGACTTTTTGCGCTATTAGTATAAATATACCGGGTAATTATATTATTAGTGTGTTGTTGTTGGAGATCAGGATTACCGGTTGAATAAAAAAACTGGTTTGAGTTATTGATTACATTCTGCAATTGAGTTACCGAGGGCGAGCTTACGGTTGAACGATAAATAACTCTAAGATTGCTTTTTGAAGAAAGCTTAAAATGTGAAAATATATTGCCTAGAATATTATTATAAGTATTGTTGATTTGGCTGACTTGTGGAAATACCTGGTCGCTTTTTAATTCACTGTATTGATAAGAAATTCCCGCGGCAACCATATTATTTCTATCACCGATGCGGTAAGTAATTCCGGTATTTTGTGTATTATAAGTGTTATGAAATTTATTGCTAAGGCTTGTATCCAAAATAGAATATTTGGATGAGCCATTATCATAGTTGAAAGTCTCCTGGTCAGCATTGTTATTTTGAAAAGAAGGATTATAATTTAATTGTAACTGTGCTTTTTTGCCTACGGGTTCAGTATACACCAAATTAAAACTGTACTGATTGTTGTGGTTTTTCTGATTTGATAATTGTTGTAATGAATCGGTAACTACTAAGGATTTATAATAAGTATTTATGGCAGTGAGGTAATTATCGCCAATCTTATCACTAAAGTTTGTATTAATGCCTAAAGAAATACTGCGGCCCCGCTTTTTAAATGCGTGTCGAAATAAAATCAAATTACTTAAATTATTTCCTGCGAATTTGCTGTTAATGTCATTATCTGTCAGGCTCAACAAATTTTGCTTATTGGCATCGAGAAAATTAGAGCCATGTACAAAATTGATTGAATTATTATTTTGAAAATTCAGACTGGATGTTAACAGGAGCGTATTGCTTGAATCTATTTTATAGGTAAGCCTGAAATTTGCCCGGTTGTTATAATTTTTATTATCTGAAATGGTATTTTCATCATAATATTGGCTGCTATCTTTTGTAATCAGATTCTGCTGATTAATAGTTTGGTTATTGGAATTATTGCTATTATTGAAAAAATAACTTCCTGTTACATCAATTTTCTTTCCCCATGCATCACTATAATTGATTCCAAATGCATTGGTTTTGGCAATTCCATTTTGTTGCCCTACTGTAAAATTTCCGGCACTGCCGCCACCTCTAAAATTTCCGCCACCGCCACCGCCACGCTGGCCGCCGCCACCACGATTACCGGTACTGGTAACACCCAACAAATCCTGTGAGGAGAAATTTTGTTGATTTACATTATTCACCAATCCAACTAATGAAATTCTTCGGGCATTATTGAAAAAACTTACATTGCCACCACCGCTGTATCGTCCATCAGTTCCATAACCGGCAAATATTCGCCCGAAATTACCATTACGCATATCTTTTTTTGTAACAATATTTATTGCTTTTGTAGTATTGCCATCATCAAAACCGGTTAGTTGAGCCTGGTCACTCAATTTATCGAATACCTGAATTTTATCAATCACTTCTGCAGGCAGGTTGCGTAAAGTTGCCGTGGCATCATCACCAAAAAAGTCCCGTCCATCTACGGTTACTTTTTTTACTGTTTCGCCCTGTGCGGTTACGGTACCACTTTTATCAACGGTAATGCCTGGCATTTTTTTGATCAGGTCTTCACTGGTAGCATCAGGATTCACTTTATATTGGCTTGCCGAATAATCAAGTGTATCTCCATTTTGCTTTACGGGAGATGCACCGTTTATTATTACAGTAGAAAGGATTTTTGCACTTTTTACAATATTTATATTACCCAAATTGATATTTTGCCCGTTTATGCTAATATTTTTATTAAAATTTTCATATCCAACATAGGTGATTGAAAGAATAAAATTTCCATTAGGCACATTATTAAAAATAAAAAAACCCTTTGCATTACTAACAGTATTAAATAAGATCGCCGAAGAATCACTTTTTGAGAATTTTATGGTAGCATTGGCTATTGGCGTGTTATCGCCGGCATCGTGTATTAAGCCGGAAACGGATTGTGCATTTACATTTATTGAAAAAAATACGTTCACTAAAAGTAAAGTTATAAATCGGTTCATAATAATGATTAAGTATATATAAGACGACTATTGGATAAAAACCCTGCGAAAAAAAATATATTTTTTTGTACCCCGAAAAACAGGATTTTTTATTTCATTAACGGAACTCAAAATCATTTCAATTATATTGCACTCCCAAAAACAAATAATTAATTTATGGATTATAATAAGATAGTTTCTGTTACCGGTTTAAGCGGTTTATTCGAACTTTTATCATCAAAATCTGATGGCGGTGTGGTGCGTTCATTGGAAGATAACACGACCAAATTTGTAAGTACACGTCAACATAATTTTTCGCACCTTGAAAGTATTGAGGTGTATACCACTAAAGATAATACCAATCTTGCCGAATTATTTGAAGCGATGAAAAATAGCAAGGAAAAAATTCCGGATGCTAAAGCGGATATTAAATCGTTGAAATCTTATTTTGAAAAAGTATATCCTGAGCTTGATTTTGAAAGAGTATATGCAAGTGATATGAAAAAAATGGTAAAATGGTTTCATATTCTGGATAAAAATAAGATTGAAATAAAAGTAAAGACAGAAGAAGAAAAAGAAGCGGCCGCTGAATTGAAAAACGCCAAACCCATTCATACTGAAAATGCTCATATTAAAGACATGAAGCCGCAGCAATCTAATCCTAGAAAAATTGAAAGCAGGGGAGTTAAATAATTGATAATTGACAATTGAAAATTGTAAGCTCTTAATTCCAGAGCTTATGTTCCTATTTATCAGAATTATAGGAACTGTAATTCAAAATCTACCGATAAATGAATGCATCTGCCGACATACAAAAAATACCCAGGAAATATCTTCCCGAAAATTTAGTTGTTTCTGATTGGGAAATCATTGAGCCATATTTTAAAGATCTTTTAGAAAGGCATATCCATTCAAAAGAAGAACTGGAAAAATGGTTGAAAGATATGAGTGAACTGGAAGCTGTGATCAATGAAGATTTCTGCTGGCGCCAGATAAAAATGACCTGCGATACTACTGATAAGAAATTAGAAGAATCATTCAATTTCTTTTGTACTCAAATACAACCAAAGATTCAGCCTTATGCATTTGAACTTAATAAAAAATTGGTTCATGCGCCTTTCATTAATGAATTGGATAAGGATAAATATTTTACTTACCTGCGTTCCATCAGGAAAAGTATAGAACTTTTTCGTGAAGAAAATATACCTATCCAGTCGGAGCTTTCAGTTTTGCAACAGCATTATGGAATGATTTCCGGCAGGATGACCATAGTGGTTAACGGTAAAGAGTATACGCTTCAACAGGCTTCTAAATTTTTGGAAAGCCACGATAGAAATCTTCGTGAAGAAGTATACCGAAAAGTAAATGAAAGAAGATTGCAGGATAAAGATGAATTGAATAACCTTTTTAATCAGTTAATTCAAAAACGAAACCAGGAAGCGTTGAATGCAGGGTTTGAAAATTACCGTGATTATAAATTTAAACAGCTTGGGCGTTTTGATTATACAAAGGAAGATTGTTTTCGATTTCATGATTCTGTAAAGCAACATGTATTGCCATTGGCCAATAAAATTTATGCCAATAAAAAGCAGAAATTGAAATTGGAAGATCTTCGTCCCTGGGATGTGGAAGCTGAACCGGAAGGCACAAAACCTTTAGCGCCTTTTGAAACAGGAATCGAACTGCTCAATAAAACCATAGAATGTTTTACAAAACTTAGGCCTTTTTTTGGAGATTGCCTCCGACAGATGAATTCTATGAAGCATCTTGATCTGGAAAGCAGGAGCGGTAAAGCTCCCGGTGGTTATAATATGCCATTGGCAGAAAGTGGCGCACCATTTATTTTTATGAATGCCGCGGGACAAATGCATGATGTAACAACCATGATACACGAAGGCGGACATGCTGTTCAATCTTTTCTTACGCATTCACTTGAACTGAATGCTTTTAAAGAATATCCAATGGAAATTGCTGAAGTGGCAAGTATGGCCATGGAACTTTTCAGCATGGATTATTGGGATGTATTTTTTGATAATAATGTGGATTTAAAAAGAGCCAAAGAGCATCAGTTGGAAAGAGTGATCACTATTTTTCCATGGATTGCAATTGTTGATAAATTTCAACACTGGATTTATGAAAATCCAAATCATACAGTAGAGGAAAGATCAAAAAGGTGGACAGAAATATTTTATGAATTTTCTGGTGATGTGATTAATTATTCCGGGCTTGAAAAATATGTAGAGAATGGCTGGCAAAAGCAATTACATTTATTTGAAGTTCCATTTTATTATATAGAATATGGCATCGCGCAATTAGGCGCAATTGGCCTTTGGATGCAATACAAAAAGAATCCGAACCAGGCATTGGATAATTACATGAAAGCACTAAGCCTTGGCGCTACCAAAACCTTACCGGAACTTTATAATACGGCGGGGTTGTCATTTGA
>Ga0209585_10000985_pt1 | contig 11011 bp, 5 predicted proteins | sample NGEPerone_FD_185491 | JGI IMG/M metagenome (GOLD analysis project Ga0209585, IMG submission 185491) | Arctic peat soil microbial communities from the Barrow Environmental Observatory site, Barrow, Alaska, USA - NGEE Permafrost154B-one... | ecosystem: Environmental > Terrestrial > Soil > Wetlands... | reverse complement strand
GATATACATATGCAAAAATGTTTTCTGAAGCATTTTTAAACGGAGATGGTTCTTTTCCTCAAAATGTAAATAAAACGTTGAAATTTTCGCAGGCTTATCTCGATGAGTTTAAACGGAGATCAGAGTCCGGAGCACCTTACAATACAGTTGAAGTCGATCCTGTTACCGGAGAGTATGTTTACTATGGCAGTACTGACTGGTATCGGGAGTTATATAAGAAAAACACGACAGCACAGGAGCATAACATTTCTGTGTCAGGTAGCAGTGATAAGGCATCCTACCTTATTTCAGGTCGGGCTTTATCTCAGGATGGCCTTTTCCGTTATAATTCAGATGATTATGCTACGAAAAACTTTCGAGCAAGAGGATCTATCCAGGTATTTCCATGGTTAGAAGTTGAAAATAATGCAGATTATTCTGAAATGACTTATCATACCCCAATGAATGTTGGTGAAGGAAGCGGAATATGGCGGAACATTGGAGACGAAGGACACCCAAACGGTGTACTGTTTAACCCTGACGGCACGTTGACAATGGTGGCCGCCTATACGGTCGGCGATTACTGGTATGGGAAAAATGGCATTGATACAAGAAGACGTGTGTTTAAAAATACAAGTGGATTTACTGCCAAATTCTTAAATAATAATTTAAGAATAAAAGGTGATTTTACATTTAGAAATACGGACAATAGTACTGAACGGAAACGTGTACCTGTCCCTTACAGCGCAAAACCAGGCGTTATCGCTTATGTTGGAACAACAACGAACGATCTGCAGATTGACAGGCGAGAAACCCAATATCTGGCCACAAACGTTTATAGCGAGTATGAAAATACATTCCTGGATGCTCACTATTTAAAATTTATGGCAGGTTTCAACTACGAAGAATCGACCTATAAAAGATTAATGGCGCAAAGAAACGGTCTTATTTATGAAGATGCCACAGATATCAACCTGGCTTTGGGTCAATCAATACTAACGGAAGGTGGCTGGGAAAAATGGAATATTTTAGGCGGATTCTCAAGATTAAACTACTCTTATAAAGATAGGTACCTAATCGAGGTGAATGGCCGTTACGATGGATCTTCAAAATTTCCATCCAATCAGCGATATGCCTTTTTCCCTTCAGCATCCGCCGGATGGCGCCTCTCAAAGGAAGCTTTCTGGAAAGTTTCTCCGGATTTTATTTCAGATGTGAAAATCAGGGGTTCTTATGGTTCATTAGGTAACGGGAACATTTCATCCTATGTATACCAGGAGCAGTTCTCTATATCGCAATCTTCCTATATTTTGAATGGAATCAGACCTCAGTATACTAGCCGGCCAAGTGTTTTACCCGATGGTATTACATGGGAAACCTCCACAACCACTGACGTTGGATTGGATTTTTCGATGTTCTCGGATAGGTTGAAATTTGTTGGCGATGTTTACATTCGTAATACGACCGATATGTATACAATTGGTCTTACACTTCCTGCAGTCTTTGGCGCTACTGCTCCAAAAGGTAACTATGCCGATTTGCAGACAAAAGGATGGGAACTTACAGTGTCATGGCGGGATGAATTTAAAGTCATGTCAAAACCTTTTAACTACAATTTGAGGTTTTCGCTCGCAGATAATAGATCTGTCATTAAGAAATACAACAACCCAGATAAATTGCTCTCTGATTATTACGAAGGACAGGTTATTGGCGAAATCTGGGGTTATACAACAGAAGGATTTTTTATTGATGCAAATGATGTTGCAACTCATGCAAAGCAGAGTCCGCAAATGAGAGCTTCTCCTACAAATTTGTGGTTTCCCGGTGATATCAAACTCAAGGACATGAATAATGACGGGTTCATCAACGTGGGTACCAACAGGGTAGCAGATCCAGGTGACAGAAAGATTATCGGGAACAATGCTCCAAGATTTACTTATGGAATAAGTCTGGGAGCTGACTGGAATAACTTTTTCTTTTCAACATTCTTCCAGGGAGTTGCAAAACAGGATTGGTATCCAAGTGTCGAATCAGAATCATTCTGGGGTCAGTACAACAGGCCTTACAACAATGTTCCGCTGTTCCATCTTGGGAATATGTGGACACCCGAAAATACAGATGCCTATTTCCCAAGAACCATGTCGCGTGCAGCATCAAGTAGTTCCGCCAGAGAACTTGGTGTGGCTCAGACTAAATACTTACAGAATATCGCTTACATAAGGTTGAAAAATATTCAGATTGGTTATAATCTACCCAAGAATTTAATTTCAAAAATCGGTGCTAGTGATGTAAAGGTTTTCATTTCGGGTGAAAATCTTTGGGCCTACTCACCCTTATATAAACTGACCCGACAAATTGATGTTGAGAACACTACCCGGTCTGATGAGACGTTGGGTTCAAGCAGCAATTCAGGAGATGGTTATAACTACCCGATGCTAAAAAGCATATCATTTGGTTTAAGCATCGCATTTTAATCTTATCATTTAAAAAATAAAGTTATGAAACGAGAATATTCGCAAGATACATACAGAGATGAAAATCAACTTATGCGAGTTCAGTCCGGCCAAAGAAAAACAAATTATTTCCGGATTAAAGGAGCATATATATGGTTAGTTCTTTTGAGCTTCCTTCTAATACGCTGCGATTTGGAACAGCTTCCAGTGTCTACCACATCAAAATCAGCTGTGTTTGGAAGTGAACAGGGATTGCAGTTATATACCTATTCCTTTTATTCCATTTTACCGGGACGTTCTACAAACCTGGATGCAATGTCCGATTACATGGCTGTTAAATCAGTCAACTCATTTGTACAAGAAGGTTCTTTTGCACCAACACTGAGTTCAGGATGGACCTGGACTGATCTGAGAAATATCAACTATTTTATTGAGAATTGTAATGACCCCTTAATTCCAATAGATGTCCGGAAAAACTACATCGGTATTGCAAAATTCTTCAGGGCCTATTTTTATATGGAAAAAATAAAGAGATTTGGAAATGTTCCATGGGTAGGCAAACCGCTTGGTGTAGCTGATCCAATATTATTTGGGCCTCGTGATCCGCGTGCTTTGGTAATGGACTCCGTTTTAGCTGATATTGATTATGCATGTACCAATATTAAATTAACAACTGATGCATCTCGCAGTCTGATCACCAAGTATATCGCATATGCATATAAAGCGAGGTTGTGTCTTTATGAGGGAACCTTCAGAAAATACCATACAGAACTAGGACTTGAAAATACAGCTTCAACATGGCTTACCAATTCAGTAACTGCTGCAAAAGAGGTAATGGACAAGGGTGGATTCTCAATCTATACCACAGGTGGTGCCGGAAAATCTTACCGTACTGTATTTACAAACCCGCTGCCGGTTGGTGAAGTAATGCTTGCCTCTATTTGCGATCTTACTTTAACAATTCTGAATGATGCAAACTGGTATTGGACCAGCGGTACTTACGGCGACAAAGCAAGTTTTACAAGAACTTTCATCAATACCTATTTGAATATTGATGGTACACCTTTTACCAACAATGCAGCTTATCCGACCATGCTTTTCAAGGATGAAGTAAAGAACAGGGATTTAAGGCTTAAACAGACCATCCGGTTAGGCGATTACAAACGAATCAGCGGTGGAATACAGGTGCCTGCACCCCCACTCTTCTCTTATACTTTTACAGGTTATCAGCCCATCAAATGGACACTCGATGACATGTATTATGACACAAGGGACTTAAATATCAATTCTATTTCGATGTTCCGCTATGCAGAAGTGTTATTGAATTATGCGGAAGCAAAGGCTGAACTTGGTACGCTAACTGATGCTGAATGGGCATCCACGATTGGTGTGCTTCGTTCAAGAGCCGGGATAACTGCCGGATTAAGTACATTGCCTACCGTTGTCGATCCATACCTGGTTGCAAATTATTTTCCGGGCATTAATGATCCGGTTATATTGGAAATCAGACGTGAGAGAGGTATTGAATTGTGCCTCGAAGGATTCCGCTTCAGTGATATCTTAAGGTGGAAACGCGGCCCGCTGATGGACCAGGAATGGAATGGCTTTTATGTTCCGTCACTTGTAACCCCGATGGATTTAAATGAAGATGGCATTCTGGATGTTGCATTCTACCAGGGAACAAAACCATCGCCAGCTATTTCAGGAGTCACTTATGTTGATGTATCTGCGATCGTATCCGCGAAAACAAATCCGCAGTTACTGAAAAATGGTACCTCCGGTGAACTGACCTGGATGAATAATATCAAAAGAAAATGGGAAGATAAAATGTATTACTATCCAATTCCGGCAACTGACCTGATAACAAATCCAAACCTTGGACAAAACGCAGGTTGGTAATAACAATGATAAAAGTTTTCCGTTAATTTTTTAACTTTAGCAAAACAAATTCAAACCGCAATCCTGTTGAATCAAATCAACAGGATTGCTTTTATAGAATCAATAATTTAAAATCAACTATATAATGAGAACAATCAAATCTTTTTCTGTTTTTCTCCTGATACTGACAATGTCATTTTCGTTGGTCAACGCTTCGTTTGGCCAGGGAAAAAAGAATACTCCATTCAATGTGATTACCTATAACATACGCATGAATACCCCGGATGATGGTGTGAATGCCTGGCCGTTGCGGAAAGATAAGGTAGCCGGGCTACTGAAATTTCATCAGGCCGACATTTTTAATGTGCAGGAAGCCTTGCCGGAACAGATGGATGACCTTGTAAACAGCTTTCCCGATTTTGACCATGTTGGTGTTGGCCGTGATGATGGAAAGAGAGCAGGTGAACACATGGGGATCTTTTTTAAAAAATCAAGGTTCGAAAAATTAAATGATGGTATGTTTTGGCTAAATGAGTCGACCACGCAACCTGGCCTGGGCTGGGATGCACTCTGTAACAGAACCGTCACATGGATCAAATTGAAAGATAAGATTACAAAGAAATCATTCTATGTTTTTGATACCCACTTTGACCACAGGGGTAATAAAGCACGTGAAGAATCAGCCAAACTAATTTTAAAATCGATAAAAGAGATCAATAAGGAAAACCTTCCGTTAATTCTGACCGGTGATTTTAACCTTACTAAAAAAGCATTACCGATTCAGCTAATTCTAAAAGAACTGAATGACGCAAAGGATAAGTCACTGAGTTTGCCATACGGACCTGACGGAACTAGTGGCGGATTTGATGTAAAACTAATGCCACGTACAATTGATTTTGTCTTTATTAATGAGAAAGTTGAAGTTATCAGGCATGGTGTATTGTCCGATTCTTTTGGACTTTTTTATCCATCCGATCACCTTCCTGTTTTGGTTGAGGTGAAGATTAAATAGTTTCTATAATACGTTGTCCAGAAACCCGCCAGGCTCCCAAAACCTGGCGGGTTTTTTAGTGCTCTTTAAAAAATGTACCGTCCACGGCATGATCCCATTTCGTTTGACACGGAATTTTGGTAACTTTATCTAAAATTATTTGGCGTTGAAATGACAGAATTCATCAGTAACGATCAATTGCAGCTGGCTTTTGATTTTGTGCAATATACAGGTAAGCATATTTTCCTCACGGGGAAAGCCGGAACCGGGAAAACTACTTTTCTTCATCAGCTTAAACAAAATTCTCCCAAACGAATGGTGGTCGTTGCGCCTACAGGTGTGGCTGCAATTAATGCCGGTGGGGTTACGATTCACTCCTTCTTTCAAATGCCTTTTGGTCCATTTCTCTCTTCCGAAATTACTGGAAATACATCTTCCGGCAATGAGGGCAGTGCATCTCCTGAAAATTTTCAGAAGTTTAATCGTGAGAAAATTGCCATTATAAAGAGCCTCGATCTCCTTGTCATCGACGAAATAAGCATGGTCCGGGCTGATCTGCTCGATGGTATTGATAGTGTTCTTCGCCGCTATAAAGATCGCAATAAACCTTTTGGAGGTGTACAGTTGCTGATGATCGGTGACTTGCAACAGTTAGCCCCCGTAGTTAAAGAAGATGATTGGAATCTGCTGAGACCATATTACGATACGGTATTCTTCTTCAGTAGTAAAGCGTTAAAAAAGACGGATTACGTAAGCATCGAACTGACACATATCTTCCGTCAGCGTGACGAGGTTTTTATCAGGTTACTAAATAAAATCCGCGATAACAGCGCTGACCAGCAAACGCTCGATGAGCTGAATCAACGATACATCCCTGGCTTTGTCACAAAAGACGGTGATGGCTATATTACATTGACGACCCATAATTACCAGTCGCACGATATCAATGATTCAAAACTGGAGAAATTGCCGGCCAAAGTCCGGAGATTCACAGCGAAAGTCGAAGGTGAGTTTCCTGAATTTTCGTATCCGACCGATTTTGAGTTAAGCATTAAAGTCGGTGCGCAGGTAATGTTTGTAAAGAACGACATTTCGCGCGATAAGCTCTTTTACAATGGTAAGATTGGTTCGGTGGTGAATATTGAGGAGGATGTAATATATGTTCGTTGTCAAGGCGACGAAGATGATATTGCAGTTGGGCCGGCGGAATGGCAGAATACCAAATATACGATTGATGATGCAACAAAGGAGATCAAAGAAACGATCCTCGGTACGTTTAGTCAGATTCCCTTAAAGCTGGCATGGGCCATCACGATACATAAGAGTCAGGGTTTAACGTTTGAGAAGGCAATTATTGATGCGAAAGCGGCTTTTGCACATGGACAGGTTTATGTGGCGCTCAGCCGCTGCAAGACCATGGAAGGGATGATTTTAAGTACACCCATCTCTAATCAGTGTATTAAAAGTGATGCCAAGGTTTCGGTTTTCAACCGCGAAATTGAGTTGAATCCACCCGGACAAGAGCTGCTGGCTCAGTCGAAAATTGCATTTCAACACTCCTTATTGTTCGAACTTATTGACTTTCAACCGTCACTCAGGCGGCTGAATTATTGTGTAAAACTGATGTATGAACACCAGGAAAGTATTCTTCCTGTTATGAAAGATCTGTTTGTGTTGATGAGTACAGAGGTGAAGCGCGATCTTTGCGACGTTTCAGAAAAATTCAAAGGTCAGCTGCAGCACTTACTTGCCGAAAATAACGATGTAGAATTGAACATTCCGTTGCAGGATCGCATTCAAAAAGCATGTCGTTATTTTTCGGAAAAGCTTGAACCAATTGTGATTGATAAATTAAAAGATTTGGATATTGAAATAGATAATAAGACTGTCCGGAAATCTGTCAAAGACGCTGTCGGAAAATTGAGTGAAGAGGTTACTGTAAAGCATGCGTGTCTGAAAGGGTGTGCCGGAGGGTTCAATGTCAAACGTTATATGGAAATCAGGGCAAAAGCTGCTATTGAGCCTTCGGAACTGAAGCAAAAGAGTAAAACTTCAGCTTATTCTTCCGATATTCACATGGAACATCCCAAACTTTACAAGCAGTTAAGAGCCTGGCGAAATAATAAGGCCAGTGAGTTGAATGTCGAAGCCTATATGGTATTGCCGCAAAAATTGTTGCTCGAACTCACGACTAAAATGCCTGTATCATTTGCTGATCTGAAAAAGATCAAAGGTGTCGGGGCAAAAAAGGCTGCCCAGTTCGGGAAGGAGATCGTGAATATGATCATTGGTTATAAAGTTGGTGAGAAAATGGAGGTGACAGAACCTGAAGATGATATGGAGCCAGAAATAAAACCAAAGCTTCCTAAGATTGATACAAAGCTGGTCTCTTATGAAATGTTTAAAAACGGTAAATCTATTGATGCAATTGCTAAAGAGCGGGGATTTGTGGCTTCAACCATCGAAGCGCATCTTTCTCATTATGTAGGAACAGGAGAACTTGGTCTGGAAGGGTTGGTTGATCCGAAAAAAGCAGCCCTAATTTCCGACTGGTATTTACAACATCCAATGCTCGGATCGGGTCCTGCGAAAGCCGCATTGGGAGAAAATGTAAGTTTTTCCGAATTGCGTTTTGTCTGGATTTATTTGATGTACACCAAGCAAATTACGGTATAAATAAATACTTTTATGGCCTTTATTAACCGAAGCGAAAAAAAGATGCGAATACTGTTAACACCTTTTATTATCTGTTTGTTACTATTGTCATGCTCCTCCGGCAAAAAAGCTTTTGAGCGCGGCGATTATTTTAATGCTACACTACAAGCGGTGAATCGCCTGCGAAGTAATCCAAATTCCGATAAAGCGCTGCAAGCCGTTAAGGACAGCTATCCCATGTCGCTGACCTATTTCCAGGGAAAGATAGACTATGCATTGAGTACAAACAGTCCATTCAAATATTCAGAAACTGTTGGATATTATGAGAATATGAACCGTCTTTCGGATGAGATCAGCCGCTGTCCTGCTGCATTGAATATCTTTCCAAAATTGAATTTTTATACCAGCGAATTGGCACAGGCACACAAGTTAGCAGCTGAAGAGCAGTACCTGGCCGGACTGGCAAACGAGAAATTAGATACCCGCCTTGCATGGAAAGAGGCTTTCCTTAATTACCGGAAGGCTGATCAGTTTGCACCCGGGTACAAGGATGTCAGACGTCGGATGGAAGAGGCGAAATATAATGCAACGTTGAGAGTCGTTGTCGAGCAGATAGCCGTACCACGAAGATACCAGCTTTCATCTGATTTTTTTCTGAATCAAATCATTGAAACCCTGATGAAATATCGGCCCAATGAATTTGTTGAATACTATTCGCCCGAAGCTGCTGCTAATGCAAGGATCAAAAATCCCGACCAGTTGCTGAAAATGAGCTTTGATGAATTTGTAATCGGTCAGGTATATGATAAAGAGTCGGTACGTGAAGTCAAACGCGACAGTGTTGAGGTGGGAATGGTGACGCTTCCTGACGGTAAAAAGATGAAAGCTTACAATACAGTAAAAGCAAAATTGACAGTATATCGTCGGGAGTTGATTTCCAATGGTGTATTGGATGTTACGATCGTCGATCTTTCGAAGAACAGCGTTGTTTCGCAACGGAAATTTCCGGGGCAGTTTGTCTGGTTCGTCGAATGGGGTTCATTTAACGGCGATGAAAGGGCATTAACAGATGAACAATTTGCAATGTGTAAACGCAAACCCTCCCCTCCTCCCGGACCACAGGATTTGTTTATTGAATTCACAAAACCTATCTTTAACCAGGTCACCCCATTCTTAAAATCGTTTTATCAGCAATTTTAAAATCGCTTATAATTATTAAAATATCAATCTAAAAAAGGAAGAATCATGTTAAGATCAATTCTGATGTTTAGTTTAATAACCCTGCAAACGATGGCGATGGCTTTGTCACCAGCTGCGCTTTCGGATGTGAGTATCATTCCAAAACCAGTATCTGTAATTCCTGCAAAGGGTACTTTTACTCTTACTGATAAGAGTGCTATTTTCGTAACAGTCGAATCACATGAAGTTAAAATGATTGGTCAGTACCTTGCCGACAAGCTTAATCCTGCAACAGGATTGGGTATTGAAGTTAAAACTGCCACCGGCGATCAATATGCCGGGAACATTTACCTTTATCTTTCAGCTGATGCAACACTTGGAAATGAAGGTTATCAGTTAACGATCAACGCGGAAGTTGTAACCCTCACTGCCAACAAACCCGCCGGGTTATTTAATGGCATTCAGACCATCCGTCAACTGTTTCCTTCCACTATTGAGATGGCTTCGAAACAGCAGGGACCATGGGAACTGCCTGCAGGAACCATTCGCGACTATCCCGAATATGCATTTCGCGGTGTAATGCTTGATGTTGCACGTCACTTCTTTCAGGTAGAAGATGTGAAACGTAGTATCGATCTGATGGCCGCTTACAAAATGAATGTGATGCATCTTCATCTTGCCGATGATCAGGGATGGCGCATTGAGATTAAAAAATGGCCCAAACTGACTACAATTGGTGGCAGTACCCAGGTTGGAGGAGAGAACGGTGGCTTCTACACACAGGAACAATATGCTGATATCGTGAAATACGCAGCAGAGCGATACATCATGATCATTCCCGAAATCGATATGCCGGGCCATACGAATGCAGCGCTGGCATCGTATCCCGAATTAAATTGCAATGGGAAGGCTACCAAATTGTATACTGGCACCAAAGTTGGATTCAGCACATTGTGCACCAAAAAGGATATTACTTATCAGTTTATTGCCGATGTTTTTGGCGAACTCGCCACATTAACACCTGGTCCGTACCTGCACATTGGCGGTGATGAATCGCATGTAACGAAACTCGAAGATTATATCCCATTTGTTAACAAGGTACAGGACATCGTCAGTAAAACCGGTAAACAAGTGATCGGATGGGACGAAATTGCACTTTCAACATTGAAACCAAATACGTCTGTTCAATTCTGGGCGAAAGCCGAAAATGCATCGAAAGGTGTAAAACAAGGAGCGAAAGTGATAATGTCGCCGGCGGCGAATGCCTATCTTGATATGCAGTACGACGCAACAACAACGCTTGGATTGCATTGGGCTGGCTATGTTGAAGTTGATAAGGGTTACAACTGGGATCCCGCAACATTCGTTCCCGGAATTGGCAAGGAAAACATCCTTGGTATTGAGGCACCGATGTGGTCAGAAACAATCACAAATATGAAAGAAATTGAATACATGTTTTTCCCACGTCTTCCCGGTTATGCCGAAATTGGTTGGAGTGCTCCTGCCGGACGCAGCTGGGATGAGTATAAGGTAAGACTTGGTTCACAGGGTGAACGTTTCAAAGCGATGCAGATCAATTATTATCCATCGAAACTGGTACCCTGGTCTACAGGTGGCAATCAATAAAAGGATGATTTTCCTTGATTAACCGAAAAAAATTGAATCAACATAAAGCGGCTGTCTGAAAAGATGGCCGTTTTTGTTGTTGGCAGATCCCTGAAGTTCTTAAATCATAACCTTACGTTCCAATAATAAGTTGCATTACACTGTACCTGTATCTCGCAGGTCATTATTCAAAAGTATAAGCCGGTCATTTGTTCATAGCAGGACGTTATTCAAAAGTGCAAGCCGGTCATTTGTTCATGTCAGGTCGTTA
>Ga0209585_10000984_pt1 | contig 11013 bp, 9 predicted proteins | sample NGEPerone_FD_185491 | JGI IMG/M metagenome (GOLD analysis project Ga0209585, IMG submission 185491) | Arctic peat soil microbial communities from the Barrow Environmental Observatory site, Barrow, Alaska, USA - NGEE Permafrost154B-one... | ecosystem: Environmental > Terrestrial > Soil > Wetlands... | reverse complement strand
GTCCTGACCTATCGATGCTTTATGTGGCTTGTGCCAACAGCGATAAAATCTATGTAATCGATACCAAAAAAGACGAAGTCAAAAGTGAGATTTCTGTCCATCTGAAAAAGGATGTTCTTTTTGGCAGCGCTCCAAACGCTTTGGCTATTTCGCCTGACGGCAAATATCTTTATGCAGCAAATGGAACCGAAAATGCGATTTGCGTGATTGAGACCGGCTCCTCAAACCGTGTAATCGGACTCATACCAACAGGTTGGTATCCCGGTTCAGTGACTATCAATAAAGCAGGAACTCAATTGTTTGTGGCAAATGTAAAAGGTTCCGGTTCAAGGAACAAAGCGGCGAAAAAGGCTGGTTATAATTCGCGCGACCACATGGGGAGCGTTTCATTTATTGATGTCCCTGGTAAAAAAGAATTGTCAAAAATGACGGGCATTGTTGGGCGGAACAACTCCCTGACGGAAATACTTAAAAAACAATCTGCAACTGGAAACAATCTGAAAAAGGTGGCGATACCTCAGGTGGCTGGTCAAAAATCTCATTTCAAGCATGTCATTTATATCATCAAGGAGAATAGAACCTACGACCAGGTTTTCGGAGATCTGGCACAAGGAAACGGGGATACAAGTCTGGTACATTTTGGCCGTAAAATAACGCCAAATCATCACAAACTGGCTGAGACCTTCGTATTGATGGATAACTTCTATTGCAGCGGTGTGCTAAGTGCCGACGGACATCAATGGACCGATGAAGCATACGTAACTGATTATCTCGAAAAGTCGTTCGGTGATTTTACCCGAAGCTATCCCTACGATGGCGATGATGCAATGGCATATGCCAGTTCAGGATTTATCTGGGATAATGTACTGAGAAACGGGCTCACATTTCGCAATTACGGTGAATTTGTCGATGCACAGATAACTCCAAAATCAACGACATTTTCAGATCATCTTCTTGCCTTTCAAAATGGGACAAAAAATATTTCAGTCAAGGCAAAAGCTAATCTAGAGCAGATTATACCCTACACCTGTCCCTCATTTATCGGTTTCCCGAATACGGTGCCCGATGTGTACCGTGCAGCTGAATTCATTAAAGAGTTGCATGAATTTGAAAGAATGGACAGTTTCCCGAATTTTGTAATTATGCTGTTGCCCAACGACCACACCTCAGGTACACGACCTGGTCAACCCACCCCCCGCGCCGCTGTTGCCGACAATGACCTCGCCCTGGGACAGATCGTTGAAGCAATATCGAATAGTAAATTCTGGAAAGAGACCTGCATTCTTGTTACGGAGGATGATCCGCAGGCGGGGCTCGATCATGTAGATGGTCATCGGACAGTTGGGATGGTAATCAGCCCGTACACGAAACGTAAGGAGGTTGTTTCTACCTATTATTCGCAGATAAATATGGTTCGGACCATCGAAAATATTCTTGGTGTTGAACCGATGAATCAATTAGATAAAGCGGCAGAGCCCATGTCAGATTGCTTTCGTGAAACACCCGATTTTACACCGTATAAAGCGGAACAAAATAACATACCCCTCGATGAACTGAATCCTCCGCTTGAGGGGTTATCCGGCAAACAACTATCGTGGGCATTAAAATCGCTGGAACAGGATCTCGATGACTATGATCGTATTGATGAAGATACGTTTAACCGGATTATCTGGCATTCTGTAAAGGGGTACGATCGTCCATATCCGGTTCTCTCGGGAAAATAATACAGGATGTAGTACCAGTTTTTAATTGAAGGGCTTATCGTGTTTATTAATAAGCACAAAATTCAAAGTTCCTGATCAAAAAGGTCGGTTTAACCTTGTAATGATCATTTGTGCAATTTATTGAATGAATTATTTATCATTCTCCTTCTATGTAATTGGATTCCTGTGTATATTTGTTTGGAAAATCCTTTCAGAAGTAAATAAAAATCACAATGATAAAAAATTGAACCATGATTAACTTCGACGATTTTATCTACAACAAAACACGCATTCCTGAGGATGCGATTGAAAAAAAAGAATTCTTCAAAAAACTTGAACAACAATTTCAGGACGAAATTGCCAATTCCGATGCGGCAAAAGAATATTTCAAAGAATTTAGCGAAATTTCAGTAAGCAGTTTTATAAGTTCATTTGCACGTCAAAAAATATCGCTCGCCCAGTCGTATGAGTATTACGAGCGGTTATACAATGAGGTTGAAACGTTAGAACTTGGTTTTCAGAATAAAGCTGAAGAGATGCTTGAGATTATTCTTCAGAAGAAATTGTTTAACATGCAACTGTTGTGGAGGGCCGGGAAACTGAATATCAAAGGCATCGATATCTCCTACGACTTTCAGTTTTGGGAATCAAACATCGGTTCTTGTCCTTTTGTCGCCCCCATCGAGGAGCATGAAGTGGAAATACTGAAAGATTTTTTATTGCATTCCAATGATTACGACGAGATGCTGGAGCATTCTTATACCTCGTGGCAGGATTACGACACCATTATGGAAAAAGACAAAAATGGTTTGCCTGATGATATGCCTGCATGGTACGACTTTTACGATATGAGAATGGGAACCAGTGCCTTGTTAATATTACCTAACCACAAAGGAGACAAAGAAGACTACTACATGGAATGTAACGGCAAAGCAATGCGAAAAGAGAACCCTCCCACAACGAGTACCATCCCTATTGATCCGCGACCTTACCTCTCGGGATATGGAGAAGAACTCATCAGGTTTGCGAACTCCTGCGAAAAAGATGCCCACTTTGTGGAACTCTTTAAATATTACGATTATGCGAATAAAAAGGAAGACCGCTTTTCAGAAGACGACGTAACCTTAGCCATCGATACTTTATCAAATGCCGACCGACCTGTTCACCTGTCTGGTCATCTTCTATGGGACGCGGCAATTATTGAAGCAGCAAACAAATACAAGGCTACCAAAATTGCTGAAGCGTTGGATTCTGCTTATGAAGAGTACCTGTTAAGGAGGGATCTGGGCATCTCAGGAAATCAAACCATCGCAGAAATCCGTGCAAATAATCACAGAGATGTCATTTGCCAGCATTATCGCAAGGCGATTCTCAATGGCAGAAAATTTTGTGGCGAACCTGAAGACTTTAATTATTGAAAAAGGGGAAGGCATTAGAAAACGATTCCCCGATTATAAGTAACAGAAAATATAAAATGTCGTACTTCTTGAATTGAGATTATGAATTTATGAATTCTATCACTTTTCGTACTAAGCATCTTTGCAGGAAATTTTGGCACGCAGAGTCGCTAAGAACGCAAAGAAGAAAAATATTTATAATCTATAAAGTCAGCTATAAGACTCAAAATGATTATTTTAATGTTATAAATTAATATACCGAAAACATTTTTTCAATATGACTGAAAATGATATTTCTGGCATATTGGTGAATATATTTTTTAAAGTTCACTCCACTTTGGGACCAGGTCTATTGGAGTCGGTTTATGAAGCGGTAATTTGCTATGAATTGGATAAAGCTGGTTTAAAATACACTCGTCAGCAAGGAATTCAGGTTTGGTACGAAGAAATAAAAATGGATTTAGGATTCAGAGCGGATATAATTGTTGAGCAGAAAGTTATTATCGAAATAAAATCTGTTGAAGCAATATCGCCCGTCTTTTTTAAGACCCTTCTTACTTATCTTAAACTTACTAATAAGAAACTTGGATTATTGGTGAATTTTAATGTAGCATTGATAAAAGACGGTATCACACGAGTTGTAAATAACTTATAGATTCTTTGCGTTCTTGGCGTCTTTGCGCGATATCGTCATTCATCATATGCAAAGACGCATCGAAACGAAAGAATTATATTTTAATTTCGATTACAAAATACGACATCTATTCATTCTAATAACTTATGTCTTTCGAATGAATTTATTTTCTCACCATCCCAAAAAATGCATTCCAAGGCCTGCGCCCAAAATGACAAGACCTGCGATCAGGTGCATGTATTTTTCTTTTGATTTGAATTTCAAGAGAGATGACCCTAAATGCCCAAGGTAAACGATGAACATCATCGTGGCTATTGTTGTAATTCCAAAGAATATTGCAACAGATGCCATCCCCATGCTACTTCTTTGTACTGCCGGAATGAATAACATCGGGATCAGGACTTCACAAGGACCAAAGACAAAGATGATAAACAAAACCCAAGGAGTTAATCTGGTTTCATCGACCTTTTCCTCCAATCCGTGGCTAACCTGATGTTTGATCTCATGCAGGTTTTTGGGTATCAGAAAATTTGGCAGGTGATGGTGTCCTCCGTTTTTCAGGAATTTGTGCAATCCATAAATTGTATAAAGAAGACCAAAGAAAATCAGCAGCAATGCCACAACATCACCCCTGAAACCCTCAATAAATGTCAGTTTATTCAGGCTGATTCCCAACGCAATCCCTACGAGACCAATTGCAACAGAACCCCCTACATGGCCAACTCCGGAAACAAACGTTATCCACATAGTTTTAGGCACGCTCCAGTGTCGGGCTTTGCTCAACACTATAAATGGCAGGTAATGATCCGGTCCCAGCGCTGTGTGAATGAACCCGAGCGATGCGGCAGTAAGCGAAAGCAAGATGATCTCATTCATTTTAAAAGCTATAATTTGTTTATCAAAGATGCCTGGCAGGCAGCTCCAAAACCATTGTCGATATTTACAACCGATACACCGGCCGCACAACTGTTCAGCATCGACAACAAGGCGGATAATCCCTGAAAGTTGGCACCATACCCGATGCTGGTAGGCACACCTATCACCGGTTTATCCACAAGCCCGCCAACCACACTGGCCAACGCCCCTTCCATTCCTGCAACGACAATAATTACCCTTGCATTCCGTATCAGTTCCCATTTATTGAAAAGGCGGTGAATACCGGCAACACCAACATCATAAATTGCCTCCACTTTATTATTTAAAAATCTGGCTGTTTCAACTGCCTCTTCTGCAACCGGAAGATCAGAGGTTCCCGCTGAAACAACAGCAATATATCCTTTTCCTGAATCCTCCTCTTTGTGTTTATACACGATAGTTCTTGCCAATGAATTATATACAGCACCGGGAACAACCGTTTTAACCGCCTGATAAATTTCTTCACTGGCACGGGTTGCCAGAATGTCAATCCCTTTAGAATACATCCGTTCAGCGATTAACCTGACTTGTTCGGTCGTTTTCCCGGCGGCATAAATCACCTCTGGCAATCCCGTGCGATGCAGACGATCGGTATCAATCGTAGCAAAACCCATTTCTTCAATGCCCCGTTTTGTAAAATGTGACAAGGCTTCTACAAGCTCAATTTCACCATCTTTATATTTTTCGAGGATGTCACGAATATCCATTTCAGCAGTTTTTATTGATGATTTTTTCTACCTCATTCAAACTTAAACCATGGTTGGTAGCCAATCTGGCTAATTCGTCCGATTCGGGCTTTAACCGGATTTCTTTACCTTGATAATAACTGTATTTCACTTTGACCATCCCCAATTCAGTTTCAATTACCCGTTCTTCTCGTTCCAGTACAGTTTTTGTAACTGAATATTCCCGAAGCCCGATCGTCGTGCTATTTTTGAAAATGATGGCTTTTATTTCCGGTTTGATGTTGCTGTTGCAAAGGACAGACAAAGTATTGGCTGGTCTCGATTTTTTCATGATAATCGGAGTCAGAAATACATCGCTGGCTCCTGCCTCAAAGAGTTTCCGGAAGAGATGGTCATACCATTCCGGATTCATATCGTCAATATTACATTCCACCATCCATGCATCTTCAAGCGTTGTGCTTTCATCCATTTTGTCATTTTCCGAAAGAAACACCCGCAATACATTGGGAACTTCCGAAATATCGCGCTGGCCGATCCCATATCCGGTTTTCTGTATCTTGAAATTGATCTGATCAGTAAATTCGTCGACGGTCGCAACCAGGATGGCAGCACCTGTAGGTGTTGTCGCTTCATGCTGCACCAACCCGGTTCTGACCGGAACATTCCGGACAATTTCAGTGGTAGCTGGTGCCGGAACCGGCATGATACCATGTGCACATTTTACCATTCCACCACCCAGCTGGATTGGTGACGAAATAACTTTGTCAACTTTCAGGTAATCCAGGCAAATGGCGGCACCAACAATGTCGGCAATTGAATCCAACGCGCCAACTTCATGAAAATGGACACTCTCCTTACTAATATTATGAACCTTCCCTTCTGCAACAGCAATCAGGTCGAATATTTTTAGCGACATCATCTTGACGTTTTCGGCAAGCGTGCTTTGATTGATCAGTTCCTCAACATGACGTAAATGGCGGTGTTTTTCATTCTCTTGATTTTCAATAACAACAGTAGCTTTTGTCCCGGAAATTCCCCTCCGAATGTCTTTCTGAATTTCAAGATGAAATCCTTCAATATTTAATCGCTGAAGTTCTGCTATCAAAAATTCAGGATCAACACCTAAATCAATCAGGGCACCAAGGTTCATATCACCGCTGATCCCGGCGAAACAATCATAATACAGAATTCTCATATTTGCTCAATTTTTTTGTCTTCGATACGGATTGCCCTGTTCATTTTTCCTGAAACCAATCCCTCCTCATCAATTTCAATCCGTGGAATACCCAGTTTTTTGATTTCACCGATCAGGAGCTCTTTAATAACATGCAGTTTTTCAAGGTCCTTTTTTTGAACTTCAATTTTGCCATAGGTTCCAAAATGACGAAACCTTACATCCTCAAAACCATGACCGTTCAAAAGGTCTTCTGCAGCCTCAATCTGTCTCAATTTTAATACCGTAACATCCTGATTGTAGGGAATACGCGAACTTAGGCAAGGACTGGCCGGTTTGTTCCAGTTGGGTAAGTTGAAGTGTTTTGCGATTTCCCGAATCTCCTCTTTCGTAACTTTGCAATCGACAAGCGGAGAAATTACCAGGTTCTTTTGTGCTGCGTCGATACCCGGACGATAGTCGCCCAGATCATCATAATTGGTTCCGCTCAAAATTTCAAAGCCCGGATATTGGATTTTCAATTCCTGGAGCTCCTGAAAAAGATGATCCTTACAAAAAAAGCACCGGTTGATTGGATTTTGACTGTAACGGGTATCAGCAAGCTCTTTGGTCTTAATCACAACGAGCTGTATGTTAAACTCTTCGCAAAATGATTGTGCAAGGTTGAAATCCTTATTTTTCAGGCTCTCCGAATTTGAGATGACGCCAATTGCATTACCTGGGCCCTGGTATTTCCGGGCCAGAAAAAGGACTAAAGAAGAGTCTATTCCTCCTGAAAACGCAACAAGGGAGCCTTTTCTTTGCCCGAACCAATTTTCAAGCAAATGGAGTTTTTCTTTGATGGCAGTGTTAAGTTCGTTCATATTTGAATGAATACTTGTTACTAATAGTTGATTTCGTGTTACTGTTGGGGCAAAAAAACATTATTCAGTTTTACTCATAATCAGCTTGCCATGCTGAATGCCTTTAATGCCTATCATCTTGTCTGACAACTCGGTCAGCCGACGCGATGTTCCTTTAACTGCAATAATTTCCATGCAATTTTGCTCGCTCAGTGTAAATTGCTGTACACCGATAACCACTTCCCGGTACTGTAACTGAAGTTCGGCTGAACGGGTGCGGATTTCGGGTTTCTGGTTGCTGTACACCATGACAATGGCCCCGGCAACCAGGTTGTCGCATTTCCATTTTTGCTCAACAAGGTTTTTCTCGATTAGTTGGCGGAGTGCCTGCGACCGGTTAGAAAAATTATTCTCGGTCACAAACTGGTCAAGAGCAGTCAAAAGCTCCTCTTCCAACGACACACTAAAACGGGAAACCGACATGATGTTACTTATTTGCTGATTCGTGTTATTTGGGTTCAAAGATAAATGATTGATTGAAGTTTCCAAACAAAATCTCAGGTTTCCGAAATAAAACTAGCCTATTAATGGAGGATTGATGGTCTTTAGGATTAAGTCTGTCATAATTAGAATGCTTTTGTTAAAAATTCGTATTCCATTTTGCAGATCAAAAATTACCTTTGGCACGGTAATAAGACTAGTACCATTTAAGCAGATAACGCTTTAATAAAACGATCAGTATTAAATATTTTCAGAATGAGATTTTTTAATTTGAATAAGCTTTCACTAATTACCTGTTTCTACCTGGGAACAATGACGGCAGTAGCCCAGCAACCTGCAGAAGATCTTACACATTATGTCGATCCCCTGATCGGGACAAAAGAGATGGGACATGTATTTCCAGGTGCTTGTGTACCGTTCGGAATGGTGCAGTTGAGTCCGGATACAGATACAATTCCATATGCAGTAAACGGTGCTTACAACGGAAAAGTTTACCGTTATTGTGCAGGATACCAGTACAATGACCCGACTATCGTCGGATTTAGTCATACCCACCTGAGCGGAACAGGACATTCCGATCTGTCCGATTTCCTGGTGATGCCAACTGTCGGTGAGATTCACCTGAATCCGGGAACAGCGGATCAGCCTGAATCCGGATACCGTTCACGCTTTACTCATGAAACTGAAAAAGCAGAACCCGGCTATTACAGTGTCATGCTTGAGGATTACAAAATCAAAGCTGAATTGACGACCTCAACCCACACAGGATTTCATCAATATACGTTCCCGGAAAGTGATGCAGCGCACATCATCATTGATATGAACCATGGTATTTATAACTACGACGGAAAAGTATTGTGGTCGTATATCCGGGTCGAGAATGACACATTGGTTACAGGCTACCGGATTACAAGCGGCTGGGCCCGAACAAACTATATCTATTTTGCGATGGTTTTTTCGAAACCAATCAAAAGCTATGGTGGCAAAAATGAAGAAGAGCTTGTCTATAAAGGTTTCTGGCGCAAATTCGATCAGGAACACAACTTCCCCGAAATGGCAGGTAAAAAGCTGAAAGCTCATTTTGATTTTGAAACTGCGAAAGGTGAAAAAATAATGATCAAATTTGCCATCTCTGCAGTGAGCACCGAAGGCGCTTTAAAAAACCTTCAGGCAGAAATCCCGAAATTCGATTTTGAAAACGTCAGGGCGGAAGCCAAAAACAAGTGGCAGAATGAACTGGGAAAGATCCAAATTGATGCTTCTCCAGACAAGAAAATAACCTTTTATACTTCACTCTATCACACCCTGATCAATCCGATTCAATACATGGATGTGGACGGCAGATACCGCGGGCTCGATCACAATATTCACCAGGCCGGTGGTTTTGTAAACTATTCTGTGTTTTCCTTATGGGATACCTACCGGGCACTTCACCCGTTGTTTGTATTGACACAGCCAGAAAGGGCTTCAGATATGATCAATTCGATGCTGGCTCATTACGACCAAAGTGTTCATAAATTATTGCCGGTATGGAGTCATTTTGGAAATGAGAACTGGTGCATGATTGGTTATCATGCTGTATCGGTTATTGCGGATGCATGGATCAACGGAATCCGCGGATTTGATGGCAAGCGTGCGTTGGCCGCCTGTGTGGCTTCGGCAAATCACAGGAGTTATGGTAATCTGGGTGAATACATCGATTTGGGATATATTCCTTTTGAATCAAATGCAGTTGGATCATCCATGACACTCGAATATGCCTATGACGATTGGGCGATTTTCCAGATGGCCAAATCACTGGGTGAAACCGAAATCGCCAATCAATTTGAAAAGCGCGCGTCCAACTGGAAAATCCTGTTCAATGAAAAAACGGGTTTTGTTGGAGCGAAAGACCGCAAAGGAAACTGGAAGACGCCGTTCGACCCGATGCATACTGCCAATGAAGGATTTATCGAAGGAAACGCATGGAATTATTCACTCTATGTTCCGCAGGATATAAACGAGCTTATCCGGAAAATGGGCGGAAACAACCGGTTTGTCGGACACCTTGATTCGTTATTCACAATGTACATGCCCGATAAATACTTTGCCGAAACTGAAGATATTACGCGCGAAGGTTTGGTTGGCTGTTATGTACACGGGAACGAACCCAGCCATCACGTAGCCTATATGTACAATTGGGCCGGGCAACCCTGGAAAACACAGGAACGCATCCACCAGATTGTAAATACAATGTACCTTAACAAACCTGATGGTCTGTGTGGCAATGACGACTGCGGACAAATGTCGGCATGGTATGTCTTCTCTTCAATGGGATTTTATCCTGTTTGCCCCGGCTCAGGACAATACTCCATTGGTTCACCTTCTGTAAAGGAAGCTAATATTCAGCTTGGCGAAGGGAAAAATCTGATCATAAAAGCCAATAACTTGTCAGAAAAGAGTATCTACATCCATTCGGCTACATTGAATGGAAAACCTCTAAACAACAGTTATTTTACGCACAGCGATATTGCCAATGGAGGAGAAATTATCTTCGAGATGAGCAATAGGCCGAATAAAAAATGGGCTGTAAATTCTATACCAAATCTCTGATCAGGTAAACCACACTAAGGAAGAATCCGCATAATGTTGTTGTCTAAATAAGGGCTCACGGGAAACCAAATCATCATATCTGTTGTTATAATTCGAAAAACAACGAAACATGGACGGTTACGAAGATAACAGGAGGTGGTTTTTGCGTAGATTGGGATTCACACTTGGCGGAACTTTAACAGCATCGTCATTGATCTCGGCAAACATCCTCGAAACAGACAAGGATATGAATATCAGTCCGGAGCAAAAAGCTTTTATGGACGAGTACGAGAAGTGGATGGATGAATTTATCGAAGTCATCAGGATTCAAAAGGTCGATCAGGAAAATTACGAGAATAATAAGAACATCGTATTACTCTCTGAACGCACGAAAAAATGGCAGTTCAAATTGCATGAGTATATGACCGATGACAATTTTGCGAGGTATTACATGAAGGCCACCGAACGCATGACCTTAGAAATTTAATTTAGATAATGGATTTTTCAATCAGTCAGTTTGCATATAGACAAAGGCCACCGGTTACTAAACCTACTCCCGATTTTCTGAAAGCACTTACAGAGGAAGGTAT
>Ga0209585_10000982_pt1 | contig 11023 bp, 7 predicted proteins | sample NGEPerone_FD_185491 | JGI IMG/M metagenome (GOLD analysis project Ga0209585, IMG submission 185491) | Arctic peat soil microbial communities from the Barrow Environmental Observatory site, Barrow, Alaska, USA - NGEE Permafrost154B-one... | ecosystem: Environmental > Terrestrial > Soil > Wetlands... | reverse complement strand
ATATACCGGTTGATCGATCATTCTTGTCACCTCATAAATTATGTCTTCTATTCAAAATAGAGCTAGCTAAGTATAGGTTATTTCAGCAAAACTGTCAACTGGATTCTAGAATCTGGTCCTCCGGCAATCTCGCCAGCTCTCTCTGATAGCCAAGCAAAATTCCTTCCATTTCATCGACTGTTTTTGCACTGTTCAGCAAGATTCGGATGCCGGAAGCCCCACGCAGGCTTTTTAAATACCACGCCCCGTGCTTGCGCATTTCACGCACTCCGGTATGCTCGCCTTTATAGGCAACCAATTCATGCAGATGTCGGATCGCCATTTGAATCTTATCACGATAGTTAGGAGTGCTGAAAACTTGACCGTTCGTGAGCAAAGCAACTGTATTGCGAATCAACCAGGGATTGCCTAAAATTCCTCGTCCGATCATCACTCCATCGGCACCTGTGAGTGATTGCATCCTTGCTGCGTCTTCCGGCAACCAAATATCGCCATTGCCAATGACAGGAATCGTGAGTGTTTCTTTCAATCGTTTGATATATTGCCAATCGGCTTTACCGCCGTAGAATTGTTCTCTGGTTCTGGCATGCAGTGTAATCGCTGAGACTCCGGCGGCTTCCGCTCGTTTTGCTATTTCAAGACAATTGATGTTTTTAGCATCCCAACCGAGACGCATTTTTACAGTGACAGGCACAATGGAGTGTTGGACAACCGCAGCCATAATTTCGGACGCAAGTTCCGGTTTCAGCATCATGGCGGAGCCTTCTCCATTTTTGACGATTTTGAGAGCCGGACATCCCATATTAATATCAATGAGGTGGGGATGAATCTCATTGATTCTTTCTACTGCTTGAATCATTGGTTCCACTTCAGAACCGAATAATTGCACAGAAACAAAACCGGGTTCGGCTATTTCTGCGATCTTCATGGTAGCTCTTTGCGAATAGATCAAACCTTTATCACTGATCATTTCTGTCACGCTCAAAGCACAGCCCATTTCTTTGCAGATGCGCCGAAAAACAAGATCCGTTACACCGGCCATGGGGGCTAAAACAACAGGATTGGGAAACTGATATTGTGCTATCTGCATCTGTTTTCACCTGCTAAGAAAGGCTGCCTCACGGATGAGACAGCCCGTATTTTTCTGTTCACTGCCTTTTATCCAAACGCAAAACGTGATTTCTGTCTGAGATTTCGAATAAGGAGATGTATTGTTCCAACTTTTTAGCTATCATATCACATCACTGCCTAAAAAGAAAGACTGTTTATCGGAATAATTCTGCTTCTAACAATGATTGACAGATTCAAGAAAATTCTAGACGTACTGTCTTTCAGCTATGTCTTCTGTTTGATTGCTCGATCCAATCACTCATATCTGCCTCTGCCGGAGGAAGAAAAGATGTCAGGCAGATTGATTTTTTTCTCTGAAATGGTTATACTAGATACAGTCAAGAATAGAGTTTCATTGAGGAGGAATTTTATGAGTTACCGTGAAGATCTGGCGAAATTAATCGAAGCCAAAAAAGAGGCCTTCTGTCATATCAGTGATGAAATTTGGGGATATGCAGAATCCAGGTTCCAAGAAGTAAAGTCTTCCAATCTGCAAGCACAGTATTTGACCGAACAGGGTTTTCGCGTCACCCAAGGCTTGGCCGGTGAGGATACCGCTGTTTTAGCTGAATACGGCAGCGGTAAGCCTGTAATCGCTTTGCTTGGAGAATATGATGCTCTTTCCGGCCTTTCTCAGGAAGCGGACAACACTGTCCACACTCCAATCGTCCCTGGTAAAGATGGCCATGGCTGTGGGCATAATCTCTTAGGTACTGCTTCCCTGGCCGCTGCAGTCGCCCTAAAAGAGTATATGGAAAAGCAAAATTTGGCTGGCACGATTCGTTATTACGGCTGCCCTGCCGAAGAAAACGCCGGCGGAAAAGCGTTCCTTGTGCGTGACGGCTGCTTTAACGACTGCGATATCGCTGTGACCTGGCATCCTGGCAGCATCAATGGGGTGACTCCCACCGGTTCCTTAGCGAATTTCCGTGTTTTTTTTACGTTCCATGGCAAATCCGCCCATGCTGCCGGCGCTCCGCACCTTGGCCGCAGCGCTTTGGATGCAGTGGAAATTATGGATGTCGGCGTCAACTATATGCGTGAACACATGATCGATGAAGCGCGCATTCACTATGCCATCATCAATACCGGCGGTACAGCTCCGAACGTTGTTCAGTCCGAAGCCCAAGTTCTCTATGCGATCCGTGCTCCAAAAGTCACACAGGTGATGGAATTGTACGAACGTGTCTGCAATGTGGCTCGTGGGGCTGCATTGATTACGGAAACGACTGTTGATATCAGACAGGTAGCTGCTTACTCCGATTTTATCGCCAATGATATCATCAATAGCCGCCTTTCCGAACATATGGATGCTTTCTTACCAGTCGGATATACAGAAGAAGAACTGGCTTATGCCAAAGCATTCCAGGCTGTGATTACCGATCTGGACCGCAGCAACCTCAAAGTAGAAGCAAAACGGATCGCCGGCCATGATGCCGCTAAATTGCTGGAAAAACCACTCTTTGATTTTAAGATTGAACATAAAGGCGCAAGCAAAGGTTCGACCGATGTGGGAGATGTCAGCTGGGTTGTACCTACCGGTCAATTTAGTGCCGTTACCTTAGCGGCCGGAACTCCGGGTCATGCTTGGCAAACCGTAGCGCAAGGCAAGAGCTCAGTTGCACATAAGGGAATGCTGTTGGCGGCAAAAATCATGGCAGCAACCGCCTATGATTTCCTGACAAGTCCGAAATTGATCCAACAAGCAAAAGACGCCTGGCTTGTCGAGCTCGATGGCGAGACATACCCCAATGCGTTGCCGCGTGATGCGAAACCGGAAATTTGGTAAGCCTTCCACTCGATGTTTTATATTGCAGTGGAACACTCCCTATTTCTTCATGATTAAAAAAGGCTGCTCTTCTTGATTGAATGCAAATCAAGAAGAGCAGCCTTTTTGGCTACAGCCCTGTCAATTATCGTTTGCTGTCTCATGGTTCACTAATGAGTGATCCAGCTTATTTTGAGTTTTATTTCTCTTTCATTCGTGTTATAATAAGAGCCGTTTGTTAACACAAGCGGAAATTTCAATTTCTAATGAAATAGGAGAATAAAAGCATGAGTTTAATCGTATCGAATTTAACGAAGAAGTATGATGAGAAGATCGTTGTTGACAATCTGAGTTTCGAAATGAAAAAGCCAGGTGTCTATGCACTGCTTGGCACGAACGGTGCCGGTAAAACTACCGCAATTCGTATGATGCTGGACATGCTTTCCCGCGACGGCGGTGAGGTGCTTTGGAATAATCAACCGCTGGATACCGCTACCTGCAATGTCGGTTATCTTGCCGAAGAACGTGGTCTCTATCCAAAATATTCACTGATGGATCAGCTCATCTACTTTGCCAGACTGCGCGATGTTCCGACAGCAGAAGCCAAAAAGCGCATCAGCGCTTGGGCGGAGCGGCTGGAAGTGACCGAGTACTTATATCCCACCTATTCGGACGGCTCATTATTTACTCCTGCCGGAAAAAGAGCTGGTTTTAGCTTTGGCAGTAAAAGAAGAAAAGTAATTCCGCCGAAAAAGGCAGATCAGCTTTCCAAAGGCAATCAACAGAAAATTCAGTTTATGACGGCCTTGATCTCCGATCCGGAATTGATTATACTGGACGAACCTTTATCTGGTCTCGACCCGATTAATACCGATTTATTCCGGACCATCATTCGTGATGAAATCGCCAAGGGGAAATACCTGATCATGTCCAGCCATCAAATGGCCACGGTTGAGGAGTTTTGTACCGATCTTACCATCCTCGATCGCAGCAAAGTAGTCCTGCAGGGAAATCTGAATGAAATTAAAAAGAGTTATGGCAGAGTAAATCTCACTTTGAAAGTAGAGCAGGATATTTCCAAATATATCAACACTGCAGCGGTCGATCTCGTTGCGGAAAAGGAATTCGAATATCAATTAAAAGTCAGCGGTGAAGAACAAGCAAACAAACTGCTGGCGATGCTGATTGCAAATCAGATCAGCATTATCACCTTTGACCTTCGCGAACCTTCGCTGCATGAGATCTTTGTGAAAGTAGTAGGTGAATCTAATGAAGCTAAATAAGAATGACTTTACCGGAACCGGCAAGGTTTATTCTTTCACCTTAACGCAATATGCAAAGAGCAAAGCCAATCTCATTGCAATGGCGATCATGATGCTGCTGGTTCTGGTCAGTGTTCCCTTGCTCATTTTTTTCAAAGGCAGTCCCGCTGCCAATCTGAAAACGACGAATCTTGAAAAAGTGTATGTGCTCAATGAGACCCAATATCCGTTACTGCTGGAACAGGCCGCTCAACAAAACTCTCTGTTGGCCGATGTGGTATTTGTCTATGCAGACTTTCCTGCTGAGAATTATGCGGCTCACCTCAATGCAAACGATGCCTTCCTACACCTTTACAAAGCAAACAATTCTTATGTGATTGATGCTTATCCATCGAAAACCAGTGCGCTATCCGATGGGGAAATTTCACAAGCATCCTCTGTGATTTCCTTTTTATTTAATGAAGCGCGTTTCCGCGGTATGGGTGCAACGGAAGAACAGTTTGCAGTTGTAATATCGGGTTACAGCAGCAATGTTGCCAGTGTAGATGATTATCTGAATCCGAATCAAGCACTCGGCATGGATGCAAGATTTCTCATTCAGTACGTTTACGCCATTCTCGTGATGATGCTGTGCATGACCTCGTCGATTTACATCATCCGGACGATTATTGAAGAAAAGTCGTCCAAACTGGTCGAACTGCTGATGATCAGTATCAAACCGCTTGCGATGATCACGGGTAAAATCCTCGCTGTCATGACTTATGTTTTCTGCATGATCATTGGGCTTGGTGCTTGTTTCTTAATTTCCTTTTGGGTTACCGGTTTTTTTGCCGATGTTTCGATCATCCGAGAAATGCTGATCAGCCTTGGCTTGACTTCAGCACTTCTCAACATCAGCTGGTTTACACTCGTCATCATTCTGGTCTCTTTACTGCTTGGCTACATGACATTTTCGCTGATCTCCGGAATTACCGGCACCAGTTGCTCTTCTATGGAAGATGTGAATTCCGCCAGCCAACTCACAACGATGATCGTCATGTCGGGCTATATGATCTCCATCATTGCTGTTGCGTTTGAGAATACAACGGTCACCCTCATCACTTCCCTCTTTCCGATTGTCGCAATATTCTGTGCACCGGTTGCTTATGTCTGTGGTAATATTACCTTCACGATCCTTGTGCTCTCCTGGTTGCTGCAAGCTCTCACTGTTGCTTTTCTCGCCTGGTTTTGTGCAAAGATTTATCGGGATTTGCTGATGCACAAAGGCAGTCGAGTGCAGTTCAAAGAACTGCTTTCAATGGCAAAAACGAGTGAATTGTCTGCCAAGGGAGGTAAATGAAATGAAAAAACTACTGAAGGGCTTTCCCGCCATCTTCTCATTTACTTTCAGACAAAACATCAAAAGCAAAGGGTATAAAACATTGACCATCGGTATCGCTGTTCTTTGCTTCCTGATTCCCGCAGTTATCCTGACTGCAATGGCTTATTTTGGCGGCAGTGAAACAGAGCAGCCCACTGCCTCCGCTGTAAAGCAAATTTATGTCGTCGATCAAACAGATGCTGCCAAATTGGATTATTCTTTCCTGAACAGCATCGGCGAACCAGAATTTTCAAATCTTGTTTACAGCAATTTTGACGATTTGAGCACGGCCAATCAAGCTGCGCAGCGTTCAGACGGTTCTGTTTTGATCCTGATGATTGAAAAAAGCGCAGTGGGTTTTCAATTGAATATTCTTCTGCCTGATCAAACCAATCTGACAACAGATGATGCCCGTGGTTTTGAAGGCTTTGCCAGTTCCAAATTCCAATCTGTACTGATCCAAAAATCCGGTCTCAGCTTGACGCAGATTGTCGAATTAACGACACCGATTACAATCAATCTTAAAACAGAAAGCCAAGCAACTCCGGTCGAACCGGCCAATGCAGCAAAAGAAATCATGTCCTTTATTTTACCGTATCTCAATATCATGCTCCTCTATTTTCTGATTCTCGCCTATGGCCAAGGCGTTGCCAATAGTGTGATTATGGAAAAAACATCAAGATTAATGGATATTTTTCTCGTTTCGGTGCAGCCGACCGCTATGATATTTGGAAAAGTCTTTGCGATCGCGCTATCCGGCATGTTACAGCTTGGCATCTGGCTGCTCTCCGTGTTCGGAGGTTTTGCCTGCGGAATCACTCTGGTAAAGGCAATGAATCCCAATACCACGATGGGAATCATCCAATTGTTTGACTCCTTCGGTGCATTCTCCGGTCTGTTTACTGTTCCCAGCATCATTGCCGCTATATTCGTATTGCTCAGCGGCTTCCTGCTTTACTGTGCTTTAGCCGCAGTCGGTGGCTCTGTCGCCAGCAAACCCGAAGACTTATCCTCAACCAATTTACTGTTTATTTTCATACTGATCATTAGCTTTTATTGTGTTCTATTTGTTGGCGGTGGTTTCAATTCGGGAGCTTCTGCCGGCAGTGCATGGCTGAATTGGATCCCATTCACTTCCATTATGATTGTGCCAAGCCGTGTTCTGATGGGAGATATCACATTGCTGGCAGCGCTGGGTTCCTTTGCAGTGATTATGCTGACTACCGTCCTGATTATGATGCTTGCCGGTAAAATCTATACGATGATGTCGCTTTATAAGGGTAATCCACCCAGTATGAAAAAACTGTTTGCTATCCTCCTTCAAAAGTAAGAAAAATTCGCACTCTACGTTTCTTTTTAATGCATTACAGAAATCAGACCGCAAAGGAATACAACGCAAAAAACACCGTGACGAGACTAACGTCACGGTGTTTTTTGCGTTGCGCTTTCACAGTTCAGAAGATTCAGCCTATGTATTATAATCTCTGTTCTTATTTTTATGCTTTGGCGGGAGTATGTGGGAATCGAACCCACCTTGGAACGTATCAGGCCCCAAACACGGTTTTGAAGACCGGTAGGCACACCAGAACCTAGCTACTCCCAAGGAAGTATTATAGCAAATATCATTCGGTGATGCAAGTCGTTTTTTGAGCTTTGCACTATGTTTGTCATGCTCATTGGTATCGGTAACAAAACATCAGTTTCTTTTTCTCAAAATCCTCTTTTCGCCCTGGCGCTGTGTTGTTTTCGTAGTATCAAAATATTCCAATAAAGCCAACGCATATTTCCTGCTTGTTGCCAGTAAATCACGGTATTCTGCCAGGCTGATTTCAGCATGATCCTGGAAGAAGTGGAATAAACTCTGTTCCGCTCGATCAAAATTGTCTTTGTTATAGAAGATCTCATCGGTCAGACGAAGCAGAGAACCTTCTTCCTGCATCAGTTCCAAGATGGACGGCAGATCTTTTCGTTTCGCGTATTCTGTTAAGAGATCGCTTTTGGCAGGCGGTTCAAATCCGGCAGTCCGGAATTTCTCGCTGATCTCCTGATAAAGGGAAGTTTGCTCCGCTGTTAGCTGAACTTTAAAATCGTAGGCTGCCACCGTGCTGCCTGTGATTTTAATCCGTTCATCGCTCAGCCAAATCAGCAACAAAGCCGCAAATACCTTATTGGCAGTCTGCTTGAGGATTCGGCTGTGCAGCTCTTCTTTTGCCATACCCAAGCGCAGGGGGTTTTTGCGATGAAAACGCTGTAAAATCTCTTCCACTTGAATTTCAAGTGCCTGTAGATAAGAAGAGGCGAGCAAAATTTCTTTCTTATCCACCGTCAAAGAAACTGCCTGTTCGCTCTCCAACAATTGCTCGATCAGTTCCTCGATGGCAGCGAACTCCGAATGTGCTTTGGTAAAATCATCCCGCAACGGATAAGAAGCACTAACGGCAGCCAGCATTTGCAGCAGGCGATGCTGCGGAGACCCTTTTTCCATGATGCGCAGTGCATCAATTTGTTCCGTTTTAAAGCGTGTCTTTTTACGCGGATTGACTTGAATGACTGTGCCGCCGCCTAAAGTAGTCATCGGTGAATAATAGCGCAGGACAAATAAATCTCCTTCGGCAGCGGCAACCGGTTCTTCCAATCGTAATTGAATCAAAGCGCTTTCTCCGGGCTCTACGGTTTCCTGCTCCAAGGGAACCACCCGTCCCATCACTTCACTGGCTCCGATATATAAGCGGATTCTGGTTCTGTGCTGCAGAGGACGTGAGGCACTTGCCAGTAACCGCACTCTGGCGTCCAGCATTAAGGTGGTTTGTAAGGTATTGACTGCCGCGAGCACATCGCCGCGCCGCACCTCGGTCACATCGACTCCGGCTAAATTGACTGCCACGCGCTGACCTGCATAGGCTTTTTCTACTTTTTCGCCGTGTACCTGCAAAGCACGCACACGAACTTCTATTTTGTCCGGCATGATTTCCAGTTTGTCACTGAGGGATAAAATTCCTGTAATTAATGTCCCCGTCACAACCGTCCCGAATCCGGAGATGGTAAAAACTCTATCAATGGGCAAGCGAGCCGGTGCGCGGGTATCTTTCGCCTCAACTTTTTCGGTTAAGCGATCGATCTCTGCCGTCAGCGTCGGTAACCCTTGCCCGGTCAGGCTGGAAACAGGAATAATCGGTGCCTCCGCCAAAAAAGTATCCGCCAGTTCCTCTCTAACCTGTTCCGTTACCAGTTCCAACCAGTCTTCATCCACCAGGTCTGATTTGGTTAAAGCCACGATGCCCCGTTTTACCTGTAAGAGAGATACGATGTTTAAATGCTCTCTGGTTTGCGGCATGACCCCCTCATCTGCCGCAATTACCAGAACAACGATATCAATGCCGCCTACTCCTGCCAGCATATTCTTAATAAATCGCTCATGACCGGGTACATCAATCAAACCTGCCCGTCTGCCGCTCGGTAAATCAAAATAGGCAAAGCCATTTTCTATCGAAATACCACGTTGTTTCTCTTCTTTCAAACGGTCAGTATCAATCCGAGTCAGTGCCCGGATCAAGGCGGTTTTACCATGATCGACATGACCTGCCGTTCCTACAATAATATGTTTCATCGTCTCTCCTAAGCGATCGCGCTGTTGATCATCTGCACCACCCCATCCGCAACACGCGTCAATTCGTCGTCTTGAATGGTTCGTACATCCAGTAAATATTGGTCTTTGGCAATCCGTCCAAAGATAGGAGTTTCAAAGCCACGCATCGCTTCTTCGAATTCTACCACGCTGAGATCGCGCGGTACAATCGCTATTACGTAAGTAGGTAATTGCACCAGCGGCATGGAACCACCCCCTACTGCGGAGACGTCTTCCTGTACGCGAACAAACGCTTTTCCGCCCACGCGCATTGTAATATCAAGCCAGAGTTTATCCGCTTTTTGCTGTAGTTCTTCTTTATTCACCGTCAGCATTCGTAAAACCGGGATTTCAGTGAGAGCTTTTTTCTCATCCAAATACAATTTTAAGGTCGCTTCTAATCCCGCTAATGTCATTTTATCAATGCGCAAAGCACGATTTAACGGATGCTGTTTCATCAAAGCGATATATTTTTGCTTACCGAGAATAATCCCGGCCTGAGGACCGCCAAGCAGTTTGTCACCGCTGATGGTTACAACATCGATTCCCGCCTGCAAGGAGCTCTGTACCGTAGGCTCTGTTAAGCCATAGGCTGAAAGGTCCAGCAGGATGCCGCTGCCCAGATCTTCCACAATCGGCAAATCATGCGCGTGTCCTAGCTCAACCAGTTCGGTATTGCTCACTTCCTCTGTGAAACCTACAATGCGGTAATTAGAGGTATGTGCTTTTAATAAGATAGCAGTCTCGACCCCAATCGCTTTTTCATAATCCTTTGCATGCGTTTTATTCGTAGCCCCTATTTCAACCAAATGACATCCGCTCTGTTCCATCACTTCCGGAATTCGGAAAGAACCTCCGATTTCAATCATTTGGCCGCGGGAAACAATGACCTCTTTGCCGCAGCCCATCGCTGCCAGCACCAGTAGAACGGCGGCGGCGTTGTTATTGACTACCATCGCATCTTCCGCACCGGTGATTTGGCAGAGCAGCTGATTGACATGGTCGTAGCGCGAACCTCGAATCCCCGTTTTTTCATCGATCTCCAGATTAGAATAGCGGCTGGCTACCTCCAGCACTTGTCTACAGGCACTTTTGGGTAAAAGAGCCCGCCCCAAATTTGTATGTAAGATAATACCGGTGGCATTGATCACGCCATGTAAACTGGGCTGCATTTTTTGTTTTGTCATTGCTTTCACCCTTTGCAGGATCTCTTGCCTGTCCGGCATCTCTTCCGGGAACCAATCTGTCTGCTGTGATAAAATTTCACGACGAAACATGGCTAACACCTGACGGATGGTATCTGTCACTACCTGATGCGAATATTCTTCTATTAAAGCTTGTATGGACGGTGTCCTTAAGATCAATTCCACTTGAGGAATCTGAGACAATACTTCCTGTTTTGATTTTAAACCCATAGCACTCATCCTTACTGTTATATTCTTTCTGAAAAGGTTGAACCCTTAAATACAAACTTCTCTGTCAAGCTCAGCTTTCCCTGCTGTATTTTATAAATCACAGAAAGCTAGTCTCTTCATTCCGGATAGGCTTTGTAAATCAATGCATTTTTACTTCTTCTCAACAAAAACTCCCCTTTGCGCAGTCCCGAATCTTGCCTATTCAGGTATCTACTCAAGGGGGAGCTGATTAAAAGTTTGCTATGAAAGACCTATTGTTGTTTTAGCAATAACCTGCTCTTTTTAGTTCTGCAATTGCTTTCTCATGGTCTTCTTCTGCCACCAGAATGACAGGACCTACGCAGCCCATACCGGTTTCGGCGTAAATTCCTATTTCCCAGAGACCATGCGTTGCATCATCCAATTCCATCACATCAATACCGACAATTTCCTCGGTAACAATTTCCTTAGGAGGTGCTTTTATTTCCTGCGGTGCTTCAGAAG
>Ga0209585_10000981_pt1 | contig 11028 bp, 6 predicted proteins | sample NGEPerone_FD_185491 | JGI IMG/M metagenome (GOLD analysis project Ga0209585, IMG submission 185491) | Arctic peat soil microbial communities from the Barrow Environmental Observatory site, Barrow, Alaska, USA - NGEE Permafrost154B-one... | ecosystem: Environmental > Terrestrial > Soil > Wetlands... | reverse complement strand
CATTGAAGCTGAGCGCGAAGCGACAGAAGCAAGAGCCAGAGCCGAGGCAGAAGCCCAGGTTAAACGCGAAGCTAAAGCCCGTGCGGAAGCGGAACGCAAGGCTCGCGAAGAATTCGAGGCTCTGGCAAAACGCGAAGCGCAGGAAACAGCCCGGATTGAGGCTGAACTAAAAGCGCGCGAAGTCGCTGAGCTGAAAGCCAGGGCCAAAGCTGAAGCACAAGCAAAACGGGAGGCGGAAGAAACAGCTCGCGCAGAAGCCAAACGCAAGACCCGTGAAGAGGCCGAGATCCGCGCCAAGCTTAAAGCGCAAGAAAAAGCCCGGATTGCGGCTGAACGGAAAATACGCGAAGTAGCGGCAGTTGAAATTAAAGCGGCAGCCAAGCAACAGGCAAAGCTTGATGCCGAAGCACGCACCCTGGCAAAGGCTGAAAACAAAGCTTTAGCGAGAACCGAGCGAAGCCCGGTCAACATCAATAAATGGTTGATTAACGCCTCTGCCATTGGACGGAATACACTAATTTCAATATTTATTATTGCTCTGGTTTTGCTCGCATTGTTGCGGGTTGTAAATATCACAGCACTGCTAAACCCAATAGAAAAATTAGCGGAAGAAAATATCCACGAACCGGTTGCAATCAAAGAAGTGCATGCTTCGCTGTGGCCACAACCCCACCTAGTGCTTGATGATGTCACCATTGGTGGATTGTCTGATGTAAAAGTAGCCTCCATCCGGATTTTTCCCGAATTATCCACGGTGTTTGGTGAAACAAAAACCCTAAAATCGATCGAAATTGAAACACTTATCCTTGACCAGAACAGCCTCGAGCGCCCGGTGAAATGGATAAGCTCTGCCAACAAGCAGGGGAAACTAAAATTCGATCGAATTTTTCTCAAGGGCTCTTCGATCAAAATCCCTAATTTAGAACTGTCTCCGATTAATGGTGATATCAAACTAAGCCCATCCGGCGAACTTAGAAATGCAACTCTGGTCACCGATGACCATAAGCTAATGATAAAAATCACACCAAACAATCAAACTTACGAAATCGATCTGGTTGCCAATGCCTGGCAACCTCCATTGGGTTTTCCGGTTATTTTCGATCAGCTCAGCGCCAAGGCCGAAGCCGACAGCAACCAAATAAGCTTCAGCCAGATCGAGGGTACGCTTTATGGCGGAACCATAAAAGCACAGATGACTGTCAATTGGGCAAATGCCTGGAACGTCAGTGGCAATTTTGAGTTATCGAGAGTTAATCTGCAGGAAATAATTCCAAAATTTAGCAGCGATATCACATTGAAAGGCAAACTAAACGCAAATGCCAATTTTTCTCTCCAAGCGGTGGACTTTGCGAAGCTAGTTGACGCGCCTGTCATCAATGCCAGTTTTGTCGCGCATAATGGTTCTATCAATGGCATTGATCTAGTTCGTGCAATGCAGACTAATGGCAAAGCTAACGCGCTCAGTGGCTCGACGCGTTTTGATAAATTTTCCGGGAAGATGCTACTAAAAGACGGGCATTACCAGTATAGGCAGTTGACGCTTAAAGAGGGCCAATTTCTGGCAAATGGTGAAGCTGATATCTTCGAAAATCGTTTATCGGGGAATATTAATATTGAGTTGACTACGAAATCGCGACAACTGCGATCCCGCTTAGGCCTGTCAGGCCAGCTTAGAAGCCCGATGGTCAAATAATATTCTTGTTTAGGATTAGATACATTTCTCATTAAGGCAACCCTTTGCCGGCGGCGCTGTTGGCTTTTAACGCATCCCCGAAAATAACCAAAAATCGTCAACCGAGCCGTTCATTGTTTCACGTGAAACATTCGTTAGTTAGCTGTCCATGTATTGAAGGCAAAGTTCTGGCTCGTCTATAGCGGGCGCAGGAATAAAAAACGCAGGCGTAGATTTTCCCATCACCTCTCAAGGAGGCAACATGGCTGGAAATTCGAGTTAAAGCAGGCGAAAAACGACGATTATCATTTCAACCTGCTGGCTGGAAATGGACAGATTATTATGTCCAGCGAAATGTACAAAACCAAAGCCAGTGCAGGAAACCGCACCGGGCGCGTCTACTGACGATGCCACTATATAACTAGCATTATCACGCTAATTACCACCAACCCACCATAATAAAATGGGCTTGCTATAAGCATTGGCAAGGCCATTTGTTCCAGCTTATTTACCTATACAGAAACGGCTGAAAATCTCTCCCAGTAAGTCATCTGGGGTAAATTCACCGGTGATGGTATTCAGCGATTCCTGCGCCTGCCGTAATTCTTCCGCCAGCAATTCAGGTTGTGTAAGCAATAGCGCAGATTGGGCGAGATTTTTTTCGACCATTTCAAGCGCTAGCAAATGTCGCGCTCGCGCCATAAAAACACCCTCGCCACTCGGTCGCCAGCCTACCAGTTTTAATAGCTGGCTACGTAGCAAATCCATACCTGCCCCAGTTTTCGCCGAAAGGTAAATATGAGTATCACCATCGCGCTCCTCGAACTTTGGACTTTCTGGGCCGAGGTCAATTTTGTTGTGAACCCACACCCGCGGCAAAAACGACGGTAAGCGCCCTAGAAGCGATTTTTCGGATTCGGTAATACCATGAGCCGCGTCCACCAATAATAATGCGACGTTGGCGTTTTCCAGGGCTCGCCAAGTGCGGGCGATGCCGTGCTGTTCGATTTCGTCCGTGGTTTCGCGCAAACCCGCCGTATCAATAATGTGCAGCGGCACACCATTGATCTGGATCGCGCTTTTAATGGTGTCACGAGTAGTGCCGGCAATCGGGGTAACAATAGCCAGCTCTTCCCCGGCCAGTTGATTCAACAGGCTGGATTTGCCGACGTTGGGTTGGCCCACCAATACGACTTGAATGCCTTCGCGCAGCAAGTTGCCCTGTTTTGCTCCAGCAAACACGGATTGCAGCTGTTTGCTAATGTCTGCCAGTTTTTCGCTGACGCGGCCTTGCGTAATGAAATCGATGTCTTCTTCAGGAAAATCCAGACAAGCTTCAACGTACATGCGTAAATTAATCAGCTGGTTGAGCAGGGCATGGATGCGTTGTGAGAATTCGCCGGAAAGTGAGCGCACCGCGCTACGGGCAGCTTCTGCGGTAGCGGCGCCGATAACATCGGCAACCGCCTCGGCCTGCGCTAGATCTAATTTGTCGTTAAGGTAGGCACGGCGCGTGAATTCGCCCGGTTCCGCCTGACGCGCGCCTAGCTCTATACAGCGCGCCAGTAACAATTGCATCAGCGCCGGGCCACCATGCGCTTGCAGTTCCAGCACATCCTCGCCGGTATAGGAATTCGGGGCGGCGTAATAAATAGCGATGCCTCGATCAATCAGGCTGCCGCTCGCTTCCTTAAACGCCTGATAAGCGGCATAACGCGGTGGCGGGCAGGTTCCCAGTATGCCCTGGGCAATTTGCACGCTGGCCGGACCTGACACGCGCACAACGCCGATGCCGCCTGAGCCAGGAGCCGTTGCGATAGCAGCAATGCTATCTGTTGCGCGCATGCCCTTTCTTCTTGGCTGCCGTTTCCAGTGCGATGGTGCGGTTGATATTCCATTGCTGGGCAATGGATAGCACATTGTTGACCAGCCAATACAGCACCAGGCCCGCCGGGAAGAAGAAGAAAAACACACTAAACACCACCGGCATGACCATCATGACTTTGGCCTGGATCGGATCCGGTGGCGTCGGGTTGAGCCTGGTCTGAGTAATCATGGTGATCGCCATCAATATTGGCAATACATAGAATGGGTCTGGCGCAGAAAGATCATGTATCCACAAAGCAAACGGCGCATGACGCATTTCCACGGTGCCCAGCAACATCCAGTAAAGTGAGATGAATACAGGAATTTGCACCAGTATGGGTAAGCAGCCGCCCATGGGGTTGATTTTCTCGGTTTTATAAATCTCCATCATCGCCTGTTGCAGTTTTTGCCTGTCATCGCCGTATTGTTCTTTCAGGCGTTGCAGGCGCGGGGCAACCTCGCGCATATGGGCCATGGAACGGTAACTGGCGGCAGACAGCGGGTAGAACATCAGCTTCAGCAGGATGGTCAGGATGATGATTGCCACACCCCAGTTGTGCACCACCTTTTCAATCGCGGACAATACCCAGAACAGCGGCGTGGCGATGATAGTAAGCCAGCCATAATCCACAGTGTATTCCAGGCCTGGCGCCACCTGTTTGAGGTCGGTCTGCTCCTCCGGCCCGACATAAAGGCGCGCCGTAACATCCTGACTGGCGCCTGCAGCAATAGTGCCCAATGGGCTGACTGCACCGATGGAGTAAATCTTGTCGGACAGTGCTTTGGTATAATACTCGCGTGGCAGCCCTTCTTTAGGTATCCAGGCACCGACAAAATAGTGCTGCACCAATCCTATCCAGCCATCTTTGGCGGCTTTGGAAAGGTTGGTTTTTCCCATATCTTTAAACGAGAGTTTTTTGTATTTATCTGCCTCGGTAAAGTAAGCACCACCGGTGAAGGTAGGCATCATGCGTGACGCCTGATTGGAATCGATATCGTGGACAATCTGGTAGTAAACTGACGGAGTGATTGCACTGGTAGTCGCGTTATGAATCTGGTAAGTCACATCGACTACATAGCTGCCGCGATGAAAGGTATATAGCTTGTCTACCAGCAGCCCATTATCGCTTTTCCAGTTCAGTTTGACTTCAAGCTGGTCTTTGCCATCCTGCATTTTGTAGTCATTGGCTGCGCTGGTGAAGGTGCTTTTGTGCGTCGGCAAGTCCGTACCGATCAGCCCGGTCTGCGCCACATAAACTGCGGGTGGGGTACTGTCATCCAGCAGGACAAAGTTTTTGTCTGCTTGTAAGGAATCGCGGTGTTTCAATAGCTCCAGATGACGCAGATCGCCGCCCATGGTATCGATATCGGCTTGAAACACATCAGTCTGGACATGAATGCGCTGCGCCTTCTGTAAGTGAAAGCCGCTCTCCTGGGGCATTTCAGCTTGTTTGGCAGTCTGCGGCACCGTGCCATCAGCGGCTTGCTGTTGCGTCGTGGTATCAGCTTGCGGATTAACCAGGGGCGCATGCTCACGCTGCCAGGCATCCCACAACATCATGATGGAAAATGAAAAAATAACAAACAATATCAGACGCTTGGTGTCCATAAACTCTCAATAAACTAAATAATCAGGGCAGGGGGTCGTGACCGCCCGCGTGCCAAGGATGACAACGCAGCAGACGGCGTAGTGTATAGCCAGTACCCCGCACGGCACCATATTTTTGCAGTGCCTGACAGGCGTAATGGGAACAACTGGGGCTAAAGCGACATTGTTGGCCGAAGTACGGACTCAGTGCGTATTGGTAAGCTTTAACCAGGAAAATCAGAATTTGTGCCATTGATTTACCCGGTTACACCCTGCGTTGGTGCTTTTGTTTGAGTCCCGGTCTGCACATCGGTTTGGCGCTGCAGTCTGCCTAGCAGTTCGGCAAATTCCAGTACCACCGCAGGATAATCATTACGTCCAAAAGCTTTTTGCGTTCGCACCACCAGATCCATATTTTTTAATTCTGCTTGCCGATGCCTGAACTGCTCGCGTAGCACGCGCCTCATGTAATTGCGCTCAACAGCAGAACGCGCGGTTTTTTTGCCGACCACCATGCCCAAGCGCGGCCAAGTCAGCGGATTATGGCAATAATGCAAGGCGAGAAATTTTCCGGAAAGACGCTTGCGGAAATTAAAAACGGATGAAAAATCATCCGTTTTACTTAATCGACATTGGCGATGGAAACTATAGTTTGGCAAAACTTCTAGGGTTTGGAAAAACCAGGGGTTCGGCAAAACCTGAAGTATGCACGCACTATACTGCGAGACGGGTGCGTCCCTTGGCACGACGCGCAGCTATCACAGCGCGACCACCGCGGGTCTTCATACGCACCAAAAAGCCGTGGGTACGGGCGCGACGAACTTTCGATGGCTGATATGTGCGTTTCATAGTGGCTCTCCGGTAATTGCTATGTGTTATAAAACAAAAGGCCGTAATTTAACCTGATTTGGCGCCTTTTTGTCAATCATTATTTATCTTGATTGCTTGTGGATAAGTTGCATTAAACAGGCTAGAATCCATCGACTTGCTGCATGAAGTCATTGTTGATTTTCCTCGCAGCACCGGCGCTCGAAAACTATACCAACTATACCAAATTCGAGCACATGCCACGTAATTGTAAATAATCGTTTTGGGGTATCGGTCTGTCGATGGAAAACTTCTGGTCTATCTGTCTCGATCGTTTCAAGCAAGAGCTATCCGCGCAGCAATTCAACACCTGGATTAAACCTTTGCAAGTTGAGGACAATAATGAAGCCCTGCGGCTACTGGCGCCCAATCGTTTCGTACTGCAATGGGTTAAAGATCGTTTTATCAGCAAAATCGAATTGTTGGCACAAGAAATTCTCGCGGCTCCAATCCGAATTGAATTAGCGTTGTTGGAAAATGATCACGCGCTTACGGTGATTGAAGCTACACCAGCACAAGAAATGCCTGTTGTCAGCAAAACAAAAAAAAGTAAGGTTGCCGAAGTATCTTGCGGCCTGAATTCATCATTTAATTTTGATAATTTTGTTGCGGGTAAAGCCAATCAGCTGGCGCGTGCCGCAGCGTTGCAAGTGGCGGAAAACCCTGGCACGGCCTATAACCCGCTGTTTATATATGGCGGTGTTGGACTGGGTAAAACGCATTTATTGCAAGCCATAGGCAACCATTTACGTGCGCTTCGACCTGACGCCAAGATTCGTTATTTGCATGCCGAGCGCTATGTATCGGATGTAGTCAAAGCGTACGAACACAAAGCTTTTGATGAATTCAAACGCCAATATCACTCCTTGGATTTGCTGCTGATTGATGATATCCAGTTCTTTGCCAAGAAAAGCCGTACCCAGGAAGAGTTTTTTTATGCTTTCAACTCCCTAATAGAATCGAAAAAGCAAATCATCATCACTTGCGATACTTACCCCAAAGAAATCGTTGATGTCGATGAACGTCTGCGTACGCGCTTCAGTTGGGGCCTGACCGTGGCGGTAGAACCGCCGGAGCTGGAAATGCGCGTGGCGATATTGCTGAAAAAAGCCGAAGCCGCCAAATTCGTCTTGCATGAGGATGTGGCGTTTTTTATCGCCAAGCAAGTGCGCTCCAGTGTGCGTGAACTGGAAGGAGCGCTGAACCGCATCATTGCCATGGCCAAGTTCACCGGGCACAGCATAGATGTCAGCCTGGCCAAGGAGGCGCTGAAAGATTTGATCGCCGTGCGTGGCCGACAGATCACGATAGAGAATATCCAGAAAACCGTAGCGGATTATTACAAAATAAAAGTCGCAGAAATGTACTCAAAAAAACGCTCGCGTAATTTTTCCCGGCCGCGCCAGATCGCCATGGCACTGGCTCGTGAGCTTACCAACCACAGCTTTCCCGAGATCGGCGAGGCCTTTGGCAGCAGGCACCACACCACGGTGATGCATGCGTGTGATGAAATAGAACAGTTACGTCAGAATGACCCAAACGTAACGCGCGATATAGCGTTTTTGGTACAGGTCATACGTGATTGATGGAAATGCTGATGTTATTTTTGCTTTTTCCATTCCTATGGATAACTTGTGTATGAATATGTTGTTTAGGCGCATTTTTTGAAAACAGGTAAAATAGTCAACATTTTATCCACAATAGTTTCTTAAGTTATACTGGTCTTGAAACACATGGTAAATTTTTGATTTATATCATAAATTTTATTAATCAACAGATTTTTACCACATTATCCTTATTACTAAGGTTTTAAAGTATGAATATCAAAATAAACCGAGATACTTTACTCAAACCACTTTCTGCAGTCAGCGGTATCGTGGAAAGACGGCACACATTGCCCATACTTTCCAACTTATTGCTGGAAGCCAAGCAGGATAAAATCGTCCTGACCGCCACAGACTTGGAGATGCAGATTTCGCTGGCAGTAAACACAACAGCGGGAGAAGATTTATCCACCACAATTTCAGCTAAGAAATTATTGGATATCTGCCGTGCACTGCCGGAAGCCACCGAAATAACCATGACGCCGCAGGACAGCCGGATCCAGGTCAAGGCAGGCAAAAGCCGCTTTAACCTGCAAACCTTGCCAGCCGCAGATTACCCGTTGATGAGCAAAGCCGCAGGAGTCGCGGGTACAGTCATCAAGATCGCTCAAAGAACACTCAAGCGTTTGTTCAAGCAAGTCGAATTCGCCATGGCACAGCAGGATATACGCTACTACCTCAATGGCTTGTTGCTGGAAATCAATGGCAACCGCTTGAATGTGGTGGGCACCGATGGCCACCGCCTGAGCTTTACTTCCAGTGAATTGAGCGAGACCTACGAAAAACAGGAATTGATACTGCCACGCAAGACCGTCATCGAGTTAATCAAGTTACTGGACGACTGCGAAGAAGACGTCACCATAGAAATCACCATTGGTCAGGTCAATTTCAGTTTTGGCGATATACGCCTGATTTCCAAGGTGATTGACGGTAAATTTCCGGACTATACCCGTGTCATCCCGACCGGCCATCAACACAACTTTACGGTAGACCGTATGACCATCCTGCTCTCCATGCAGCGTGCTTCGATTTTATCCAATGAAAAATACCGTGGTATCCGTATGGTACTGGGCAAGGATAGCCTGCGCCTGATCAGCACCAACAGCGAGCAGGAAGAAGCCGAAGAAGAACTCGAACTGAGTTATAACGGCGATTCATTGGACATCGGTTTTAATGTCACCTACATGATCGATGTGCTGAACAACGTGGATAGTGAAAACATCGTCTTCTCGTTTGCCGATGCCAACAGCAGTTGCCTGGTAACAGTACCTAACGACAGCAATTACAAATACGTCGTCATGCCGATGCGTATTTGATCGCCAGCCTTATCAACCACCTTCTTTTGTGATGTTTCACGTGAAACATACTTTAATTTTTTAAGACAAAACCTAATGACAGATTACGATTCTTCCAGCATTATCATCCTAGAAGGCCTGGATGCCGTACGTAAGCGCCCGGGCATGTATATTGGCGACACCTCCGACGGCAGCGGCTTGCACCACATGGTGTTCGAAGTGGTGGATAACTCGATTGATGAAGCGCTGGCGGGGCATTGTAATGACATCAAGATCATCATTCATCCGGATAACTCGATTAGCGTAGCGGATAATGGACGTGGTATCCCGGTCGATATCAAACAGGACGATAAAAACAAAGTTAAACGTTCTGCCGCTGAAATCGTGATGACCGAGCTGCACGCCGGCGGCAAGTTTGACCAGAACTCCTACAAGGTTTCAGGCGGCTTGCACGGCGTTGGTGTTTCCGTGGTCAATGCCTTGTCAGACTGGTTGCGTCTGCGCATATGTCGCGGCGGCAAGGTGTACCAAATGGAGTTCAGGCGCGGTGTACCGGTTTCGCCGCTGGCTGAAACCGGTACCACAGGGCGCAAGGGTACCGAAGTCCACTTCTTCCCATCCATAGAAACCTTCGGCTTGATCGAGTTTCACTTTGATATCCTGGCTAAACGCCTGCGCGAGCTGTCTTTCCTCAATAACGGCGTGAAAATTGAGATGATTGACCAGCGTAACGGCAAGAGCGAAAATTTTGCCTACGCGGGCGGGGTTCGGGGCTTTGTCGAATACATGAACCGCAGCAAAACCGTGCTGCATCCCAAGACTTTCTATGCCATAGGCGAAAAAGACGGCATGACCATCGAAGTTGCCATGCAATGGAACGATTCCTACGCGGAAACCGTGCAATGTTTTACCAACAATATCCCGCAGCGTGATGGCGGCAGCCATTTAACCGGCTTGCGCACCGCCATGACGCGCACCCTCAACACTTACATCGAGCAAAACGGTCTGGCGGCAAAAGCCAAAATCGAAACCAGCGGCGATGACATGCGCGAAGGCTTGACCTGTGTGCTTTCAGCCAAGGTGCCGGAGCCCAAGTTCTCTTCGCAAACCAAGGACAAGCTGGTGTCTTCTGAAGTCCAGCCGATAGTGCAGGAGATAGTTTCTGCCAAGCTCATGGAATTTCTGCTGGAAAACCCCATCGACGCCAAGATCATTTGCGGCAAAATTGTCGATGCCGCCCGTGCCCGTGAAGCAGCCCGTAAAGCGCGTGAATTGACGCGGCGCAAAGGCGCCATGGATTCGCTGGGCTTGCCCGGCAAGTTGGCCGATTGTCAGGAACGCGACCCTACCAAGTGCGAGCTTTACCTGGTGGAGGGCGACTCCGCCGGCGGCTCCGCCAAACAAGGCCGGGACCGCAAGAACCAGGCCATTCTGCCGCTCAAGGGCAAGATTCTGAATGTAGAAAAAGCGCGCTTCGACAAGCTGCTGTCCTCGCAGGAAATCACCACGCTGATCACCGCGCTGGGCACTGGCATCGGCAAGGACGACTTCAATGTTGAAAAACTGCGCTATCACCGCATCATCATCATGACCGATGCCGATGTGGATGGCGCCCATATCCGCACGCTGCTGCTCACCTTCTTCTATCGCCAGATGCCGGAGCTGGTGGAGCGCGGCCATATTTACATCGCCCAGCCGCCGCTGTACAAGGTCAAGCAAGGCAAGGACGAGCGCTATCTGAAGGATCAGCACGAGCTGGATGAATACCTGTTGCAGTCCGCGCTCAAAGGCGCAGAGCTCATCACCAAGGAGGGCGGCGATAGCCTCAGCGGCGCTGCATTGGCGAATATTGCCAAGCAAATGGTGCTCACCGAGGCCGTCATACGCCGCCTGACCTCGTTATATGACGAGAGCGTGCTGCGCGCCTTGCAGGACATTCATGATCTAGCCGAGCTGGATATGAGCACCATGGAAGGGGCCGAAACCGCCGCGGCAAAACTGCGCCCATTGCTGGGCCATACCGGCTCCGAAGTCATCATCGGTTTTGACCAGGAAACCGCCAGCTACCGCCTGGAAATCAACAAATACGTGCATGGCAACCTGCAAAGCTGCGTGATCGATCCGGACTTCCTGGCC
>Ga0209585_10000980_pt1 | contig 11030 bp, 10 predicted proteins | sample NGEPerone_FD_185491 | JGI IMG/M metagenome (GOLD analysis project Ga0209585, IMG submission 185491) | Arctic peat soil microbial communities from the Barrow Environmental Observatory site, Barrow, Alaska, USA - NGEE Permafrost154B-one... | ecosystem: Environmental > Terrestrial > Soil >... | reverse complement strand
GCCACGGCACTTCTCCCGAAGGCCGCGAGCGACGCACGAACCTGGGATGTGGCCGTCATGGAGGTGGGGGCCGTCGTGTGCTCGGCGCGCTCACCGCGCTGCCGGGCCTGTCCCGTCCGCGATCTGTGCGCATGGCAGCGGGCGGGCTGGCCGGCATACGAGGGTCCGGCACGCCGTACCCAGTCCTGGCACGGCACGGACCGGCAGTGTCGGGGCACCATTCTCGCGGTGTTGAGAACGACGAAGGAACCCGTAACAGCGGGCGAGGTGGACACGGCGTGGTCCACCGATACCGCCCAGCGAGACCGGTGTCTCGACAGCCTTGTCACGGACGGTCTGGTGGAACCCTTGTCCGGCAACAGATTTCGGCTGCCCGGGCGCTAGCAGGCGCGAGAACCTGATCACGAAGTGCGCCACATCATTGCTGGGCGGTCGAGTCCTTGTCCCAGATTGAGCTCATCTCGTTGAACGTGCGTGCCATGATGCCCACCATTGCCGCGTAGGCATCGTCGCCATTCCCACGTTGGATCGCACTTGCGACGTCGACATGCAGCTGGAGGGCTTCTTCGTGCGGATGCCGCGGCATGAGCCCGTACTGCGTTCGCCCGGTGAGCACCGCCTCGACGAGAGTACTGAGCTTCGCGAACATCTCGTTGCCCGAGCTCGAGAGGACGAGACGATGAAACTGGATGTCAAGTATGAGAAAACCTTCCGCGTCGTTGGCCTGCCCTGCTGCCCACAGCTTGCCCGCCAGCCCCATCAGCTCGCTGGCGTTGTCCAACGGCGCTCGAAGCGCCGCGAGCCGTGCCGCTTCGGGCTCGATGGCCGTTCGCAGCTCGGTCAGGGACTGCAGCTGCGCCCCGCGCGCTGGGGACGCCAGACGCCAGCGAATGACCTGCGGATCGTAGAGGTTCCACGTCGTAGCTGGTAGCACCTGCACGCCGACCCGCCGACGCGAGGCAACCAGACCCATCGAGGCCAGCACCCGAATCGCCTCACGCACGACCGAGCGGGAGACTCCGTAGCGCTCCTGGAGCTGTTCGATACGTACCACCGACCCCGTCTCGAGATCGCCAGCACAGATTGCCAAGCCGAGAAGGTCGAGAACGCGAGCATGCAGACCGGCCAGCGCACTGCTGCCCTCGAGCACCGCCGGCAGGGCAGCGAGTGCGTCGAGCTCGGCCAGCTCGGTCTTGGTGTTCGCAAGGTCCGTCATGCAATAGATCATATCGTTTAGATCACAAAGTTGCTTAGATAGGCTTTAATCATTAGCCTGCGAGAGTTGAGGCAGATGTATAGAGACGTCAGTGCGAGCGTCGCCGTCACGTGGCGGGCTCATGAGATTGGAGACAGGATGAAGCGTCATTCAGCTCTACGTGTGGTCGCTATGGCGGCAGCGGCATTCATGGCCAGCGGAGCGTTGACCTCCTGCGGCGGCAGCACAGCCCCCACCGCGGACTCGGGGTCAAAGACGCTTCGGGTGACCCTCGCCAACCACGTGTGGACCGACACCATCAAGAACAAGCTGCCCGAGTTCGAGAAGCAGACGGGTCTGAAGGTCGAACTGAGCCAGTACGGCGAGGACCAGCTTTCGGACCAGTACAACGTCAAGCTGAACGCCGGTACGAGCGAGATCGACGTCATGATGTATCGACCGCTCCAGGAGGGGAAGCTGTTCGCCAAGAACGGTTACCTGGCGGACCTCAGTGCTGACGTGAAGAAGAACAAGGAGTGGGGCTGGACTGACTTCCAGTCGGGCCCCGTTCTGGCGACGACGTACAAGGACAAGGTTGTCGGAGTTCCGATCATCACCGAGCAGGAAGTCCTCTACTACCGCAAGGATCTTCTGAAGAAGGCCAGGCTCGAGGTTCCCAAGACCATGGTCGAGCTCGAGGCTGCGGCCAAGGCGATCAAGGCGCAGAATCCCGGCGTGGCGGGCTTCGTCGCTCGTACCGGGAAGTCGGCCGCAGTGACGCAGTTCTCGAGCTTCCTCTACGGATTCGGTGGTGACTTCATCGACGAGAACGGCAAGTCCGGCGTTGCGAGTGACGCCGCAAAGAAGGCATACGCGTTCTATGGCGGCCTGATTCACAACTACGGTCCTGCCAACGTCAGCACTGACATGAGCTGGCCGGAGGCGATGGCCATCTTCACCCAGGGCAAGGCGGGCCTGTACACCGAGGCCGACAGCTTGTACAAGAACGCCACGGATCCGGTGAAGTCCAAGGTCGCCAAGACCGTCGGCTTCGCGCCGATGCCAGCCGGATCCAGCGGCTCGAAGGCGTACAACATCCCATCGTGGGCGCTCGGGGTCAATGAAGCATCCGCCAACCAGGCGAACGCGTGGAAGTTCATCGAGTGGGCCACCAGCAAGAACATGACGCTCGAGATTCAGAAGGCCGGCGTTCCCGGTGCTCGCACCTCGGTCTGGAGCGACCCGGCAGGGATCTCCACCTACCCGGCGGACCTTGCGGCGACGATCGCCGTCAGCACCAAGAACGGAGTCGGTCACGACCGGCCCCTGGTGATCAAGGTGCCTGAGTCGCGCGACATCGTGGGAAACCCCATCGTGGTCGCCATCACCGGTGGGGACTCGAGCGCGGCCGCTGATGCGGCCAGTGTGGCGTTCCAGAAGCTTCTGGACGCCGAGAAGTAGCCGCACGGGCGGATGGCCTGGCAGGTCAGCCTCACGCTGATGCCGGCCATCCGCCTGCAACCTCGTTCCACCGTCGTTCCCACATCACAAGTGCGAGGTGAGCATGGCCGTCATGGTCGACACCAAGGTCACAGCGTGGAAGGCCTACTCCACGTGGGCAAACCACCACCGGAAATGGCTCTTCGCAGCCCCGGCGATGATCTTCGTCGGGTTGCTGATTGCCGTCCCGCTGGCCTGGACCGTGTATCTGAGCCTCACCGACGCTCAGGGATCGGTCCGAGCCGAGTCGAAGTTCGTCGGTATTGCCAACTACCTGAAGGTCTTTGGCGATACCGAACGATTCTGGCCCGCAGTGCTGCGCACGTTCATGTTCACGGGCGGTGCGGTCGCGGCGGAAATGGTTCTGGGCATGGGGATTGCCCTCCTGCTGTGGCGTCCCTTCAAGGGGGAGAAATGGGTCCGCGTTGCGATCCTGATGCCACTGGTGGCGACCCCCGTTGCGGTCGGCATGATGTGGCGGCTCATCTTCGACCCCAACATCGGCTTCGCGAACCAGTTCCTGAGCTGGTTCGGCATACCGCCACAACCATGGCTGTCCGGCCAGACGACTGCGCTGCCCACGTTGATCTTCGTCGACGTGTGGCAGTGGACCCCGATGATTGTTCTGATCCTGCTCGCCGGCCTGACTTCCCTCTCCGAGGAGCCGGATGAAGCGGCCCGCATCGACGGTGCGAGCTCATGGCAACGATTTCGGTTCGTCACCCTCCCCCTGCTCAGATCGACCGTCATAGTCGCCATCGTGCTGCGCGGCATCGACGCGCTCAAGACGTTCGACATCCTGTATGCGACCAAGGGCAAGGGCGGCGGCTCATTCCACGAGGTGGAGACGCTCAACGTGTACGCCTTCGGACTGAGCTTTGACTACAACGACTATGGGATCGCCTCGACCGTGCTGATTCTGTTCTTCCTGCTCATCATCGCGATCATGTGGATGGTCACATACCGTCGAAAGGCAGAACAGTAATGACCGACACCGTGACGACCCACGGCGTGCCTGAAGGCGCACTCCCGGAGCCCACGCCGCAGCAGAGGCCGCGACGGCCGCACAAGCTCCGTGCCTACCCGATCTTTCGAGTTCTCGTTCTGACGCTGACGGTGCTCCTGTTCATCGCGCCGCTGGTGTGGATGGTGGTCGCCTCGCTCAAGACCAACGTGGACATCTACGACCCGGACAAGACCTTCTTCTTCACGCCCACGCTGGAGAACTACGCCAACGTGCTGGGCCGAAACAACTACTTCGTCTTCATCTTCAACAGCTTCTGGGTGGCCCTGTGGTCAACTGTGTTCTCGTTGATCCTGGGAGTGCCCGCAGCGTATGCGATGAGCAGGTTCACCATGCATCGATCGGCAATGGTGGTGCTCATGGCCCGCATCATTCCCGGGGTGAGCCTGTTGGTGCCGTGGTACTTCATCTTCGCGAACCTGCGCCTGGTCGGCGGCTTCGGCGTGCTGATCCTGTCCCACATGTTCGTGGCGTTGCCGCTGATCGTGTACCTGATGATGTCTTTCTTCGACTCCCTGCCAACAGAGCTCGAGGACGCCGCGCAGGTCGACGGGTTGACACCGATCGGAGCCTTCCTGAGGATCACGCTCCCGCTCTCGGTGCCAGGTCTGGCGACTGCGGGCATCTTGTCGTTCATCTTCTCCTGGAACAACTTCATGTTCGCCCTGGTGCTTTCCGGAGCGAACACCAAGACGCTTCCCGTCGCGATCTTCAACTTCGTCTCCTACGCCAGCATCGACTGGGGGAGCCTGATGTCTGCGGCCGTCATCGTCACCGTTCCCATCATGGTGATCGCCCTTTTCACGCAGAAGTACGTCGTGTCCGGCCTGACAGCCGGAGCGACGAAGGGTTGAGCGATGCAGTCACATTCAATGCACTCTCATTCGATCCCGCCCATCATCATCATGGGCGTCCAAGGTTCCGGCAAGAGCACCATCGGGGACCTGCTGGCCAAGCGCCTTGACGTACCGCACATTGATGGGGACAGCCTGCATTCGGTGGCGAACAAGGAGTGGATGGCGTCCGGGCACGCTCTCTCCGACGGGCAACGTCTGCCGTGGCTGCACAAGGTGGGCGAGCGTCTTGCGCTTGGTACCGGGTCAGGCATCGTTGTGGCGTGCTCAGCACTCAAGCGCAGCTACCGAGACCTGCTTCGGGAACACGCTCCCTCGATGCTCACGGTCTTCGCCCGGGGTGACATGACCCTGATCTACGCACGGATCACAGCCAGGCGACACGAGTACATGCCACCGTCGTTGCTGCGCACGCAGTTCGACGATCTCGAGGAACGACAAGCTGACGAACCCGGCGTGACCGTCGACATTTCGATGACCCCGGACCAGATTGTCGACCAAGTCATTGCGGTCATCACCGAAAGAGGGGCTGTCCATGCCGATTAGCAGGGTAGAGACCTTTCTGGTGCCACCCCGGTGGCTCTTCGTTCGGATCGAGACCGAGGAGGGCATCGTCGGCTGGGGCGAGGCGAGCCTCGAAGGACATTCGAACGCCGTACGTACGGTGGTCGACCAGTTCGCCGAGCACCTCGTCGGCAGCGACCCCGCGCGCATCGAAGACCACTGGCAGGTGCTCACCAAGAGTGGCTTCTACCGCGGTGGGCCGATCCTGGGCAGCGCGGTGTCCGGCATAGACCAGGCGTTGTGGGACATCAAGGGCAAGACACTGGGTGTCCCCGTGCACGAGCTGCTCGGAGGTGCGGTCCGAGACCGAATCCGGATGTACGGGTGGGTCGGTGGCGACGATCCGAGCGGGATTGCCGAGGCGATCCAGGCGCAGCTCGACGTCGGACTGACCGCCGTCAAGATGAACGCGTCCGGGGCGATGGGACCGCTCGGCTCAGTTGCCGAGATCGACGGCATTCTCGAGCGAGTCGCGGCGGCCCGCGAGGTGCTCGGGCCGAACCGGGATGTAGCCGTCGACTTCCACGGACGCCTCACCCTGGCGAACGCGCGCCGGATCGCGCCCTTGCTGGAGCCACTGCGCCCGTTCTTCATCGAGGAGCCGGTCGTCCCTGAGAACTCGCACCTGATCGGGCAGCTCGCGCAGTCGACGTCCATCCCGATCGCGACCGGGGAGCGGCTCTTCAGCCGGCAGGACTTCCTGCCGGTGCTCCAGTCAGGCATCGCCGTCGCCCAGCCCGACCTTTCGCACGCCGGGGGCATCTCGGAGGTACGCCGCATCGCGGCCATGGCCGAGGTGTATGACGTACAGCTCGCGCCGCACTGCCCGCTTGGGCCTATCGCGCTGGCCGCCTGTCTGCAGGTGGGCTTCTCGATCCCGAACCTCCTGATCCAGGAGCAAAGCATCGGGATCCACTACAACCAGGGCGCCGAAGTGCTGGACTACGTGCTCGACAAAGCGCCGCTGCAGTTCGTGAATGGCAACATCGAAAGACTCATCGGCCCCGGCCTGGGCATCGACGTCGATGAGGTGGCTGTGCGCGCAGCAGATGTCCGCGGTCACGCCTGGCGAACACCGCTGTGGCGCCATGCAGACGGGTCCCTGGCGGAGTGGTGAACAACGGAGTGGTGAACAACGGAGTGGTGAACAACGGAGTGGTGAACAACGGAGTGGTGACTCCGAGGTCCGGCGGATTCCTCGATGACCTCACACAGGAGCGGCTGCTCGCCATTATCCGCAGCACCGATCCTGCGGCTGCGATTCAGGCTGCCCTGGCTCTCGTCGAGTCCGGGATCCGGTTCCTCGAGGTGTCGCTCGTCACGGCCGATGCGCTACGGGTCATCGCCGAGGTGGCCCGCCGGGCACGTGACAGTTGTGTGATCGGGGCAGGCACCGTGCTCACCCGCGGAGATGTTTCTCTCGCCCAGGAGGCCGGCGCCCGATTCATGGTGACCCCTGCGGTGACGGAAAGCGTGGCCGAGTCAGTGACCCGCGGCATCCCCGTACTCGCCGGCGCGTTCACCCCGACCGAGGTCATCACGGCGATGGGTCTGGGAGCGACGGCGGTGAAGCTGTTCCCCTCAGGGACCGGTGGTCCCGCCTACCTGCGCGCGCTCCGCGATCCGTTGCCCGCCGTACCGTTCGTGCCGGTGGGTGGAGTGGATGCCGCGCTCGCCGCTGAATACTTCGCGGCCGGCGCCGTGGCCGTGGGAATCGGCGGCCCTCTTGTTGGGGACGCCGCCCGCGGCGGGGACCTGGACGCGCTCCGTGCCCGAGCCGCTGAGTTCCTCGCGGTGGCCGAGGCCTTCCGGTCGCCCCGATGACTGAGCTCGACGTCGTCACTCTGGGCGAAACCATGGTCAGCCTCCGGACGGGAACCCCGCTGCGCCTCGGTGGAACCATGACCATGACCATGGCCGGCGCCGAGTCGAACGTGGCAATCGGGCTCGCGCGCCTGGGTCATACGGTGCGCTGGGGCGGACGAGTTGGCGCCGACGAGGTCGGCACCTTCATCTTGCGCACCATGCGGGCCGAATCGGTGGCCGTCGACACGGTCGTGGTCGATGCCAAACGATCCACCGGCCTCATGCTTGCCGAGCGTCGCGTCGCAGACGTCTCCCGGGTGAGCTACTATCGCGCGGGATCGGCCGGGTCGGCCCTGGCGCCGGCCGATGCCGCCGCGTGCCTTGCCGACCCCCACCGCATCCTGCACCTCACGGGCATCACCCCCGCGCTCTCCGGATCAGCGGCCGAGGCTGTCGTCTCAGCCGTCGAGCTGGCCCGTCAGGCCGGGGCGCTCGTGAGCATCGATGTCAACTACCGATCGAGTCTGTGGTCACCCCAGGAGGCGCGCCCCGTGCTCTCCGGGCTGGTCCGCAGCGCAGACATCGTGATCGCCTCTGAAGACGAGCTGGGGCTCGTCGTGGGTGACCCGCAGGACGAGTCGGCCGCGGCCGAAGAGCTCGCCGCATCCGGTGTCAGCCAGCTCGTCATCACGCGAGGTGCCCGTGGTGCCACCGTCTGGCACGAGGGAAGGGCACACGACGCCACCGCCGTCGCGGTCACCGTTCTTGACACGATCGGCGCCGGCGACGCCTTCACTGCCGGCTACCTGTCCGGGGTGCTCGACGGGCTTTGCCCGGCAGTGGCGCTCCACCGCGGCACTGTCACCGGAGCCTTCGCCGTGGCAAGCGTCGGCGACTGGGAAGGGCTGCCAACCCGCGACGAGCTGTCCCTGCTCAACACCGAGGCAGGCGCCACCGTGCGCTGAACGGCAGCCTGCTCAACTCCCAGGAGGTCGACACCCTGATCACAGCATGCGCAACATCCGCGTGTTGCCCAGAGTGTTGGGCTTGACCCGCTCGAGGTCGAGGAACTCGGCAACACCTTCGTCGTACGAACGGAGCAGCTCGGCATAGACGTCGGGCTCGGTCGCCTGGCCGACGATGGGCGAGAAACCGTGGTGTGTGAAGAAGTCCACCTCAAAAGTGAGACAGAAGATCCGGCGCAGGCCCAGTGCCCGCGCATCATCGAGCAGGGTCTCCAACAATCGACCGCCGACACCTCTCCGAGTGAAGTCCGGCTGCACCGCCAGCGTGCGGACCTCGCCGAGCTCATCCCACATCACGTGCAGCGCACCACAGCCGATGATCCGCCCGGGCACCTCAGGATCCTCCGCCACCCGAAACTGTTGCAGGGCCTCGTAGTACGCAACAGGGTCCTTGGGCGTGAGCGTGTTGCCTGCGAGCGGGCGGACGAGCTCACGGATGGAGCTCACGTCACTGCCTCGGGCCCAGCGAACCTGGATCACGCCGCGAGAGCCATGACAGCGGCGATCACAAAAGGTTGCCGTCCCTGATGTCGGCAAACATCCGCCGTGCTTTGGTGTCCCACAGAACGATCGACTGGCCATCCCCTGTCATTCCGAAACCGCCGGCCGCGACCCGGTTATGAACCTTCCTGGGAGTGGTGACATATACGCTGGCCGCGAATGTCAGCACCTGCTCGGCGCTCAGGTTGGTCGAGACGTTGGGTGCCGCCGCGTGCAGGATGCCAGGCAGCCGTGCCGGGCCCACCAGCTTGGTGAAGGCTCCAGCAGCCATGATCAACAGGCCCTGGTTGGCCGACCGACCGATGTCGCCACCGGCGACCGAGTGCCGCTGTCGCCCGTAGGCCAGGGCCTCGCGGCCGGTGAGCTTGTTCGGGCCTGCTTTGACGTAGACATCCGCCCCTGCGCCTCTGACTGCCACCGGCACCTTTATCGGCAGCCCGCCGATGCCGTCGATGGTTCGCTTGAACCCGTCGAATCCAGTGATCACGTAGCCCTCGAGCGAAACACCCGTCGCGGACGCCACTGTCCGCTGTAGTCCCCTCGGTCCGCCGAACGTCAGGGCTGAGTTGATCTTGCCCTTGCCCCCGCTGGCCAGGTTCACATAGGAATCCCGCGCGATACCCAGGACCCCACCGCCGCCGTGACCATCGACACCGACGATGTGCAGGCTGTCGGCGCGGGCGCCGTTGACCGACTGACCCGTCCGGGCATCCGAACCGGCCAGGAGAACCCGGCGGGCGCCGCCAAGCGAGGGCGCAGCCAGGCCGATCGAGGGCCACCAGCCACCGACGACCTTCCACCGGGGCGCCTTCACCGCCAGAGTCACGTCCCTGCCGGAGGTAACGACGGCGATCGGCACGCCCTGGAACGTCGAGACAGCACCGCTGGCCACGATCCGCCGTGGTGCCTTCACAGGTGTGCGCTGACGCAGGGCCTTGGCAAGAGGCGGCGATGCTGGGACGGCGCCCCCGAAGTACAACGGCTTGATGACCGCCGCAAGCTCCGCGGGCATCCCCTTGGTCGTGAACGGCGGCGACACCGGCGGCTTCGCGATCGCGATGGTCGTCGACGCCACCACCGCTTTCATGACCGCCTTGGACGGCGAGGAACATCCACTCAACGCCAGGCACGCGGCAACGAGCGTCGACAGCCCGATGGAAAGAACCGGACGTGACAGAGGCAGCGAGGCAAGGGGCATGTCCCCACCGTACGTGGTGCCCACTGCGCGGCCGAACGTCGTGCCCACTGTGCGTCCAGGCAGCAGACCATGCCTGCGTCTCACCCGTCGCGGGCCATCGACCCCGCCGTCACTTGTCGTCAGGAGCAACCGGAGCCGTGACCGTGTCCTGAATGTCACCTTCCTGAATGTCGCTGTCCTGAATGTCGCTGTCCTGGATGTCGCTGTCCTGGATGTCATCCAGCGGCGGCGCATCCAGCTCGGAGTGCGTCTCACCCTTGAACGTGAACTTCTCGTCCTTCTCAGCGCCGTCAGTGCCAACCCGAACGATCTGGCCGGCCTTGATCTCCCCGTAGAGAATCTTCTCGGACAGGACGTCCTCGATGTCGCGCTGGATCGTACGACGCAGCGGACGCGCGCCCAGAACCCGGTCGTAGCCCCTCTTGGCGAGCAGCGCCTTGGCCGCGGGCATGAGCTCGATGCTCATGTCCTTGTCCTTCATTCGGAGGTCGAGCTTGGCGATCATCAGGTCGACGATCTGCTCGATCTCAGGCTCGGTCAGCTGCGGGAAGACGATGATGTCGTCCACCCGGTTGAGGAACTCGGGCCGGAAGTGCTGCTTGAGCTCGTCGGTGACCTTGTTCTTCATCCGCTCGTAGCCGGTCCTGCTGTCACCACCTGCTGCGAACCCGAGCGACTGACCCTTGGAGATGTCCCGGGTGCCAAGGTTCGTGGTCATGATGATCACGGTGTTCTTGAAGTCGACAACCCGGCCGTGAGCATCTGTCAGCCGACCGTCCTCGAGAATCTGCAACAGCGAGTTGAAGATGTCGGCATGGGCCTTCTCGACCTCGTCGAAGAGCACGACGGAGAACGGCTTGCGGCGGACCTTCTCGGTCAGCTGGCCACCCTCTTCATAGCCCACGTAGCCAGGAGGCGAACCGAACAGCCTCGAGACCGTGTGCTTCTCGCTGTACTCGGACATGTCGAGCTGGATCAGCGAGTCCTCGTCGCCGAACAGGAACTCCGCCAGCGTCTTGGCCAGCTCGGTCTTACCGACACCAGTGGGACCGGCGAAGATGAACGAGCCGCCTGGACGACGCGGATCCTTCAGGCCGGCGCGGGTGCGCCTGATCGCCTGGGCTATCGCCTTGATGGCCTCGTCCATGCCGACAACTCGCTTGTGAAGCTCGACCTCCATGTGCAGCAGGCGCGAGGACTCCTCCTCGGTCAGCTTGAACACGGGGATGCCGGTCGAAGCGGCCAGAACCTCGGCGATGAGCTCCTCGTCGACCTCGGCCACGACGTCCATGTCGCCGGACTTCCACTGCTTCTCGCGCTCGGCCTTCTGGCCCAGCAGCGTCTTCTCGTCGTCGCGCAGGGA